>NNBU01000077.1_pt1 | contig 30394 bp, 34 predicted proteins | sample 1173781 | NCBI WGS metagenome assembly NNBU01 (sample SAMN07173937, study PRJNA388173) | plant metagenome | biome: Plant school; feature: Soil; material: Symbiotic tissue of Blasia pusilla L.; isolation source: symbiotic tissue sample KVJ2 | host: Blasia pusilla | place: Norway: Troms, Kvaloya...
TTTCTATGCTGTCCTTAATGATTTGTCTGCCGATGTCGCTGTGGCTTTACAGCAGCCCTTAGAACGTATTTCAGTAGAAATGGTCTTTCGCAGCTTATATTTTTTCGAGCGCGCACGATCGCACAATTCACAAATACAACTAATTCCTTGGTTAGTAGAGCATCAGCGTTCTATGGGCTTGGTAAAAGCTATTCGTCAACGACACCGACGCAACGCCGCAAGGTCGCTTGACATCTGGGCATCTGCTTTAACTTGACACCAATGGCATCTTGCCCGTCCTAGATTTAGGGCGGGCGAGACGCCCACCCCACAAGATGGATAATTTATTTCTTGGAAGTCCCTTAAGACTTACGCACTTTAGACATTGAAGGTATTTCATATTCGTAGCGAGAGACAAAATAAGCACCAACTTGTTTGTCACTGTGATGACGGAAACCAAAACGTTCATATACTGCTCTAAGGCGTGGACGTGAAGCGTCACAATCTAGACGTAAATAATATCTACCAAGTGTTTGTGCTTGTTCAACAGCCCAAGTTAGAAGTGCTGAAGATACTTTACCACCAGAGTAATGCCGTCGAACTGCAAGGCGATGTACAAATGCTGACTCTTCCTGAGAAATGTCGGGCCAGAATAGTAAATCTTCTAGTTGAAACTTGATTGTACCAGCTGGTTCACCTGCCCACTCAGCAATAAAAAACAAGCCGTTAGCAACATCTTTAGAGATACTTTCTGGCGAAACCTCACTCTCATGCCACAGAGACCTACCACTCTGTTGGAGCCACAAAGCTGCTTCTAATAGCACATCCGAAACGATCGCCGTATCTTGTATGGTTGCTTGACGAATTGAGATGTACATTTAGTGATCAGTAGTAGGTTAAATTAAATAAAAATAAAATTAAACAAAGAATTTTATAGTTTATTTTCCAATACAAAACCGGCTAAAAATCCTCTCCAAAACTGATTCTGTTACTTCTTCTCCAGTAATTTCTCCTAAAGCTTGAATTGCACCTCGTAAGTCAATTGTCCAAAAATCGAGAGGGAACTGCTGGGCAATTGTTGCTTGCACTTGTTCCAAAGACATTTTAGCTTGAGTTAAGGCTGCTGCCTGCCTTTGGTTAATGGCTAAATCCATATCAGCAGCTTGCACTTTTCCAGATTGAACTATTTCTAAAATTGCTGTTTCTAAAGCGTCAATACCTTGATTTTGGGCTGCGGCTGTGACAATTTTAGATTTATGATTTTGAATTTTTGATTGAAGAGTTGTTCTTTCGCTTTCTTCTACTAAATCGATTTTGTTAATCACTATAATTAACGGACGGTGTTGTACTTTTTCATAAATTTCTTGATCGCCTTCTGTCCAACCGGCGGAAGCATCAATGGTAAGCAAAACTAAATCAGCTGCATTTGCGGCACGACGCGATCGCTCTACGCCAATTTTTTCCACTTGGTCTGTTGTTTCCCGAATCCCCGCAGTATCTAGCACTTGTACGGGAATTCCACCGACTACTAACTGAGATTCCACCACATCGCGGGTTGTACCGGGTAAATCAGTCACAATGGCGCGATCGCTCCGACTCCAAGCGTTCAATAAGCTGGACTTACCCACATTCGGACGCCCAACAATTGCCACTTTTAAACCAGTTCGTAGCAACTCACCTTTGTCTTTGGTTTCCAATAACCTAGTTATTTCTGCGGCAATTTTATCGATTTCTGATATGATTGCTTTATCATCCAACGGGGGAAGGTCTTCCTCAAAATCAATTCGAGCTTCAATTTCTGCCAAAATATCCAAACAGTTAGCGCGTAACTGCCGAATCGGATGAGCCAATTTTCCTTGTAAACCAGCTAAGGCACTTTGAGCCGCTTGGGGTGATTTAGCTCCCACTAAATCGGCAATACCTTCGGCTTGAGTTAAATCCAATCGTCCATTCAAAAAGGCGCGGAGAGTGAATTCTCCAGGTTGCGCTAGTCTGCTTCCATTTTCCAAACACAGTTGTAATACCTGTTGTACTGCCATAATTCCCCCGTGGCAATGGAATTCCACTACATCTTCACGGGTATAAGAACGGGGTGCTTTCATAATTAACAACAGGGCTTCATCCACTAGTTGTTGCGTCTGGGGATGGCGAATGTAACCATAGAGAATCCGGTGACTTTCCCAAACTTGTCGCCCTGGTGCATGAAAGAGACTTTGGGCAATGACCATTGCTTGGGAACCAGACACCCGCACAATACCAACACTACCCTGTTGCGGGACAACAGCAGTCGCGATCGCGGCTATAGTTCCAGTAGTAGCAAAGAGTTCCGACATGAGCGCCCTTTATAAGAGTTTGGCGTAAAAATCATAACTCATACTCACAACTTTCTAAATGGTAAGTATTTAGACTAATGAGATGGCAACTGGCAAGGTAAAATTTACGTGGAGGTTTATGCCTGATAGTAAAGAGTTAAGGGTGAAGAGTTAGGGATGCAAATTTTAACTCACAACTTATAACTTATAACTTTTAGAGAGAGGAATTTACTGTGGAGCAAAAGATTAACTGCGCCCAAGCCTGTGTTAACGGGTGTGTTTTAGGAGATAAATGCCCCAATATTGAGTTTAGAGAAGCAGCCGCAAAATTTATTGAAGAGACTCCCTTAGACAAAATGCTGGAGTTGGCCCAAGAACGTCTGCGGAAAAAAATGACGGAACCGCCAAAATGGGTTTTTCCTGAAGATCCCTAGAATTTGGGACAACAGGCGCAAGTAAGATGGTGTGGAGATTAAATAGTATCTGGATCTATATTTAATTCTCCCAGTTTTGCCGCCAAGCGATCGCAGCGCTGCTTCTCCTGTTGTACCAAGCTTAAAGCATTCTGGAGAAACTAATTCTTCATCACCGCATCCAAAAGCACATTGGCATCAAAACGGACTACATCGGTGCAAGGTAGCCCTGTTTCTGCTATTGTTTGAGCGATGCTTTCCTGTGCCGCAGACTCATCTAAATGGGCTGTGTTCAGCGCTATACCAACTACAGGAACACTTCCAAAAGCACCGCCGGCGCTAGCAACGGTTTCATAAAGCCGAATCACTTCTGGTAAAGGTGGAATTGGTACATGGGGATTATTGCGGTTATGAGTTTGTCCCGCCCGATGTACCAATACTAATTGTGTTGGTTGCGAACCACGAATTAGGGGTAGAGTTGCCGTTGAACCAGGGTGTAGTAGTGAACCTTGTCCTTCAATGTGCAGGATATCGTAGTTTTTGCCATAGCGCATGACTATCTGTTCCACAGCCCCGGCGGCAAAATCTACCCGTACTGCATCTAAAGCCACGCCGTCCCCTTCTAACATCACCCCAGTTTGCCCCGTGGCGAGGAATTTAGAACGCCAGCCCCGTAGTTTTGATGCCCAATGTAACTCTAGACTAGTTGACATTTTACCAATCGCCATATCAGTTCCCACAGTCAACACCCGCCGACAAGGGAGGGTACGTGCAATTCCACTAGCAACACTTATATTAGACGGTTCTTTTCGGACATCCCAAATTAGTTGCCCTGGTTTGAGCAGTGCATTTAATTCTGGGATGCTTGCCATTGGTGTATGTAAACCATTCACCAGTGACATTCCCGCTTCTAAAGCATCTTTGATTTCCAGCCAGTAATCATCTGGTACAGCACCACCACCAGGGGCAATACCAATTACCAAAACTTCCGGTTTGTACTCTAGGGCTGCGGCTACCGATGCCACAATCGGCACGTCACGCTTGATACCTGTTAATTCTGGTAGGGATTTGCCAGCACACTCGCGATCGATTACGGCTACGATTGGGGCTTCACTGTAACGTAAAATTGCTAGCCCTGTTTTGCCGTGAGTTCCAATAGTCCCTTCATGTAGCAAGATAGCTACTCGTTGATTAAGTGGTAGACGCACTGTGTTGTACTCCCAAACCTGGTAAATCGTTTGGCAAAACTCTTCCTTCTTTTAGCAATGCACCCGTAAAAGGGTCATCAATTAAGTTAAGGTGACTGTCTAAATCTAAATAATCAGCTAGTGGCGCTAGCTGTAACGCTGCTGTATTAGCTAGCGAACTGTCAGAATAGCAACCGAACATTACTTGCAACCGATATGCTCGTGCTGTATGTACCATTCGCATTGCCTCTGTTAGTCCCCCTGATTTCATCAGTTTGATATTAATACCATCCACGTAATTTGCCAAATCGGGAATATCGGCGCTGGTGAAACAACTTTCATCAACAAAGATGGGCAGGGAAGACTGTTCTTTGAGTTTTGCTAAACTTTGTTCCTCTCCCCGTGGCAATGGCTGCTCTACATACTTTATACCTAAATCAGCCAGCCAATTGCACATTGCGATCGCATCTTCTAAATTCCAACCCCCGTTGGCATCAACGAAAAATTCTAGTTGAGGCGCTTCTTCTTGCACCGCTAAGAGCATTTTTTTATCTGCATCTATGCCATCTGGGCTACCTAGCTTCACCTTAAAAAGGCGGACATCGGTAAATTGTAACCAGTCTCGCGCTCTTGCGATCGCACCTTCAGGCGAATTAATCCCAATTGTGACAGAAGTCGGGACTATTTGATTGCGATCGAGTCCCCAAATTTGCCACAACGGTAATCCTACTCGCTTACCCAACCAGTCGTGCATTGCCATATCCAACGCAGCTCTTGCAGCAGAAGGAACCTGGTTTTGTATTAAAACTTGCTCAATTTCCTGACGTTGTAAGGGGCTAAATGTTTGTAACAGAGGCACAACTCGCTGTAGGGCGTCTTTGATTGTATCAGTTGATTGCCGATGATTACCCACACCAAATGGTGATGCTTCCCCCCAGCCTTCGATCCCATCTTGTGAAATCCTCACCCATACATTCGTTGTCTGTGCCGTTGTGCCCCGACTAATGGTCAACGGAAATCTCTTATTTACTGTAAATAAATTTACATTTATTTGCATATTTATTTTGCATATTATGTTATTGCAAAAGCCAGTGTAAGTTCAAAGTTTAGATAATCGGATGCATCTGTTATACTTTTTTACATTCATTGATTAATGACTAAAGTTTTTATACATTATTTTTATTTATGAACAACTTAAAAAAATGGAAGATTTTGAAATCAAAAATGGTTTTAGATCATCCTTGGTGTCGGGTGAGGCAAGATGAAATAGAATTACCCAATGGTAAAATTATCGATGATTATTTTGTCAGTATTAAACCAGACGTTGCGATGGTTTTACCTATCACTAGTAATAGAGAAATTATTTTTGTCAGGCAATATAGACACGCTGTAGGTGAATTTTTCTTAGAACTACCAGCAGGTAATTTCGATCCAATAAAAGAGAATGCAGAGTTAGCAGCCATCAGAGAACTGAAAGAAGAAACTGGTTATATTCCCCAAGAATTTAGAAAAATCGGAACTCTATACGATAAGCCGAGTAAAGATACGAATCAAATACATTTATTTTTAGCAGAAAATGTGAGCAAAGTTGGAGAGCAACAACTAGATATTACAGAAGAGATTGAAGTTGTATTTATTCCCGTAGAATCAGTTTTAGAAAAAATTATTCAGGGAGAAATTTCTGTTGCAGGAACAGTAGCGGCTCTCTTCTTAGGTTTAAATTCTTTAGATTTGTAGCATACAATGCAATCCATTAATTACTAGCCAAATTCTAATCTTTAATCAAAAAAACTACACTTGTGACCACAATTCCAGATGAAGCATTGGTAGTTCGAGGAGGGCTTAATCGTCCAGAGGATATTCGACGTGCAATAGGTACTCATCCCAGTGGCATAACAGGAATTTCTGTGGAATGTACAGTAGGATCGTCATTAGCGGAGTTGGCATCAAGTATTCCTCATGGGCAGATTGGTGTAACAACAGTTGGCGAGGTTCGCCAAGCAGGTGGTGATGTAATCCGAACATCCGGTAGAAGTGCTAATCATGCAACATTGAGGGGTTTAAACCCGCAGCAAATTAGTCAACTCCTTACACCTACTGTTCCTAATCCAGCAAAGTAGTAGTTATAGTTTGGATCACCTACAATGATTACCCCTAGAGTTTTTGCAGATTTTCATAATGCTGATGTTGAAGGGCGTTTGCGTTTGAATTGTAATGGTACAATCGAAGACTTGGCGAATCAAAGTATTGAGCTACAAGATGGGCAGTTAATCACGGTATATAGCGAGGATTTGGAAGTTGATGGAGTGGTGCAGTTCTCCGAAGAGGAGAAGTTATGGGTTGCTGCCATTGATTGGGATCGAATCAGACAAGTTGAGGATTTTGTTGTGCAGGAACAAGTTTGAGTATCCACGCCATCTAATTTATAGTTTTTTACCTAGCCCATTGCTGCAAAATGTAAGCATAAAAAGCCTCTTTATCTACCTTATCCATTGCATAAATTTTTCGACCGCCAGTAACTACTTTAGTACGTCCTTGACTAAGACCAGTAGTGATAATTTCTGTTTCCCACTCGCGCAACTGATAAAATTCTGGATGTCCCAAATAAGCCGTTGCTAAGACATCCCAAAAATAATAATCTTGGGGGATAACTAATGCGTAACATTGTCCGGCTAAATCAGAGATGGGATAGTGGCGTTGTCGTCCCATTTTGTATACTAACTCCGATGTGACTGGGACATTGTTAGTTAAATCCAAAGGACACATAATAATTTCAATTTGGGTTTGCCATACCCGCGCTGCTGAAACTGCATCCCAATAAACATTCCATTCGGCCGAACCATCTTGTCCTGCTTCCAGACTTTTTTCCACATTACCACTAACATTCAACGCACCCCCCATCCACACAATTTTGTGAATCTTCGCTTCAATATCTGGTGCTTTGTCCAACGCTACTGCAACCGTGGTTAACGGCCCAGTTACCATCAACGTTACGGGGTCTAATGCCTCCCGCAACACCTGTATCATGAAATCTTGACCTGTTTCGGCAACCAATGGCGTAGTGATAGTTTCGCTTTGATTGAGAATGGGGAGATGGTCAACGATAAACGAATCACGGCGATAGAGAGTAGGAAATGGATTTATACCGCGCACAGTGCTTTCTGCAACCGGGATATGAGAAAATCCCATCAAATCTATAATTTTACGTGTGGCACTAACAGCCGGTTGAACGTAGCAATCTGCTGGAGTGACGACGACACCAAGGAGTTCAATATGATCCATCGTCAACAGCAGCATGGTTGCTAAATAATCATCTACACCGCCATCGTGATCCATTAATACGAGTTGTTTTGTCATAAAAGGAGAATTAATATGGATGAGTTTATGGAAGCTGCTATTCAAGAAGCAAAACAAGGCAGACAAGAAGGTGGAATTCCTATTGGTTCGGTTCTTGTCAAAGATGGCAAAATCCTCGGCAGAGGACACAATAAACGTGTCCAAGACGGAGATCCTGTCACCCACGCCGAAATAGATTGTCTCCGCAATGCTGGAAGAGTTGGCAGTTATAGAGGGACGACACTCTATTCAACTTTAATGCCGTGTTACCTGTGCGCTGGGGCAGTGGTACAATTTGGCATTAAAAAAGTCATTGCTGGAGAATCTAGAACTTTTCCTGGTGCTAAAGAATTTATGGTATCTCACGGTGTGGAAGTAATTGATCTTAATCTTGATCAATGTGAACAAATGATGAGTGAGTTTATTGAAACTAATCCCGAACTATGGAATGAAGATATTGGTAAATAGGCATTTGTCATTTGTCATTTGTCATGGGTTATTCCCTTTGTCTCCCCCACTCTCTACTCCACTCCCCTTTCCTTAAGAAATGCATCAAATGTAAATCTATCCGGTAGCGAAGTTTGGGCGCCTGGTTTTGTCGTCGCCAAAGCACCTGCGGCTGCACCCCAAACAACTGCCTGATGTAAAGAAAGTCCTTCAAAAAGTGCCGTCGCTAAACCGCCATTGAAAGCATCGCCTGCGGCTACTGTGTCAACCGCATGAACTTGAAACGGGGGTACAAAAAACTTTTCCTCAGCAGTGGCACAAAAAACACCCTTAGCACCAAGTTTGACGATCGCACATTTCACACCCCGTTCCAACAAAACCGCAGCTGCTTTGGCAGCTTGTTCCTCTCCATCCACAGGAAAACCAACCAACTGCGCTGCTTCAACTTCATTCGGTGTAATAATATCTACTAATGGATACAGTTCATCTGGTAAATTAGATTGTGCGGGTGCGGGGTCAAGAATTACTTTGATGTTTGCACGTTGTGCCTCTTGAGCAGCCGCAACTACGGCAGTAATAGGAATTTCTAGTTGTAAAAGTAGTGTTGTAGCTTCTGGTAAAAAGTGGGATAATCGCTCTATATCTTCTTGATTGACGCGCCCATTTGCACCGGGAATAACGACGATTTGATTTTCACCAGTATGACTCACGGTGATGATCGCGACTCCAGAACTAACAGTTTCATCTACAAAAATGTTATCAGTCTGCACACCAGATGCTTGCAAATTGTTAACAAGTTCCGTACCAAAATCGTCTGCGCCTACACGCCCCACTATCTGAGTAGGAATTCCCAATTTTGCTAATGCTACGGCTTGATTGGCTCCTTTGCCTCCCGAAACTTTAAAAAAGTCTTCTCCTAGCAACGTTTCTCCTGCGACTGGCAACCGGGGTGTTGTTGCTACCAAGTCTATATTTATGCTGCCGAAGACGATAATACTCATGATGCTGATTTTTATTGAGCTTAAAGTTATTCAGATTGATATTACAGGATGCGATCGCAAACTGCATAAATATCGCACTTCCTCAGGAAGCTGAAGGGTTAACCTTGAATCGTTGCAGAAGTATAAGCAATTGCTATCAATAAAAGTAGGGAAATAAAGCGTTCACCCTTTTTAAATAAAATTTACAAATTTATACTTAAAATATTTGGTCTAAATATTTGACTAATACCAATTTAATGTGAAGCTGCACTAAATGAGTAACTCTCTATTCTTGGCGCTCTTCTCTAACGAGACGCTGCGCGAAGGCGTACTTGGCGGTTCGTTTAATATTCTGTGCATCTTCATACAGAATTGGTATAAGGCTAGCGATCGCTATATTCAAAATTATCGTTATCGATATCATTTTTTGTGTAGCCTAGTTATTAGTCCACCCACGACTAAGGGAACCGGAGAATGACAATATTACAGGTTGTAGACAAAGAGGTTTCAAAAGTTCCCGTCATTGATATTAGTGAGCTAATTTCCCAAACTAACAACTCTTCTGATCTAGTTGCAGACCAAATTAGACAAGCGTGCCAAGATTATGGTTTCTTCTATATCGTTGGGCATGGAGTTGATGAACAACTACAAGGAAAACTAGAACATTTCAGTCAAGAATTCTTCGCGCAGGATGTAGAGGCTAAACTGAAGATTAGTATGGCTCTTGGTGGTAGAGCATGGCGAGGATATTTCCCTGTTGGGAACGAATTAACATCAGGTAGACCGGACTTAAAAGAAGGTATTTACTTCGGTGCAGAACTAGAAGAAAACCATCCACAAGTGATAGCTAGTACACCAATGCACGGTCGCAATCTCTTTCCATCTAACATTCCCCAATTTAGGGAAACAGTACTTGAGTATATGGAGTCAATGACCCAACTCGGACATACCCTAATGGCTGGTATTGCTCTGAGCTTGGGATTAGAAAAGTCCTACTTCGCAGACCGTTATACCAAAGACCCATTGATATTATTTCGGATTTTTAATTATCCTCCCAATTCATCATTATCTGAATCTAAATGGGGCGTTGGCGAACATACAGATTATGGAGTATTAACTATACTTAAACAAGATAATGTCGGTGGATTACAAGTCAAATCAAAGTTTGGTTGGATAGATGCGCCTCCTATTCCTGGCTCCTTTGTGTGCAACATTGGTGATATGCTCGATCGCATGACACGAGGACTGTATCGCTCAACACCCCACCGCGTTCAGAACTTATCAACAAGTAATCGCCTATCATTTCCCTTCTTCTTTGATCCCAATTTCAATATTGAAGTCAAACCTATTGAACTGAACGACATAGTAGTGAATGATGATCAAAGCGATCGCTGGGATAAAGCAAGTGTCCACGAATTTCGCGGAACCTACGGCGATTATCTATTAAGCAAAGTCTCCAAAGTATTTCCAGAACTACGTCAAACAGTGTTTTAGAGTGCTGTTAGCGATCGCAGGGTGTTGAGCCATACTGAGTAAAAGTTACTAACCTCGTGCCTTCTGCCTTCAATAAACAGATGTCAACAATTTATCTATCGCTGCTCGAAACGCCGTTGCTGCGCCAGCACTCATGTCACGGGGGGCGCAGATGCGATTTCTCAAATATGCGAAAGCGATCGCTCCCACAGCAGCGAAGATAGAATCAATACTACTATTTTTACCACCAGTCCTTCCACCTGGTAAAGTTTCGCCATTGCCATGAATCAGATAATCAGCCAGTTGTCGCAAGTGAAAATCAACAGCGTCCTTAACTGTGGTAAAATCACCATCTGCGGCTAAAGCTTGGACTCCAGAATTTTTGAGAATATCTGCGATCGCAACTTCCCGATTATCGCTGAGTCTTTCAGCTGCTTCGGCTCGATATTGAATTTTCTCACTATCTGCCACATCCAGAGGTAAAGGATTTCCAATCGGTTCCACACCCCATCTGCGACGCAACAGTAAATTGTTTGTAATATTATCCGAATTCACTCTGTGATAAGCAGGACGCTGATTAAGTGCGTCAAACCAAGCATTAATGCGAGGAAAGCGAGGATTTCCTTTGAGGTGATATCCCCGGTACACAGGTAAATTAGCCGCCAATCTATCTAGATGGGGGCTATACACAATGTCAACTAAGCTAAATGTACTGACAAAGTAGTCGCCTGGATATTGAGCCAAAGTTTGCTCAAGTTCATCTAACTTCGCCTCAAATGCTGTTTGTAAGTTTGCCAACTCATCAGCATCTGCGGGTGCTTCTCTGAGGAATTTGTAAGCAATCTCTCTAAAACCATTAGTCTCAGCTTCTTCAACCAACTGCCTAGCAACAGCATTTTCCTCTGGATTTTCCGGCAGTAATGATGGATAAGGATACTTTTCTTCTAAAGCCAAGAGAATATCTTTGGATTCATATACTAAGTTCCCCTCAATTTTTGCTGCTGGGACAAGGGTTGTGGGAACTAAGTCAGTGTACCATTTGGGTTTATTAGTTAAATCAATAAACTCCGTTGCAAAGGGAATTTCCTTTTCTTCCAGAGCAAACCAAACTCGCTCACAGAAAGGACACCAGGAATTAGTATCTCGATAAAGCAAGACTGGCGGTTCTGTGTTTGGGGGAAGTTTCTGTAAACTGCTGGGAATTGGTGCAGTAGAAGGAGATTGTCCTGTCCTCTTTACCCTACGCGCAGAGGTATTTTTTCTAGCAGTCTCTAAAAGTTCTTCCCAAGTTGACACTGTGTTTTGAATAGACATTTTTTACCTCGCTTTACTAGGAATGCCGGAAAACACAAATAACTGTTGCTCTTTGGGTTGAAGTAAGTTTTCACCAAGGTATCGATGAAGACCAACACCCATATCTCCCGTGGCCGTAAGCTTGAAGTTCACTTCCTCAAATCCAGATGCACTTAAAATTTTTCGCACATTGTCAGAGTAGGGAATACCTTTAGAGTGTCCGCGAGTCCAGATAACAAAAGCACCTGGTTTACTCAGAAAACTCAGGTTATCTAGTAAGCGATTGAGTTCAGCTTCCTCACCCAGATTGCCAAAGACACCGCACACAATCACGATATCTGCTGGTACTGCTCCTACATAGTTAGTCGCAAGAGTTGCATCACCATTGATAAACTCAATTTGCTTGGCTAAACCCAAAGACTCTATAGTTGCTCGTCCACGTTCAACTAGATTTGAATTTATTTCAACCAGTCGTGCAGAAACATCCTTCGCACGGGGGTGATTTTTTAAAGTTCCTAGTAAATCTCGTCCATCACCCGCGCAAACACTCACTATTCGGATAGCGCCATCTGGTGAGGCATTCAAGCTATAAGCAATATATTCCTGCACGATTTCTAGACGCTGCTGCAATTTTGGCTCAGTATCGTATAGGTCGTGCCATTCATACCAATCTTTTGGCATAAGGCGTGATTTCCGTTTGATGCACACTGTGTGATAACAAACTACGGTTAATATACCGAATAACTGTAGTTTATGGATAAGCGCAGACTATCACAGACATTCATGAAAAATCAAGTCTTATTCTGTGTAACAACCCTTAATTGATAGTGATCGCTTACTCCGTCGGTTAGCTCCGATTAAACGAGGCAGTAAAGCCGTGGATTTGTTAAAGCTTGCAGGAACGTGGCAAGGCGGTGATTGAGAAGAGATTACTTTACGATGTATATCTAGAGCAGAGTGAAAATCAAAATTTTTCCACCCAAGGTCGCAATTCTACTTCCCATGTCCAAGCATTGCGAGGTTGGCGGAGAATGTTCAGGTAAGTTTGAGCGATCGCATCCGGATCAAGCAAGCTATCAGGCTGATCATCCCCCTCCTGACGTGTTGCAGAACGAATTGCTCCATCAATCACGAAATGCGCTACATGGATATTCTGAGGAGCTAATTCACGCGCAATGCTTTGAGCCAAACCCCGCAAGGCAAATTTACCCATTGCAAACGGTGCAGACTGAGGATAACCCTTAACACTAGCAGAAGCACCTGTAAATAAAATTGCTCCCTTACCTAACTTCAGCATCCGTTTCGCTGCTGCTTGTGCTACTAAAAAGCCACCATACGCAGTAATTTCTAATGTTTTGGCAACCTCAGTCGGGTCAAGTTCGACTAGTGAACCCCGAACACGCCAGCTAGGATTATACACAACTACCGTTGGCACTCCTAGTTTTTGTTCCACATCCTTGAATAGTTGTTCAACTTGATCGGGTTTAGAAGCATCAGCAGCAAAACTAACGGCTCCAATCTCATTCGATAATGCACTCAACTTATCAATTTGCCGTGCTGCTAAGGCGACGCTGAAACCTTCTTTTGTAAACAAACGGGCCAGTGATGCACTGAGTCCACTACCAGCCCCAACAATCAATGCAATGTTTGCCATCTGCTATGTTCCTCCTAATTTCCAGGTCTTGTTAGATTATACAAATTTCATATAATATCAAACTGCTCTGTAAACCCATATTTCAAACTTAGCCTCAGAGGAAAGAGTAATTTTCAAAGAACCATAATGTCTGATACAAAATTCTTCAAATTCATTCATTACTTGATGAAATATCTCATTGGAGACTCGCCAACATAAACCGTAGGCTCGTGCTTTGAAAAAATTTAGTAGCTCCTCAACCGTATTGCTAACTGTCCATTCCCTAGCTACTAAGTAATTTGAAACATAACCTTTCGGCTGTAAATATCCTTCTACATCTATCTTTTGTATTACTGTATCAATAGTTTGGGATTCTTGCTTGGCTCCTTCATACTTAGACAGGATATCTTGAAAATATCCTTCAAATTCTCTTCTAGCTGGTGGGGTAATCCACTGACAATTGAGATAAAAGCCTCCAGGATTTAGTACTCGATCAATATTGTCTAAAAATACTCTCCAATCAGAGACAGTATGGATCATGTGGACAGTCAATACAACATCAAAACTGTTGTCTGGAAAAGGTAATTGTGAAGCATCACTGTGAATCAGTTTCAAATTAGAAGGAGTGATATTTAATTTTTGACGGAACTGATCAAGCATTTCTTGAGAAACATCAATTCCTGTCACAGAATAACCGCGTCTGACAAAAGGAATAACATTCAATCCTGTGCCAACGCCTGGTTCTAAAAAAGAGGTTTCAGGCGTGGCACAAGTAAGCTTAAGAATAAAGTCTGCGACTTCCTCTGCGACTGATTCTGTTAGCCAGCGTGTTTGGTCATAGATTTGTGCAATATAGTCATAGTAGTTGGACTTTTTCATATCTCAGATGGGTGTGGAAGACTGAAAATAATGAAGGTTTAAATTTAAACGCAAAGGGACGCAAAGTTAGTTTAAGTTTATTAGCTACGAACTTAAGACATCACTCTTTTAAACTCATTCTGAATTAATCAAGATAAATTCACCTAAAATCAACGAAACTACAATATTAGACGAATCCACATTCTCTACTTGAATCAACCACCGTTGACTTTCTTGATTATTTGACTTTGACTCTCGACCACAAACTACTCCATATTTTCCGGCTACATAAATAGGACGTAAAATCAGCACCTTATCTCTTACTTGAATACGTTTTGAGTTTTGCAAGAATGTTCCTAACGTCATTAGCTTTAAAGTTCATATTTTTATGATTTAATCAATGAATACTGCTGACTATAAATCAAAGTAAATCAGGCAGTTGATACATAGAGTCAAAAACACGCGCTCCACATTGTTTGAGTTTAATAGCTTCACTTTGACTGCTGTAACCTAATACTTTCATGCCAGCAGCAATACCTGCACGTACACCCAAAATACTATCTTCTACAACAGTACAAAATTGAGCGTTAACTCCCAAGTTTTCAGCTGCATATAAAAATAAATCAGGTGCAGGTTTCCAACTACCAATTTCATAGGAGCTAAAAATACGCCCTTCAAATCGTGGCAACAAATTAGTCACACGCAGTGCCAAATTAATTTTTTCAATTGGGCCACTGGAAGCAACACAAATAGGTAAATTGATTTTGTCTAAAGCCGCTTCTATTCCTTGTATGGGAAGCAGTTCACGTTCAAATGCCTTAGCAGTACGGGTACGAAGTTGAGTCACAAAATCTTGTGGCATCTTTCTCCCCAGTTTTTGCTCAATAACAGCAAGACAATCAGCCATTTTGCAACCTTTAAATAACAAAATGGCTTCTTCAAGTTTCAATATCAGGTCAAACTCGGCGACAAATTCAACAAGAATACGATTACCCAATGTCTCGCTGTCTACCAACACTCCATCACAGTCAAAAATAACCAGTTCTGTTTGCACTTAATATTTATTGTTCTTAATCAACTAAGGATTTATGAGGTTAATGTGCATCTTGCTGTCAGACTGCTACCTTTTTACCAATAGCCATAATGTGAGCGCTCACACCTAATGTAGAAGGTTCAGTCTCTATCCAGCGAATAGCTTGTAGGAGTTTTTGACGGCGATTTTGTTCACTCCAATGTTCTTCAAAATTTTGTAGTAATTTGCCTGGGCCTTCTATGGCTAACAGCTTTTCACAAGATAATCCTGCTTCTTCCACTTCTGCTTTTAGTTCATCAGGATGATGAAAGAAGGCTGTCGTAAAGTAAGCAGGATGGTTACTCGGATTACGATGCTGCCCTTCAAGCAAGTCCTGATGAACAATTTCCACAAACTCCGGGTCGTCTAGCCATCCCCGAAATAAACCGTCTAAGAGCGAAGCAAAGCGAGAACAAGCAACAGCAAAGACAAGACCTCCGCTCTTTAAAACACGATTGGCCTCGCGTAATGCTGCGAGGCGCTCATTACGTTCGATCAAGTGATACAGTGGCCCAAATAAAAGAACAGCATCAACGCTGTTGTTTGCTTGATTTAACTGACGGGCATCTCCAATCTCTGCACTTGCAAGTGGATAATCTGGCTGAACCTGAGAAGCAGAACGGGCTTGTTCTACGTGCAAAGGAACTGCATCAATCAAATGAACTTTATACCCTAGCTGGGCCAGCCAACAAGCATAGATACCTGAGCCGCCGCCAACATCGAAAATCACTGCGGGAGGAGGAGGCAAGTAGCGGCTAAGAAGCTCTTGGGTGCGAACTAGTTCAATGGGATTTGTACGCTTTGATAAGCGTTCAGCTTCCAAACCACGCTCATAATGGGCTAGTATCTCATCTAAAAGTGGGTTTTGTAAATTAGACTTGTCTGACATGAAATTTCCTCTTTTTAAGATTTAATCTATGAAAACCTCTGTGACTAAATAGCAAACAGTTTTCCTCTCGGACAAAGTGCAGATTCAATAGAAGCACGCTTTGCTAAACTCCATATTGTGGCTTGGTTTGCTGTAACTATAGGAATCTTTAAATCATCCTCTAATTCCTCAATCACCTCGAATGTTCTCCATGCCGTACAGGGCAACACAATAGCATCTGCACCTTTGTGAGATACCTCTTTGATGAAAGCTGCGACTTCATCGGGTGACTGATGCCAAAGGTAATTCTTATTCGTTACTTCTTTTGGGCGTTCATCACCTTTAAACCCCACTATTTCAAAAGGCGCTTCATTCAAAAACGTTTTTAGCGTTTGGTTGTTCCATTCTGGATAAGGAGTGACTACAGAAATTTTCCTAATTTTTAGGTATGTCAACGCTTCTAATAAAGCTAAAGCAGGCACAACAACAGGTACTCCTAGCACCTGCGTCAAACGTTGTTGTAGTTGTTCGGCAAAAACTCGCCCTCGGTAAAATGTTGCTGTTGTAAAGCCGTATGCTGCAAAATGTACCCCGGCTCTAGCTAATTTTTCTACTTCTTTAACAGCTTGTTCATTGATGTCATCCATTGATTCATAGCTCTCAGATGCGTGTGAGCGTTGAGCAATTACGCGATGGCTATGAATACTGACTTGACTGGAAAAAGCAGAGTTAAAGTCAGGCTCAAACGTCGTGTTACCTGCGGGTACTAGCAAGCCAAGACGGATCTGCCTACTAGAGTCAGCTTTCGAGTACATAATAATACCTCTTGTTGACAAGCCTGATTATGTCTAGATATTTATTTAGTTACACTAATAATTAGGTATGCATATTTTCATAAAGACTGTATAATACTTAAAAGTACGATAAATCGACCGACAAACTGTAATATACCATCTAACTGACATAAATACCTGCCAGTCAATTATTTAACTGCACTAATCAACACATCTCACTTCTGTCTTATTGCTTTAGTTGGAGTTGTGCAATCTCAAATAGTCTGCATGTCACGATAATTACAAGGAAAAGATTTTATGAGCAACATAGAACTGTACTTCGCCAAAGCCTCTACCTTCTCTCAACGTACCCGTGTAGTCTTACTGGAAAAAGGCATTGACTTCACCCCGATAGAAATTGACTTACAGAACAAACCAGATGGGTACACGCAGATTTCCCACTATGGCAAAGTCCCAGCCATCAAACATGGGGATATTGAAATTTACGAGTCCGCTATTATCAATGAATATTTAGATGAGGTTTTTCCCGAACCACCTTTGTTACCCCGCGATCCCGCAGCTAAAGCGATCGCTCGGATTTGGATAGACTACGCCAATACTCGGCTTGTCCCAGCTTTTAACAAATTCCTACGCGGTAAAGATAGCCAAGAACAGGAACAAGGACGAAAAGAGTTCACAGAAGCACTTCTATATATTGAACAAGAAGGATTAGGCAAAGGTGATTACTTATTAGGAGATCAGTTTAGCCTTGTTGATATCAGCTTCTATCCTTGGTTTGAACGTTTACCACTCTTAGAACACTTCCGCAAATTCACACTACCAGCAGAAACACCTCGTTTGCAGACATGGTGGAATCTGGTAAGCGATCGCCAGTCAATTCAAGCAGTTGCAAATCCTGTGGACTTCTATTTGCAAAGATTCGCCAAAGTTCTCGGTGAACCTCTTCCCGTTGGTGCATCTCAAAAATAAGACATAGTGATTGACAGAAATTAACCAAAATCCAAAATGGGATAACCTATGAGCTTAAATAACCAAGTTCTAGACAAACCAATTTCCGCAGAACTGCCATACGTAGAGGCTAACCTCACTTACCTGGTTCCAACGGCAGAAAAACCTGTTAACTATACTTACGAACCGCCAGCCGGAATTCCTCGCACGAATGCAACTTATCAGACGCATAAACTGCCAATTTACAATGCTCGCTCTATCTCAGAGAACATCTCATTAGATCGGGAAGGATTCGCCTTGACTGGACATAATACCAATGTCCGCAACTTTTACGATGAGGACGAAGTACGCCGCGTCTACTATCCTGAAGCCGAGCAATTGTTAAAAGAGGTGACAGGCGGAACTAAGGTAGTGATATTCGATCACACCTTGCGTAATGCTGGTCAGTCAAAGCCAGGTGAGAATAATATTAAAGAACCTGCCAAGCGCGTACACAACGACTTCACCGCTAAATCAGGCTATACTCGCGCCCGTTTGGAACTAGCAGCGCAGGGCATAGATGATATTGATACGTTACTAAAACAACGATTTGCCATCATTAATGTTTGGCGAGCGATCGCACAACCAATCCAAGAGTCACCATTAGCACTGTGTGACGCTCAAAGCATTGCAATAACAGACCTTGTAGCTGGTGATTTAGTGTACCGCGATCGCGTCGGTGAGACATACGGAGTCACGTATAACTCCAAACATAAATGGTTCTACTTTCCGCAAATGCACAGAGACGAAGCACTATTTATTAAATGCTTCGACTCCGCAGAAGAGGGACACGCCCGTTTTGCCGCCCATACAGCCTTTGAAGATCCTACCAGCCCAGCCAACGCTCCCCCACGAGAAAGCATCGAACTAAGGACATTCGTCTTTTACCCCGCATAAATTGCAAAAACTTGTCTCAAACTCCTACTCTCTGCGTGAAATAAATTAATTAACCCTTGGAGACACAAATATTATGACTTCCCAACACTTTGACATCAAACCAATCGCCGGACGTATCGGTGCAAAAATTATTGGTGTTGACTTGAGCAGTAACCTCAGCAACGAAATCATTAGCGATATCCGTAAAGCTTTAGTTAAACACAAAGTCATCTTCTTCCGAGAGCAGAACCTTGACGCTAATGGACAAGTAGCCTTCGCCCGTCGCTTTGGAGAAGTCACTACAGCCCATCCCACCGTTCCCTCATTACCAGACAACCCAGCAGTTCTTGACCTAAATTACGGCAAGACTGTGAGCCGCGCCAACACTTGGCACACCGATGTCACATTTGTAGATCGTCCTCCCCTTGGTTCTATTTTGCGGGCGCTTGTCATCCCACCATCAGGAGGTGACACTATTTGGGCAAACTCCGTGACTGCCTACGAAGATTTACCAACCCACCTACGTAATCTTGCTGACCAACTCTGGGCAGTACATAGCAACGCCTACGATTATGCAGCAGCTACAATTGACTTGCCAAAAGAAGTCTTAGAGCATCGGGCTGTTTTCACCTCGACTTTATACGAAACCCTGCATCCAGTTGTCCGCGTTCATCCTGAATCCGGTGAACGTGGGTTATTTATTGGCGGTTTCGTGCGCCGCCTGCGCGGTTTTTCACAGAATGAATCTGATGAAATCGTGAAATTGTTCCAAGCTTACATCACACGTCCTGAGAACACAGTCCGATGGCGTTGGAAAGTAGGCGATGTGGCCTTCTGGGATAATCGCGCTACTCAACATTATGCGATCGCAGACTACGGCAATCAACCTCGCCACGTTCAACGAGTCACACTTGTGGGTGATATTCCTGTTGGTATTGATGGTAAGCAGAGTGAGGCTATTAAGGGAGATTCTTCTGCATATAACCGACGTGAGGCAGTAACTGTGTAATAGGGACTCGCGTAAAAATGACAATCTCTATGAAGTAGAAGATTCTAAACTTTCATTGGTAGTAAACTGCAAGTTCCATACTTGGGCAGAACTTGGGCAGAGGATTGATGCATGGGTGATACACGTGCCACTGTTTTGGAAACAATAGCGGATACTTTAGTCAAGCGTGCTGAGGCTCTGCCTTCTCGTGTTCTGCAAGTAGCGGTGACAGGCATTACTGCTAGTGGCAAATCTACTTTGGCACTAGAGCTAGCGCAGATATTAACCATACGTGGAAGAAGTTCTGTTCACATCGCAGTTGATGATTTCCATAACCCACGTGACCTGCGCCATCGTCGAGGTCGTGAGTCGGCTGAAGGCTACTATTTTGATGCCTACAACTATCCGCTCCTTAAAAAGCTTGTGCTTGAACCACTGGGGGCTAGGGGTAATTTAATTTACCAGGCACGTGGGTTCGACTTGGAAACAGATGCTCCAGTGGAAGAGGCACCTAATAAAGCCAATCCTGGAGATATTTTTCTTTTTGCTGCCAGTTTTCTGCTACGACCAGAGATTGTCTCTTACTTTGACTATCGTATCTATATAGATACAGATTTTGAGGTGGCCGAGCAGCGTGGGGTAGAGAGGGATGCAGCACGGCTTGGGTCTTGCGAAAACGCAGTTCGTCTATATCGTCAGCGATACCATGCCGCACAACGAATCTACTTTGCAGAATCTAATCCTGTGCAGTATGCCGATGCTTTATTGAAAAACAATAATTTGGCAGAACCGATTCTCTTCTTTAGAGCAAATCATTCTAATTCGTAATGGGCTACGCCCCGCTTCTCTACGAGAGGCTGCGCCAACATACGCGTAGCTTGCTACCTACCTCGTAGGGGAATACTAATACTAATGTAATTAAGACACGCTGTAAAAAGGAAAATGAGTACGAATGTTAAAACGATAGACGTTTGAACCCAATATCTAATCACGATCGCACTTTTTTATGAAACTCTTCTATACACCTAACTCACCGTATGCACGCATAGCAAGAATAGCTTTACTAGAACTGAATCTCAGCGATCGCATCGAAATTCAAAAAGTTACTGTACGAGATCCGAACAGCGAACTACTGAATTACAACCCTACAGGTAAAGTCCCAACGCTAGCAACTGATGACGGATTTATTTTGAGTGAAACACGCATAATATGCGTTTATTTAAATCAATTCAATCCCGAAATCAAATTAATCGCTGACATTTCTGATGGCTTTTTACAGCAACTTGAAGGTATCGCTAGTGGGTTCATAGATGGCATCGCTGTCTGGGTAAGGGAGTTACGGCGTTCTTCAAGTGAGCAGTCACCAGGAATAATCGAGTTAGAGCAATCGCGTGCTTTAAGAATCTTGGACTACTTTGAGAAGATTTCCGAGCAACTCGACCAAACTCCTAAACTTGCTCATATCACCCTCGCCTCTGCACTTGGCTTGGAGATTCGTCTGCCTGAACTACAATGGCGGCATAATTTTCCTCAACTTGCTCAATGGTATGATGAATTTTCTGGACGAGAGTCCCTGCAAGTGACTCAACCAGAGTCATAAGTAATTTAAAATTCAAAAAGCTTATTCAGGTCTCAAGAAACCTTTTTAGCAGCTTGGGCATTCTGACAGTTCTTCTATCCGCTTTCGTTTTATCGTTTCACAATGTTACTGTGCGAATTTTGTTTTCAGAACATCTCGTACTGGGTTTATTTGTACTCGGTGGATACGTTAAACCGGATTTGCAGAACTCATTATTGTTGATGTTTATGCGAATGCTACTCGTGGTTCCACTTATGGCATCTCTAGCATTCAAGTTATATCCATCTGCTCTTAAAGAATTTCGAGACTTGTTCAGGCGCGATCGCACTGATGTTTTGCTCCAAGCACTTGCCTGTGGAGTCTTAATGTTTGTGTATATTGCTTTACTCTACATTGCTATTGGCTTAATTCCTACTGGAATTGCCATGACTCTATTCTTTACCTATCCCGTGTTTACGGCACTGCTTGCTTGGAGGTTTTTTGGCGAACGTCCAACACTCTTCCGTTGGCTGGTGATGGCGATTATTCTGGGGGGTGGGGTACTGACAATTCCTCAATCTTCTACTGCTTACAGTAGTGATGCCATTAGTAATGGCATTTTCGCCAGCGTTGGCTCTGGAGTTGTTTATGCCTTTTATAAAGTCATGGCCCAAAAATGTTTGGAAAAATTCCATCCAGTTCCCTTCACCTGGATTAGTTTTACCTGCACTCTACTGTTTTCTGCTGTAAGCTTACTGTTCTGCCCACTTACCAGCACCCAACTTGATTGGACACCCCTGTGGATTGGCAGTATTTTTTCTGGTTTAGTTAGTTTCATAGGACATACTTTCAATAATGTGGGAATTCGCATTATTGGCGCAACGAAGGCTTCTATCATCGGCGCAAGCAGTCCAGCATTAACAGCATTAGTCGCATGGGCAACAATTAGCGAAACTTTAAACTTGATTCAAAGTTTGGGGATTGTAATTGTCACATTAGGGATCGCATTGTTGAGTGGAGAAGGCTTTGTGCGTAAACGTAGCCCTTCATAGAAATCTTAGAAACTCACTAGACCAAAAAGTTATACAATTGCTCTGGAATAGTGAATTTTTATAGATTAGACCTCTTGCATAAATCAAAAATAAAGAACCCCACCCCGCATTTGCTGACGCAAACGCTCCCCTTGCTAAGGGGAGGGGTTGGGGGTGGGGTGTTAGGGACTTTTGCAAGAAGTCTATTGTTTTGAATTCAAAAATTGTAAGGAGTATTACATGAATTCTATATTCCTTATTGTCTAATCATTTTTCTTTTTTTCAAGACTAAACTTGCACCTACAAATCCGAATGTTATACCCAAAATTGATGCAGGTTCTGGAATTGGAGTTGCGTCTAATTTTACATTGTCGAAATTAATTTCTATCCCATCACTCTCTAAAATATTCAGCAATCGGATTTCTAATGCTTGTCCTAAGTTTGGGTTATTAGCTGAAGTAATAAACGAAATGGTAGAGGTAACAAAAGCTCCTTCTATGATGCTCAGGCTATTAAAATCTTGAGTAAGTAAAGTTCCTCCAGCTAATAATTGAATAGCATAGCCAGGGAAACCATCTAAAATAGTGAAACCATTCACAGGTGGAATATTGGCTATTTCAACCTGTAAGGTATATTTCGTATTAGCTGTCAATAGACTGGTAAGGGTTTGTGATATTCCCACAGCACCACTTCCAGGTGGATAAGTGAGGTAAACATATCCAACATTATTACCTTCTGGAGCTTCGTTAAAATAAACATCTGCTGTAGGATTATATGCACCATAAATTGGCTCACCAACACCTATACTGGCAGATGTCAGATTAGATGGATCATATAATGTCCAGCCAGGTAACACATTAGTAGTAAATTCTCCTTCTCCTATTATTGGTTCTTCAAAACCTGCATTAGCTATACTTAAACTTGCTGCATTTGCTGTAGGAGTTTTAGTGATAGCCGCAATATTTATTGCTGCACAAATAGCAGCAATATAAGCAATTTTTGTGGAGATTTTTTTGGAAATCATGATTTTATTTGTAGATAGCATGAGAAATAATTTATTAAGTAGTGAGTAAGATTTGATTTTCTAACTACTAAATTCGCAAAAATCAGAATTTACGTAATACTTCGTTTTTCTGATTATTCAGATGCTAACACTGCCTTAAAAAACAATTATTAAGCTTGCAAAATGTTTTGGTATAATCTTTAATAAGTTTAAATTAGCTGAACTTTAGATTAAAAATCAGGTCTTAATAGTAACTTCATCTAAACATTGATAATTCTAGTGAGTTATGTTATTTCTTAGTTAAACTCGCTAATTGTTGATGTTCATATTGAGTCAGGTTAACAGTATATTTAACTGGAAGCATCCCACTTTTTTAATCAATACTCTTTCAGGGGATTGCTACACAAACAAAGTTTACCCCCCGTGCGATCGCATAAATTTTCGGTCTATTGAAATTACGAATTATGGCTGCCTCCGCTATTCTGTTTGATTTAGATGGAACTTTGACAGATCCCAAGCTGGGCATCACTCGGTGCATTCAGTTTGCTTTATCTGAACTCGGTTACACACCACCCGATGCTGATGAATTAGATTGGTGTATTGGCCCTCCAATCAAAGACAGTTTTTCGTTGCTACTAAATACTTCAGATGACACAGTTTTAGAACAGGCCATTTCACTTTATCGCAGTCGCTTTGCCACGATAGGATTATTTGAAAACATCCTTTATCCTCAGATTGCAGAAACCTTAGATGCTATTCGTTTTGCTGGTTATAAAATTTTTGTTGCGACTTCTAAACCACATATTTATGCTACGCGTATCATTGAAAATTTTAGATTATCCTCATTTTTTGATCGCGTTTACGGTAGTGAACTTGATGGCACGCGGAGTGTAAAAAGTGACTTAATTCATCACATCTTAGCCAGAGAAAAGCTTTCGCCTTCTTATGTAGTGATGGTAGGCGATCGCTCTCACGATATGATTGGAGCCAAGCACAATCATCTGACTGCAATTGGTGTCACTTACGGCTACGGAACTGAGGAAGAGTTAAAAACTCATGGTGCTGACTTGATTGCCCATTCTCCAGATGATATTCCTAGATTACTTGTTCACGGCTATGTTACATCCCAAAATTAGAAAAGCAAAAGAATCAGATGCACAAGCGATTTTTAAAATTATTAGAGAATTAGGTTGGTTTGCATGGGTGAATTCAACGTCTCAGGAAACAACTGTTGCCCAAATTCAGCAGCATATTACTCAGTGTGATCAAAATGATAGTCACTCTATTTACGTGGCTGAAAATGCTGAAAGTGATATCATCGGATACATTACTGTTCATTGGCTACCTTGCCCATTTCTTCCCAAACTCCAAGGTTATATTTCTGAGTTATTCATCCAAAAAACTGCTCGTGGTCAAGGTATCGGCAAAACTCTACTAGCAACCGTCATATCAGAGGCAAAAATCCGAGAATGTTCAGTACTCATGTTGCTAAACCACAAAGAGCGAGAATCTTATCAACGGGAATTTTACCGTAAGCAAGGCTGGATCGAACGTGAAACAGTTGCCAACTTTATCTATCCATTAAATGCGCGATCGCATTTTCACTAAAAAATAGGGTTTTTTAGCAACAAATGTAGAAAAGATAGCTGATTTAAATTTGGATGATACAGAAGAAATTGATATATCGCTGTTGCTTTTAGAAAAAGTTATAGAAGAAATTGAAAGCGGTATTTTATTGCAAGCATTACATATTAGCTCATTATTTTTAGCCTTAAAAAAGCTTGGTAAATTAAAATTTAATTAATAGCTGTTAATTAAATTTGCTAATCCAACTATCCAAAAAGGAGAAAAATATAGCTGTGGCAGCCTTAGTAAATTGTGTATTTAGGAGGTAGAGTTACAAAATGGCAGATAAATGGAATCCAGAATTATATGAACGGTTTCAATCCCAAAGAAGTCGTCCATTTTACGATTTGGTAGACATGGTACATCGACAAGAAAACTTACGAGTTCTAGATTTAGGATCTGGAACAGGAAAGTTAACGAAATATCTGCACGAGACACTAGCAGCACAAGAAACTCTGGGAATAGATGCTTCTGAAAATATGCTGCAAAAAGCACGTCAATATGAAGGTAACGGACTACGATTTGAGCAAGGAAAAATAGAGGATAACCCAGGAGAAGGAGAGTTTGATTTAGTCTTTTCTAATGCTGCTTTGCAATGGTTAACAGGACACGAAGCTTTATTTGAAAAATTACGCCGCAAGTTACGTCCAGGTGGACAACTAGCTATACAAATCCCAACGATGGACGATGAACCAGTACATCAGTTAGCGCTTGAGACAGCCAAGGATTTTAGTCAAGAATTGGGGGGATATGTGCGGCGATTGGAAGTACTGACTCCAGCGAATTATGCAAAGCTGCTGTATAAATTAGGGTTTATTAAACAGGAAGTAAAACTTCAGATTTATGGTCATGTTCTACCGTCACGAGAATCCGTAGTGGAATGGTATCGTGGTACGCTACTAACGGCATACGAGTCGCGCTTAGATACCCAGACTTATGAACGATTTGTAGAACGGTATAGGGAAAAGTTATTTGAAAAATTGGAAGATGAACAACCTTTCTTTTTCCCTTACAAACGCATTTTAATGTGGGGAAGTATTTAACTAATTCGTAATTGATTTTGGATTTGCGATGGCGTTCCGTCCACCGTAGGCGATCGCAGGTGAGTTATTCAGAGAAGCGATCTCTAGGACGGGCTACACCTACGCCCAAGAAATTCAACTGGCAATAGTGGTTCTCCCCAAACTGCTCCTCCTGCTATAACTGCTCGTATTCAAGTGGCTAGGCAAACTCAAAAGACGGACTAGCCTGAAAAACTTTAATCTTGACTAAATACGTGAAGATACCGGAGAATAAACGTTACTTATAAAATTTACATCCTGTTCAGGGAATAACACAGATCATGAGTAACTCTGTAACACTCAAGAAGATCAAGAATGAGATCAGTGGAACTGTGTTCTCATTGCCGTATTACGTAGCTCGCGATCAAGGCTACTTCGCAGATGAGGGGATTGATATTGAGTTCGTTAAACGCAACTCTAGCGATCGCGCACCCGATATTAAACTGATTGAAGATCATCACCAAGTCAACTCTTTTGGCGGCAAATCACTATTCGAGCAGGGAGAAACTACCCTCTACCGTGCTTGTGAGTGGGGACAAGTACGACGCACCTATGACAGTTCTCGCGGTGGTCAGGTTGTAGCCAAACGTGCTGCAATTGCCAGCCAAGCAATCATCGTGCGACCCGATTCACCCTACAACATCCCTCAAGACCTAGCTAACGTACCAGTTGGTGTCAACTTTCACCACGGCTCCCACTATATAGCGATTCAAACCCTTGAAGGTTTCTTACCTAAAGAAGAAATCAAAGTGGTACATATCGAAGGTGGCGGTCAAGGAAAGCGTTTCAACCGCTTTGTCGCTTTGCGTGACGGACTTGTTGATGCAGTTGCCGTCATGGAACCGTGGATTACAGTAGCAGAAAAACTTGGCTACAAAATTATCGCCGAGGCACACTATGTAGGTCTAGAGATTGGTAGCCCCGATTTGGATGAAGAGACATTCGAGGCAATCAACAGGGCAATCCGTCGAGCCGTGAAAGACCTACAAAAAGACCCTTTCCAATATGTGAAGTACCTCATCGACGACGTAGCAGAGGATATTGTACAGCTCGAACCCTCAGATTTCCGTCGTAACCGACTGCGCTACGCTGACCCAGCACCATACGCTGAAGCTGACTTCCGTCGTACCTACGACTGGATGGTGAACTGGGGACTGATAGAGCCTGATGCCACTTTCGAGCAAATCGTCAATAACCGAGTTGCTTCGTTATCTGTCTCTTAGCTGACTTGAACATAGAGAGTGGGGAGTAATACCAATTCGTAATTCGTAATTCGTAATTAAGAGAGTCGGATTTAATCTGGTTTTTCAGGTTTCTATCTGTAGCTTTCATTTGCAGAATTGGTATTAAGACATCTTTTTTTGGACTTTGGACAAAACAAAACTCATCCCATCAATCAGCAACGCCAAAAATACTACTCCCTACTCCCTTTTTCATTCGTTCTGGTGTACGCAGTTCCTAACGGATATATCTGAAATAAACCTATGCCTTCACGTAGAGACTTTTTAAAATACACTTCTATAGGATTAACAACTGCTTTAACTACAATCTCTTGTGACAATAACACTGTTAGTCAATCTGTCGCTGATCAGGGAACTATTAAAGTCAGACTGGGAGCAGTAAGCGGGATTAACTCCATTGATGTTTGGATTCCAGAGGATTTGGGTTACTTCAAGGAAGCGGGCTTAAGTGCAGAAGTGATTCAATTTCAAGGCGGTGGGAAAATGCGAGATGCTCTAATTGCCGGAGAAATCGATTTTTCTGCCCAAGCACCTTTACATGTCTATCTCTCTCAGCTTAAGGGAGTCCCTCTGAACGTTGTAGCCAATCGCCGCAATCTTGTAGATACTTCCTTAGTAGTACGTTCTAATTTGAAATCCCAAATCAAGACCGTGAACGACCTTAAGGGGAAAAAGTTTTCGGTTGGTGAGGTTGGCTCTTGGGGCTGGGCAGTATCAGTCAAGTACCTGCGTCAACATGGTCTGAGTGAAAAAGATGTTCAATATGTGCAAAGTAGTAATGCTACAACTTATACACTGCTTACTAGTGGTCAGGTAGATGCGGCTGTGACTGGTGCGCCCGACTTGCATAGACTCCTTAAAGAAGGAACAGTTTTTCAATTGGTTAATGCTCTTGAACCGGAGACTCATAAAAAATATTTTGGCGCTCCTGAAGCGATGACCCGTGCTTGGCTGAGTCATGAGCGTGTTACTTCTCAGAACCCTGAAGCCGTTAAGAGATTGGTTGCAGCAGTAAACCGCACGTTTGAATATATGCATCAAACCTCACCCGAAAAAATTCTAGATGCAGTTGGAAAACGTTTTCAAGGTGCTAATTTAGATGCGATTCTGACCGGTCTTAGGACTGAATTGCAACAATCAGTTCCGAGAAATGCCTCTATTAGTGAGGCAGCGTATCTTGCAGACCAACAGGTATTCATTGATGCCGGAATTATTAATAAATTAGTTCCCTACTCTCAAGCAGTGTTTGATAAGTATGCAGGGCATAGGGCTTAATTCGTAATTCGTAATTCGTAATTCGTAATGACGCTCTCTACGAACGCGGGAGCGTGTCGAAGACAGACGCTAAAAGCGTAGCAAGCTTTAAGAGTAGTTTAATTTTCCCTTGGGATTTTTGCTTATGTCAACCCCTATGATCACTACTCAAAATCTCTCCATTTCTTATTGGAGTAAGAATAAGCGAGTTGAAGCCTTACAAGATGTCAGCTTGACTATCAATGCTGGTGAATTTGTCACGCTGATTGGGCCAAGTGGCTGCGGCAAGAGTACTTTGCTCAATGTGATTGCGGGGTTAATTCGTCCTGGTACAGATGTCAAAGGGACTTTTAATAATAGTGGTATCAAAGAAATTGGCTACTTGTTTCAAAAGCAAACTCTACTACCCTGGCGGACAGTCTTAGATAATGTCACTGCTCCTTTGGAAATTCGTGGTGTACCGCGAAATGAAGGACGGGAAAAGGCTTTGGCACTGTTGGCAAAGTATGGCTTGTATGGTTTTGAGCAGAGCTTTCCTAGAGAATTGTCGGGTGGGATGCAGCAACGCGTTTTGCTGATTCGGACGCTGATTTATGAACCAGATGTTGTCTTACTTGATGAGCCTCTTAGTAGTCTTGATGCTCAAACACGCGCTCTTTTACAGGATGAATTCCTGCGATTATGGCGCGATACGGGATGCACCTTTATTTTGGTAACTCACGACCTCGATGAAGCGATCGCACTTTCGCAAAGAGTATTTTTATTGAGCCCACGTCCTGGCAAAATTGTCAAGGAATTTCAGATTGATTTACCAACAGAACGTTCTGCGATCGCAATTCGCACAGATCCCCGATTTCAAAAAATCCAGCGTGAGATGTGGTCAGATTTAACCGCACAGGTATTGCAACAACAAGATCGAGGATTCGCACTCTTTAAAACTTAATAGAGAATAACATGAGCAATATCCGCAATAGAACCTTAAGCATCGGGCAATCTGCTCTCTCTCCTACTAATGAACAGACAAACCTTTCGGATTCTAACCCTCAAAAAACCAACTGGCAAAAACGTTTAATACAACTAGCGGTGCAGCTAATACCACTCGTCGTAATTTTGTTGGTGTGGGAACTGGGTACTGGAGCATTTAATATTCCTAAGTTTATTGAACCAGCACTTGTAGGTAAACCAAGTAACATTGTTCAAGAGTTAAAGCAACTACTCCTGAGTGGTAGTATCTTTCAACATATTTTTGTCACCTTTCAAGAAGCGATGGGTGGACTGTTTCTGGCGGTGACTGGTGGTATCAGTCTCGGAATTATATTAGCTTATTCTCCAGCAGGGGCAAAGATAACTCTTCCTTACGTCCAGGTATTTAATTCTCTACCTCGTATTGCCCTAGCGCCCTTTTTTATTATCTGGTTTGGGATTGGATTAGTTTCTAAAGTTTTTCTAGCAGCTTTGAGTGCTTTTTTCCCCATTTTTTTTACAACCTATCAAGGACTCCAAAGCATTGATCGCGAATTAATTTCTGCTTTTCAGGTTATGGGCGCTAATCGATGGCAGATGTTGTATATGGTTGTACTACCTTCGGTGATCAGTTGGGTAATTGCGGGGATTCGTACTAGTTTGGGTATGGCTCTAGTAGGAGCGCTTGTAGCTGAGTATGTTGGTTCAACTCAGGGTTTAGGCTATCTGTTGATGTCAGCACAGGGAATTTTGAACGTTGATCAAGCTTGGGCAATACTGGTAGTCTTAGCAGTCATGAGCGTTTTCCTCGATTGGGGTATTCGCGTTCTAGAAACTTACCTTTTACGCTGGCGACCTAACCCTGGGGAATTATGACTAATTCGTAATTCGTAATTCGTAATTAAAGAGGGTTCAAGCCCCCACTGATTGTAACTATGAATTATGTTGATAAGGGATTTCCAAATAAAAAAATATCCAATAACTCTTGTGGGGTGGGCATCTTGCCCGCCCTATGAACTGGGCGGGCAAGATGCCCACCCCACAAGAGTTATTGGATATTTTTTTATTTGGAAATCCCTTATCAACATAATTCATAGTTACAATCAGTGGGGGCTTGAACCCTCTTTAATTACGAATTACGAATTACGAATTAGTCATAAT
>NNBU01000524.1_pt1 | contig 29850 bp, 21 predicted proteins | sample 1173781 | NCBI WGS metagenome assembly NNBU01 (sample SAMN07173937, study PRJNA388173) | plant metagenome | biome: Plant school; feature: Soil; material: Symbiotic tissue of Blasia pusilla L.; isolation source: symbiotic tissue sample KVJ2 | host: Blasia pusilla | place: Norway: Troms, Kvaloya...
GGCCTGCCGCGCCTTCGCCGCACAGGGGTGCGAGCCGCACGAGGCGCCCGCGCTCGAAACCCTGGCGCAACGCTGCGACGCGCTGCACGACGGCATGGACTTCAGCGGCCTGTACGACCCCAAGCGCCACCTGTTCCACATCGGCCTGCGGGTCGAGGAAAACGTGCTCGACGCCAGCTACTACGACCTGCTGGCCTCCGAGTCGCGCCTGCTGAGCTTCCTGGCCATCGCCAAGGGCGACGTGCCGCGCCGCCACTGGATGGCGCTGGGCCGGCCCTTTCTGCTGGTCGGCTTCGAGCCCAGCCTGAAGTCGTGGTCGGGCTCGATGTTCGAGTACGTGATGCCCGCGCTGGTGATGTCCGAGCCCACCAACGGCCTGCTGCAGGTGGCCAACACCGCCGCCATCGCCGAGCAGCAGGCCTTCGGCCGCGCGCAGAACCTGCCGTGGGGCGTTTCCGAATCGGCCTACTTCGCGCAGGACCACTCGCTGGCCTACCAGTACTCGCCCTTCGGCGTGCCGCGTCTCGCGCTGCGGCGCACGCCGCCCACCGACCGCGTGGTGGCGCCCTATGCCAGCGCCATGGCCGCGCCGTTCGGCCCCGTGGCGGCGGTGGCCAACCTGGAGCGGCTCGAAGCGCTCGGCGCGCGCGGCGAGTTCGGCTTTCACGACGCGGTCGACTTCACCGCGTCGCGCCAGATCGAGGGCCAGGAATTCACCGTGGTGCGCAACTTCATGGCGCACCACCAGGGCATGTCGCTGGTGGCGCTGTGCAACGTGCTGTGCGCCGACGCGCCTCGCCGCTGGTTCGCCAGCGCCGCGCTGGTGCAGGCGCACGAGACGCTGCTGCACGAGCGCACGCCGCGCCAGATCATCGGCAGCGCCGACCCGCGCACGCCGCCCGAGCCCAGCCAGGCCGAGCTGGCGCCGCTGTTCCAGCCCCGCACGGTCGACCCGATGGCGGCGGGCTTCCAACCCACGCACCTGCTGTCGAACGGCCGCTACACCGTGGCCCTGCGCGCCAACGGCGCCGGCGTGAGCCGCTGGCATTCGTTCAACGTGACGCGCTGGCGCGACGACCCGCTGCGCGACAGCTACGGCACCTTCTTCTTCGTGCGCGACGCCAGGACCGAAGGCGAAGCCCAGGCCTTCACCTCGCTCACCGCCCTGCCCGCGCCGGGCGCCGACTGGCGCTACCGCACGCGCTTCCTGGCCGACCAGGTGCAGTTCGACGCCACCGGCCCCGGGCTGCAGGTGCGCACCACGGTGCTCATCAGCCCCGAGGACGACACCGAGCTGCGCAACATCACGCTGCACAACTCGGGCGAACAGACGCGCACGCTGGAGCTGGTGTCGTACTTCGAGCCGGTGCTGTCGAACCCCAAGGCCGACGAGGCACACCCGGCCTTCGCCAACCTGTTCGTGGAGTCGCGCTGGGAACCCGCATGGCGCGCGCTGCTGCTGTCGCGCAAGCCGCGCCTGCACGGCGACGCGGTGGTGGCCGCCGCGCACTTCCTGGCCTCGGCGGACGCCACCGTGCTGTCGATCGACTGCATGACCGACCGGCGCGCCTTCATCGGGCGCAACCGCACGCTGGCCAACCCCGCGCTCGACGCCCAGCCGCTCACCGCCCGGGGCAAGCAGGTCAACGGGCTCGACCCCATCGCCTGCCTGCGCGTGCGGCTGTCGATTGCGCCGGGCACCACCGCTCGGCTGAGCTTTGCCACGGCAGCGGACAACGACATCGAGGCGCTGATGCCCGGCATCGACCGCTACATGCAGCCGATGCACGTGGAGCGCGCCACCCGCATGGCCGCCACGCTGGCGCAGGTGCGCCTGCGCGACCTGAGCATTGCGCCCGCGCAGAACCTGGCCCTGCAGGACCTGACGACCATCCTCACGTACACCACGCCGCGCGTCATGAGCGACCGCGGGCTCATCGACCTGCGGCAGATCTGGCGCTTCGGCATCTCGGGCGACAAGCCCATCGTGCTGGTGCACATCCACTCGATGAACGGCATGGGGCTGATCAACACGCTGCTGCGCGCCCAGCCCTGGTGGGGCTTCGGCGGCGTGGCGTGCGACCTGGTGGTGCTCAACAGCGAGCCCAATTCGTACCTGATGCCGCTGCAGCGCGAAATCGAAGTCCTGCGCGCACGCGTCACGCAGCAGACGCAGAACAGCTTTCCGCGCAACGACACGGCCGGCTTCTACCTGCTGCGCGACCAGGACGTGGTGCCCTCGGAGAAGGCCGCGCTCTCCAGCCTGGCGCGCGCGGTGTTCACGGCCGACGGGCGCCCGCTCGAAGTGCAGGTGGCTGCGCTGCACGAGGCCCGCAACGAGGCCGCACCGGCCGCCGACGAGGCGGCCACGCCAAGGGGCGCTCCCTCGCTGCCGCGGGGCGTTCCCCTGCTGCCGCATGCCGCCGCGACGCCGCCGAACAGCGCGCCCGAAGGCGACTTCGACGCAGACACCGGCGAGTACCGCTTCGAGGTCGGCATGGACCGGCGCACGCCGCGGCCCTGGATCAACGTCATCGCCAACGCGGCTTTCGGCTTCCAGGTGTCCGAATGGGGCACCGGCTTCACCTGGGCCGGCAACAGCCGCATGCACCAGGTCACGCCGTGGTCCAACGACCCGGTGCAGGACCCGGCCTTCGAGCACTACCTGCTGCAGGACCTGGCGTCGCGCGAAATGCTGCCGCTGACCCCCGCGGGCGGCACCACCGCCGGCGCGCGCCACCGCGTGCGCCACGGGCAGGGCTACACCGTGTTCGAGCATCAGGCGGGCGCGCTCTCACTGGAAACCACCTTCTTCGCGGACCGCGACGAGCCCGTCAAGCTGGTGCATGTGCGCGTGCACAACCAGGGCACGGGCGCACGCCGCCTGCGCGCACTGGCCATGGCCGAATGGCAGCTCGGCGACGCGCGCGGCACGCGGCGCACCGTGCGCTGCTGGAAGCCGGAAGACCAGCCGGCCGTGTTCGGCGAACAGCGCGAATCGAGCGCGGGCTTCGGCGGAACCACGGCCTTCCTGCTGCTGGCGGGCCTGCAGGGCGCCACCACCGGCGCCACGCAATGGACCTGCGACCGCAATGAATTCTTCGGCGGGCGCGGCGGCCTCGAAGTGCCCGACACGCTCGCGCGCCGCGCCGGCAGCGGGCTGGACGCCTGCGCGGCCATCGGCGGCGAATTCGTCGTGGCGGCCGGCGACACCGCCAGCTTCACCTTCATGCTGGGCCACGCGGACAGCAGCGAGGCCGCGCTGGACCTCGCGCAGCGCTGGCGCCAGCGCGACGTGCCCGCGGCGCTGGCGCAGGTGCGCGGCTTCTGGGACGAGCTGCTCGGCCGCCTGCAGGTGCGCACGCCCGACCCGCTGTTCGACGCGCTGGTCAACCGCTGGCTCGTGTACCAGACGCTGGCCTGCCGGCTCTGGTCGAAGGCCGGCTTCTACCAGGCCGGCGGCGCCTTCGGCTTTCGCGACCAGTTGCAGGACGCGATGGCTTTCGCCCTCACCGACCCGGCCCGGCTGCGCGATCAGATCCTGGTCAACGCGGCGCGGCAGTTCCCCGAAGGCGATGTGCAGCATTGGTGGCACATGCCCGGCGGCGCCGGCGTGCGCACGCATTTCTCCGACGACCTGCTGTGGCTGCCGTATGCCGTGGCGCACTACGTCGAGGTGACGGGCGACGCCTCGCTGCTCGACGAGATGGCGGGCTTCATCGAAGGCCCGGCCATTCCCGACGGCGCGGAGGACGCCTACTACGCGCCGCAGCGCAGCGGCCAGATGGCCAACGTGTTCGAGCACGGCGCGCGCGCCATCGACCGCAGCCTGAAGCCCGGCGTGCACGGCCTGCCGCTGATGGGCACCGGCGACTGGAACGACGGCATGAACCGCGTGGGCAATGAAGGCCGCGGCGAATCGGTGTGGCTCGCCTGGTTCTTGTGCAGCGTGGTCGCGCAGTTCGCGCCGCTGGCGCAGGCGCGCGGCGAACACGAACGCGTGGCGCGCTGGACGGCCGCGCGCGCCGGCTGGATCGCTGCACTGCACGACGCCGGCTGGGACGGCGAATGGTTCCGCCGTGCCTTCTTCGACAACGGCGCGCCGCTGGGCTCGTCGACCAACGACGAATGCCGCATCGACCTGATCGCGCAGGCGTGGTCGGTGCTGTCGGGCGCCTCGGACGATGCCCACACCGGCCCGGCGATGGCGTCGGTGAAGAAGCTGCTGCACGACGAACCGGCCGGCCTGCTGCGGCTGCTGACGCCGCCGTTCGCCAACTCGACCAACAACCCCGGCTACATCCAGGCCTACCCGCCCGGCGTGCGCGAGAACGGCGGGCAGTACTCGCACGGCGCGGTGTGGGCGCTGATGGCCCAGGCGCTGCAGGGCGACCATGACGCGGCGTGGCAGAGTTTCGAAGGGCTGAGCCCCGCGCACCGCGCGCGGCACCCCGAGCGCGGTCCGGTTTACGAGCTGGAGCCCTACGTGATGGCGGGCGACGTCTACGGCGCCGCGCCCTATGTGGGCCGTGGCGGCTGGAGCTGGTACACCGGCTCGGCCGCGTGGCTGCACCGCGCGGCGGTCGAGACCCTGCTGGGCCTGGCCGTGAAGGGCCGCCAGCTCTCGCTGACGCCACGCGTGCCCGCGCACTGGCCGGGCTTCGAGATCGCGCTGCGGCTCGGTGCGCGCCAGCTCACGCTGCAGTGGGGCCGCGTGGAAGGCGCCGCCGCGCCGACGCACCACCTGGCGGCGGGCGAGTGGATCGACTGGCAGGCGCTGCCGGCCGATGCGGTGCTGCGGGTGGGATGAGCGGTGCGGGCCGCGGGGAGCGGGCTGGCCCTAGACTCGCAACCCCACCCGCCCCAGCAAGCTCGCACCGCAGCGCGGAACGCGAACCTCCATTCATGAGCACCAAGATCCAGTTCCGCCGCAAGGTCATCGTCATCGTCCTGCTGTGCGTGGCTGTCGGCGGCGGCGTCGTGCGGCACTACGCCACGCCCGGCACCACAACGCGTGACATCGCCACGCTGCTGATGGTGCTGTGGGTGCCGATCATCGGCAACGTCATCGCCTGGCTCGTCAGCAAGCGCCCGCGCCGTGCGCCGCGCGCGGCGGCCGTCGCGCCGCCGAGCTTCGACACGGCCGGCGCCTTCACGCCGCATGCGCGCGTGGCGCTCACCTTCCGCAAGCCGGGCCTGCCCTCGCAGGACGTGCCGATCGCCCCGGGCGAATACCGCTGCGCGCTGGTGGTCGACAAGGAAGGCTTCTCGGCGCGCTGGGTGGTGCCACCGGGCGAGGCGCTGGAGCGCGGCAAGCCCGCCGTGCTCGACGTGGAGTTCCTCTCGCCGGCGGTGGCACAGCCGAAGTTTGCGCAGGGCGCGCAGTTTCGCGTGCTGATCGGCGAAGCCTTCATCGCCGACGGCCGGGTGCTCTGACGGCCATCGCCATCAAAACCGACGGAAAAGGGGAACAAAGCCCCGATTGTTCGCGGCACGGAAACTGACTACTGCTGGCGGACCCCTTTGTCGCCAAGGCGACGGCTCGCACACTCCAATGCCCTTTCACCGGCATTGGCGTGCGCAAGCATCGCCGACGCGCTTCAGGACAGTCCCATGATGAATTCACCCAGCAGCAACCCGTGCGCCGACGACCTGGCGGTGGCCTCGCCGGACGCCACGGCGATGGCCACGCCGTCGTCGGCCACGCGCTCCGCCTGGCTCGCCGTCGGCTCCATCGCCGTCGGCACCTTCGCGATGGTCTCCACCGAGTTCATGCCCATCGGCCTGCTGACCGACATCGCGCGCGGGCTCAACGTGTCCGACGGCACGGCCGGGCTGATGGTCACCATGCCCGGCGTGCTGGCGGCCTTTGCCGGCCCGGCGCTCATCGTGGCCTCGGGGCGGCTCGACCGGCGCACCGTGCTGATCGCGCTCACCACCTTGCTCATCGCGTCGAACGTGCTGGCCGCGTTCGCGCCCAACTTCGCCACCATGCTGGTCGCGCGCCTGCTGCTGGGCCTGTGCGTGGGCGGCTTCTGGACCTTTGCGCCGGCGGCCGCCACGCAGCTGGTGCCGCACGCCTCGCAGGCGCGCGCCATGTCGTACGTGCTGGCCGGCGTGTCGGCCGCCACCGTGCTGGGGGTGCCGGCAGGCTCGTTCCTGGGCACGCTGTTCGGCTGGCGCGCCTCGTTCGCCGTGACCGGCGCGCTGGCCGCGGTGGTGCTGCTGGTGCAGCTGTGGCTGCTGCCCGCGATGCCGCCGGCGCGCGCCATCGGCGCACGCGACCTGCTCACACCGCTCACGCGCCGCATGGCGCAGGTCGGCCTGCTCGCGGTGCTGTTCTTCATTGCCGGCCACTTCGCGGCCTACACCTACCTGAAGCCGCTGCTGCAGCAGGTGTTCGGCCTGGCGCCGAACGCGGTGTCGACGCTGCTGCTGGTCTACGGCGCGGTGGGCTTCGTGGGCACCTTCCTCGGCGGCAGCCTGGTGGCGCGCAGCGTGCGCGGCACCACCCTGCTGGCGGCGCTGATGCTGGCCACGGCGCTGCTGCTGTCCACGCTGATCGGCACCGGCTTCGTGCCGGGCGCGGTGGTGGTCGTGATCTGGGGCGTGGCCTTCGGCCTGATCCCGGTGGCGCTCACCGGCTGGATGATGGAAGCCGTGCCCGATGCCCCCGAAGCCGGCCAGGCCCTGCTGGTGAGCGGCTTCCAGGTGGCAATTGCTTCCGGCGCGCTGATCGGCGGCGTGACGGTCGACAGCTTCGGCATCTCCAGCACGATGGTGCTCAGCGGCGTGCTGGTGCTGATTGCCGCGCTGATCGTCGGCACGCTGGGCCGCGCGCGCGGCGGCGCGCCGGTGGGCGTGATTCCGGAATGACCGCTCGGTGACGGGTCAGCGGCGGCCGGGCTTGCCGGCCGCCACGATCGCGTCGAGCACCACGCGCAAGGCCTTGTTGACCGGTTTGTCGCGCCGGATCACCACCGCCAGCGTGCGGTGCATGCGCGGGTTCAGGCGGCTGGTCTTCAGCCCCGGGTGGGCGCCGCGGCCCGCCATCGACATGCCGGGCACGATGGCGCAGCCGAGCCCCGCAGCCACCATCTCCTTCATCGCCTCCACGCTCCCGAGTTCCATCACCGGCTGCGGCTGAAGCCCCTCGGCGGCGAACCAGCGGTCGACCAGCTTGCGCGTGTTGGCTGCGGGCTCGAACAGCACCAGCGGTACGCCGGCCAGGTCGCCCGGCGCGACCCTGGCCTTGAGCGGTGCGCGCTCCAGCGAGCTGATGGCGACGAACTCGTCGTCGAGCACCGGCATCGCCGTCAACGAACGCCCCGCCGCCGGCAGCGTGACCAGCGCGAGGTCGAGGCTGTTCTCTTCCACCTTGCGCGCCTGGTCCTCGGTGTTGCCGGTGCTCACCACCACGCCCAGCCCAGGAAACTGCTCGCGCAGCGTGCGCAGCACACCCGGCAGGAAGTGCAGGCAGGCCGTCGCGCCCGTGCCCAGCCGCACGCGCCCGGTGACGCCGCTCGCATGGTCGGCCAACGCGTCGATGGCGTTCTCCACCGCACTGTCGATGTGCGGCACATGGCGCAGCAACTCCATGCCCGCGGGCGTTGCCTTGGCGCGCTTGCCGACCCGCTCGATCAGGCGCACCGCAAGCCGCCGCTCCAGCTGGCGCACCTGCAGGCTCACCGCCGGTTGCGACAGGCCGAGCCGGTCGGCCGCGGCCGAGAAGCTGCCCGTTTCGATGACCAGCCCGAAGGTGCGGAGCTGGTCGAGGTTGAGTGTCTTTTCCAAAGGATTTCTTATGCGGCGTATAGGTGAGCGAAGCTTCACTTATCGAAGGGGGATGGTCAAGATCGGGGCCATGTCATCACCAAGCCTCCTGCCTCCTGCTTCCACCGACGTCGAGATCGCCGACGCCGAGCCCCGCCACATGGCCGCCGTGCAGGCCATCTACAGCCACTACGTGCTGCACGACCTGTGCTCCTTCGAGGAACAGGTGCCCACGGTCGAGCAGATGCAGGCGCGCCGCGACGAAGTCACGGCGCGCGGCATGCCCTACCTCGTCGCGATGCAGAACGGCGAGGTGGTCGGCTATGCCTATGCCACGGCCTACCGTGCGCGTTCCGCCTACCGGCACACGGTGGAAGACTCCGTCTATGTCGCGCAGGGCATGCACGGCCACGGCATCGGCCGTGCGCTGCTGCAGGGCGTGATCCGGCGCTGCACCGACAGCGGCTTCACGCAGATGGTGGCGTGCGTGGGCAACAGCGCCAACGCCGGCTCGCAGGGGCTGCACCGCAGCCTGGGGTTCGAACGGGTCGGCGTGCTGCGCGACGTAGGCTTCAAGTTCGGGCAGTGGGTGGACACGGTGCTGATGCAGCGCGCGCTGGTTCACTGATCCTCGTTGTCCGACCACTCGGGGCTGTAGCCCCCGAGCGTCGGGTGGTACATCTCGTCGCCCGAGTGCTGCGTGAACTCGACATTGAGCCGGTCTTCGCGCAGCCCCAGGATGTCGATGCAGTCGCGGCACAGCGCCTTGGCCACCTCGAGCCGCAACGCGGCGGAGCGGCCGCGGCGGATGTCGCACATCAGCACCGACACCGCTTCGGGTTCGCCGTCGACCATGCGCCATACACCGCCCTCGCCCGTTTCGCGGATGGCGATGCTGATGCGGCGGATATCCACGCTCATCAGCCGTGCGTAGGTTTCGCTGAGCTGCTTCGCGAGGCGCTTCTTGTCGGCCACCGGATGCTGGCCGTTCACGTCGAGTTGAAGGTAGGGCATGTCGCAAGACTCCTGGTGTGGCTGCGCTATCTGGGAAGGGCCTGGCCGCCACGGTAACCCAGCATCGCGTCGTACAGGTCGGTGCGCCGATCGCGGTGCAGGTCGTTGAACTGGTTCCAGATCGGCGCGCTGCGCGCGGCGCCAAGGTCCAGGTCGGCGTAGAGGATGGTGTCTTCTTCGGGCCCGGCGATGCGGCCCACGGGCCAGCCATTGGTGCCGGCAATCAACGAGTTGCCCATGAAGCCCGCGCCGCGTTCCTGCCCCACGCGGTCCGCCGTTGCGATGAACACGTTGTTCTGGTGCGCGGCCGCGATCGTCAGGTACGCCGGCATGCAGGTGCCGCTCGCGTCGTACAGCGGCGGCGGCGTCCACACCCAGCCGGTCGGTATGCAGATGATGTCGGCGCCCAGCTGCGCGACGATGCGCGACGCCTCGGGAAACCAGATGTCCCAGCACACGAGCAGGCCGATGCGGCCGATCTTCGTTTCGAACACCGGGTAGCCCTCGTTGCCCGGCGTGAACCAGAGCTTCTCGTTGCTCCAGAGGTGAGTCTTGCGGTAGCGGCCGATGTAGCCCTCGGGACCGACGAGCACGGCGGTGTCGAACAGCTGCGGGCCATCCTGCTCGACCAGGCAGCCGACGATGTAGACCTTGTGCTGCGCCGCGAACGACACCCAGCCTTGCACGGTCGGCCCGCCGGGCACCGGCTGCGAATGCGCATAGGCCTCCTCCCGGCCGCTGAAGCAGTAGCCGGTGGTGGCGAGCTCGGGCAGCACGATGAGCCGGGCGCCGCTCTCGACGGCGGCCGTCAGGCGTTGCTGCACGGCCTGCGCATTGCGCTCGAGGTTCTCCACGCCGACCTGCGGATCGAACTGCACGACGGCCACGCGCACGGGGCTGGCGCGCAGGCCCGGGATGGCGTCGTGGCTGGTGGCGACGGCGGATGGCTGGGACACGGATGGCTTCATGGAGATCGGGCTTTCAGGTTTTAATTTAAAACCAGATCGATCCTAGCCACTTCAGTTTTACTTTGCAACCAAACTGGCATTCACGGTCTACACTCGCCCATCGAAGGAAAAGCCATGGCCCAGAGAAAAAGCCTGAAGAACGACGCGTGCCCGATGGCGCGCGCGCTCGACATCGTCGGCGACCAGTGGTCGCTGCTCATCGTTCGCGATGCCTTCGACGGCATGAAGCGCTTCGGCGAGTTCCAGCAAAGCCTGGGCATGGCGAAGAACATCCTGGCGGAGCGGCTGAAATGGCTGGTGCAGGAAGGCGTGCTCGACGTGGTGCCCGCCGCAGAAGGCTCGCTGTACCAGGCGTACGTGCTGTCGGCCAAGGGCAAGGCCCTGTTCCCGGTGGTGGTCGGGCTGCGCCAATGGGGCGAGGCGCACCTGTACGCCAAGGGCGAGCCGCATTCGGTGCTGGTGGAGCGCGACAGCGGCAAGCCGGTGCCGAAGATTGCGCTGCGCACGCGAGACGGACAGCCGCTGGATGCGGACCTGACCTTCGTGAAGAAGGTGCCGGCAAAGGCCGCGACCCGGCCGGCCGCCAAGGCGGCCTCGAAGGCCAGTCCCGGCTAACGCGCCGCCAGGAAGTCCGGCATCAGCCAGTGCGTGTCCTGGCTCCAGCCGACGAAGGGCTGTGCCTGCTGGTCGTGTCCCTGCGCGGCAACCACCAGGCCCGTCAACGCCGGCGCAAAGACGCGCCGGAAGTCTGGACCCTGCGCTTCCAGGTGCGCCGCCGCCCAGGCGAGGAACGCACCGACCTCCTGCACGCCGCACTGCGAGAGAAAGAAGACCATCTGTCGCCAGGCATAGGCCGAGTTCTTGATCTGGACCAGCCGCGCATGCCGGTGGTCGGCGCGAATCTGCAACTGCGCGCACACCTGGGTGAAGCACCGGCGCGCCATGTCGGGCAACTGCGCCGCAAGGCGCTCGCCCAGCCCGAGTTCTGCGAACAGCACGGCGAGGTTGTGGGTGGTGAGAATCTGCGCCTGCTCGACCACCATGCCGTTGCGCGCCGTGCCCCAACCGCCCAGTTGCACGCCCGCGCGCGCCGCACACAAGCGGGCCAGCGCATCGGGCTGGTCACCCGCGTCCTCGCGCGGCACGGGCATGGCGGCGAGCGCAGCGCAGTCGATGCCGTAGTACCTCGCGTACAGCTTGCCCTGCAGGAGGCCCGCCGCCACTTTCGCGGCCGCCAGGAACCTGGGTGAGAAACGGCCCATGAAGATGTCGGCCGCCACCTCTTCGACCAGCGGCAGTTTCAAATCAGCTGCATCGCCCAGGGTGCGCAGCTCCTGCAGCAGCTTGTTCGGAACGATGGATTGAGGGAACGCGACCAGCGCCAGTTGCAATGCCTCCGTCAATGCCTGCAGCGCGGCACGGCGCGCGGCCTGGTCGTTCGCGCGGAAGCGCACGATGGCGGCAACCCACGGCAGCTCTTCGAACTGCACCTGCTTCTGCAGATCGACGAGCAGCAGCGAGCGCCTGCGCCGGAACGCGCGGTCAACGGCGGCGTGGAGCCGGCGCAGCATCGGGTCGGGCACATCCGCAGCGCGCAACGCGGCGCTCCACAGGGGCAGCACCCTGGCCAGCACCTCGCCCGAAGGGATGGTGCCGCGTTCGATCAATTCGGCCGCCGTTCCCTTGCGGGCGCGGCCGACCTTGCGCTGCAGCGTGGGCGGCAACCGCGTCCCCTCGCGCAAGCCGCTTGCGGCAGCTTCGCTCGCATCGATGGGCCGGATGACGGGCTCGATGTCCTCCAGCCCTTCATGAGATGGGAAGGCTTCGAGCCGCACGGCAACCTGGCGCGCGATCTGCTCGAAGGTGGCGGCGCTGGCATGGCTGCGCTGCTGCTGCCGCCATGCCGCGCGCCCGGCCGACTCCGGCGGCCCGCACTTTGCGATGTAGCGCGCAAGGACGAGGCGCATGCGCCCCACCTGCTTGCCCGTCAACGACTCGGGTGCGTCGACGCAAAGCTGCAGGCCCGCGCGCAGCGTGGCGAAGCTGTCGCCTTCGCGCTCGGGCCTCGCGCACCGCGTGTGTGCAGCCCGCGCCTGCCGGCACTGCGCGAGCAGCGCCGACGCGCGTTCGCGCCAGCCCGGGGGATAGTGCGCGCAGGGCCAGCCTCCGGTCACGGTGAACTTGCCGCTCTCGGTGCGCAGCCAGGCGCCGTCGGCCGTGCGAAGCGCAACAGGCGCCTCACCGGTCACGGTATCGAGCAGCAGCGCGACCATCCGGTCGTAAAGCGGTGCCCAGACGTCGACGGCTTCCTTCTGCGCCAGGATCTGCGCATTGGGTTTCACTGCGCGCAAGCGCTTCGTGGCCGCCGCCACATCGTCCACCCACAGTTGCGCGCCGAAGCTTCGCGCCTCCGGCAGTTCGGCCGGATAGAAACGCAGCTTCGAGAACCAGGGAGAGAGTTGCTCGACCAGCGCCCACGCATCGTCGGACTGCCCGGCCTGCACGAGCCAGGCCACCACGAGCAACGCGCCCTCCTCCGGCACCTCGACGTCGAAGCAGCCGGACGCCAGCAACGCCTGGAGCTTCTCGAGCCCCGTGTCCGTCAGAAAGAAAGTATTCAGCGCGAGCCGCGCTTGCGCGTCGGACGCGCCGGGCGCGCCGGGCGCCAGTTCGTCCCGCCATGCGCGCTCATGCGGCTTGAGCGGGCCGCCCGCCAGCAGCGCACCGGTGGCAAAGCCGCCGGTCACCACCTCGAGCGTGGCCCAGGCGGGTGTGTCTTTCACCGGTGTGCGCAAGCCCGTGCGGATCGAGCCATCGCCGCGACCCTGAATCACAGCGGCCCATTGGCGCAGCCGCTTCGCGGCGCCCGCGCGCACCGATGCGTCGGAATGCCCGCTCGCGGCCAGCGCACGGGCCAGCTGGACGCCCGCGTAACCACCGGGCGAATCGGTCGAGGTCGAATCGTCGTCCATGGCCATGCGAAATGAGTGGGTCCGGGGGCTGGGGTTGAACCAGCGCCTTCTCGGGTAAGCCGAGTGTTCTGCCACTGAACTACCCCGGAACAGAAAAAATTCAGGCGGGGCGCATTTCTATCACGCGCCCGGCGCGAGCTACTCGCCCAGCAGCTCCCCGATCGGCTGCAGGTCTTCCACCCGGTCGCAGATCGCCTTGATCACCATGGTGATCGGAATGCCCAGCAGCAGGCCCCAGATGCCCCACAGCCAGCCCCAGAAGATCACGCCCACGAACACCGCCACCGGGTTCATGCGGCTGGTGCGGCTGGTGAGCCAGGGCATCAGCAGGTTGCCGATGAGCGTGTGAATGGCCAGCGACACGCCGCCCACCACCACGCCCATCTGCAGGCTGTTGAACTGCAAGAAGGCCACCAGCCCCGCGGCCACCAGCACGATGACCGAGCCGATGTACGGAATGAGGTTGGTCACGCCCGCGATGATTCCCCACACGGCCGCGTTCTCCACCCCGATGACCCAGAACGCCAGCCCCGTCGCCACGCCCACGACCACGCTCACCAGAATCTGCACCAGCAGGTAGCGCTCGATGTTGCGGGTGATGTCGTCCAGCACGTGCACCGTGACCTTCTTCTTCTGCAGGCTCGACCCGGTGATCTTGATGAGCTTGCGCCGGAAGGTGTCGCCCGAACACAGCGCGAAGTACGTGAGAAAGGCCACCAGCGTGAGCTGACCCATGGCGCTGAGCAGGCCGACGGTGCCGGTGAGCAGGTAGTCGCGCACGTTGAAGCCGGGCCGCTCGATGATGACGCGCGCCACGCCGCGGCGCGAGGCCACGCGGGCGGAGTTTTCCTCGGCCGCCTTCTCGAGCTGCGCGGCGGCCTGCTGCACGCTTTCGAGCGGCGTGGCGCTGGCGCCCTTGTCACGGCGCATGGCCAGCCCCAGCTTCTGTGCGGCCACGGGCAGCGCATCGAGCAACTGCGAGGCATTGCCCGACAGCGAATAGCCGGTCCAGCCGAGTCCGCCGAACAGGCCCACGAGAATGACCGCAGCGCCGATCCAGCGCGGCGTGCGCCAGCGATGCAGCAAGTCGACCAGCGGCGACAGCGCGTAGGTCAGCAGCAGGCTCAGCATCAGCGGAATGAACACGGCCTGGCCCCACTGCAGCGCGAACACGCTGGCCAACACGGCGAGCACCACCAGCGAGGCGCTGCGCACATCGACCGGCATGTGCAGCAGCATGCGTTCACGCTCGGGGGGCGGCGGCTCGGGCGCCAGCACCTCGGGTTCGGGCACAGGCCCGGGCCCCGGCACGGGGGCGGGTTCTTCCGCGGCGGCCTGGTGCGGCTCGGCAGCCGGCGGCTCGCCTCCCTCGGAGCGGGGCTGCGGCACGTCGGCGGAGCTGCCGTCTTTCTTGTCGTCGGTCATCGCGCATCCTTCAGCACTTCGCGCACGGCGGCGAGCTGCCGACGCGACACGGCCACAGGTTCGGGAATGGCGTCGAGCCGCAGGGCCCAGCCCTCCGCGTCTTCGCCGTCGTCGTATTTCTCCAGCGCACGGATGGCCGAGCGCGCGACCAGCGCGTTGCGGTGCACGCGCAGGAAGCGGTGCGGGTAGCGCTCTTCGAACTCGTTGAGCGAGCCGTCCAGGATGTGGCTGCGCGTGGCGGTGCGCACGGTGAGGTATTTGTATTCGGACTTGAGGTAGAGCACCTCGGACAACGGCACACGCTCGGCGCGGCCGCGGTCCTGGATGAGCACGGTTTCCGGCGCGGCAGGCACGGCCGGCGGGTCCTGCAGCGCGCGGCGCTCCTTCAGGAAGCGCTCGGCCTTCTGCAGCGCCTGCTGCAGGCGCTCGGCGCGCACGGGCTTGGTGAGGTAGTCGACCGCGTCGAGCTCGAAGGCCGTCACCGCGTGCGTGGCATGCGCGGTGACGAACACCACCGCCGGCGCGTCGGCGCGGCTGCGCAACGCGCGCGCCACCTCGATGCCGTCGACGCCGGGCATGTGCACGTCGAGCAGCACCAGGTCGAGCGCCATCGCGGCCAGGTGCTGCTGCGCCTCGGCGCCCTGCGAGGCCTCGGCCACCACCTCGGCGGCGGGCGAGGTGCAGTCGCGCAGCAAGGTGCGCAGGCGGGAGCGCGCCAGGGCTTCGTCGTCAACGATCAATGTCTTGAGGGTCATGATTCAGCGGGGATGGCGATGCGCACCCTGTAATTTTTCTGGTCCATGCCGGCGCTGAACTGCATCTGCATGTCGTGCAACAGGCGCAGCCGGTCGCGCACATTGGCCAGCGCGATGCCGTGGCCGCGCGGCAGCGGCTCGTCGGCCCAGCGCAGCGGCGGCAGGCTGTTGACCACCTCGATCACCACCATGCTGCCGCGCCGCTCGGTGCGAATGCGCAGCTTGGCGCCCTCCGGGCTGGGTTCCACGCCGTGCTTGATGGCGTTCTCCACCAGCGGCTGCAGCAGCAGCGGCGGCAGGCGCGCGCTGCTCGCGGCGGCGTCCAGGTCCCAGCGAATGCGCAGGCGGCTGCCGAAGCGCACCTGCTCGATGGCCAGGTAGCGCTCGGCCAGCGCGATCTCGTCGGCCAGCGTGCCCGACTCGCCCGGGTCGGCCAGCGCCTGGCGGAACAGTTCGGCCAGGTCTTCGAGCATGGTCTCGGCCTTGGCCGGCTCCTCGCGAACCAGCGCAATGGCGCTGTTGAGCGTGTTGAACAGGAAGTGCGGGCGAATGCGCGACTGCAGTTCCTCGAGCCGGGCCGTGGTCGCCGCGGGCGTCTGGCCGCGGGCACGCAGCACCATCGCGGCCATCACCAGCCCCGCGAACAGGGCGCCGGCCAACGCGCTGGCCAGCCATGGCGCGCTCGCGAGCACGCCCGTGAGGCGCAGCAGGCCGCAGCCGTACAGCGCCGCCAACGCGCCCAGCACGGCACCGGCTGTGTATTGCCATTGCTTGGGCAGGCGGCGCAAGGGCTTCTTGAGCCCGCAGGCGGCCACCAGCCACAGCAGCGTCGCGGGCAAGGCACCGCCGGTGACGGTGGCCGTCTGCACCAGCCATTCGCCGGGCCCGGACACGCCGAAAAGCGTGGCAATCGCAACCACCGCCTCGACGAACACCACGGTGCGCAGCACCACCCCGATCTGGCAGGCGTCGAAGATCGAAGGCTCGGCGCGCAAGGGCGCACGCGTCTTTTCCGAAGACGGCGAGGACGGGGGGGTGGGCATGGCGTTGGCCGATAAAATCGCCGGGTTGCGCATCGCAGACATCTGATCCATCGGGTGACCAACCCATTATTGCCTCCTGGACGGCTCCCATGACCCAAAACCAACTCGACAAGAAATCCGAAGCCTGGTCGGCCCTGTTCTCCGAACCCATGAGCGACCTCGTGAAGCGCTACACCTCCAGCGTCTTCTTCGACAAGCGCCTGTGGCAGGCCGACATCGAGGGCTCGCTGGCCCATGCCGGCATGCTCGCCGCGCAGGGAATCATCGGCGTGCAGGACCACGCCTCGATCGAACGCGGGATGGCGCAGATTCGCGCCGAGATCGAATCCGGCGCCTTCGAGTGGAAGCTCGACCTCGAAGACGTGCACCTGAACATTGAGGCTCGCCTGACCCAGCTGGTCGGCGACGCCGGCAAGCGCCTGCACACCGGGCGCAGCCGCAACGACCAGGTCGCCACCGACGTGCGGCTGTGGCTGCGCGGAGAAATCGACCTCATCGGCGACCTGCTGGTCGAGCTGCAGAAGGCCCTGGTGGACATCGCCGAGAAGAACGTCGAGGTGATCCTGCCCGGCTTCACCCACCTGCAGGTGGCACAGCCCGTGAGCTTCGGCCACCACATGCTGGCCTACGTGGAAATGTTCAGCCGCGACGCCGAGCGCATGGGCGAAGTGCGCCGCCGCGTGAACCGCCTGCCGCTGGGCGCCGCCGCGCTGGCCGGCACCAGCTACCCGCTGGACCGCGAACTGGTGGCAAAGACGCTGAACATGGACGGCGTGTGCCAGAACAGCCTGGACGCCGTGAGCGACCGCGACTTCGCCATCGAATTCACCGCCGCGGCCAGCCTGTGCATGGTGCACATCAGCCGCATGAGCGAAGAACTCATCCTGTGGATGAGCCAGAACTTCGGCTTCATCCAGATCGCCGACCGCTTCACGACCGGCTCGTCGATCATGCCGCAGAAGAAGAACCCCGACGTGCCCGAGCTGGCGCGCGGCAAGACCGGCCGCGTGGTCGGCCACCTGATGGCGCTGATCACCCTCATGAAGGGCCAGCCGCTGGCCTACAACAAGGACAACCAGGAAGACAAGGAGCCGCTGTTCGACACCGTCGACACGCTCAAGGACACCCTGCGCATCTTTGCCGAAATGATCGGCGGCATCACCGTGAAGCCCGAGGCCATGGAGGCCGCCGCGCTGCGCGGCTACGCCACCGCCACCGACCTGGCCGACTACCTGGTGAAGAAGGGCCTGCCCTTCCGCGACGCGCACGAAACCGTGGCCCACGCCGTGAAGGCCGCCACCTCGCACAAGGTCGACCTGGCCGAGCTGCCGCTGGCCGTGCTGCAGCAGTTCAACCCGAGCATCGAGAAGGACGTGTACGACGTGCTGAGCCTGCGCGGCTCGCTGAACGCACGCAACATCCTGGGCGGCACCGCCCCGGCGCAGGTGAAGGCGCAAGTGGCCCGCCACCGCGCGCGCCTGGGCTGAACGCCTCGACGGCAGCCGCACCGTGTTCTATGCCATCCCGCTCGAAAACAGACCGAGCTGGCGCAACCCGCCGTGGATGACGGTGCTGCTGATCCTCCTGAACATGATCGTGTTCTGGGGGCCGCAGCGCAGCGAAGACAACGGGCGCGAGCGTGCCGCCCAGTACTACGTGAACAGCGTGCTGCCCCAGCTGGAGCTGCCGCCGTTCGTGGAATGGCTCGAAAAGACCGACCCGAAGCGCGGCAAGGCGGCCCGTCGCATGCTGCCGCACGAGGAGGCCTACCCCAGGCTGCTCGAAGGCCTCCAGAACGACAGCAAGTTCCTGCGCAAGCTGCAGGCCGACGAAGTCATCACGCCCGCGAACCCGCAGTACACCGAGTGGAAGCGTGACCGCCGCCAATACGAGGCCATGCTGCCCGCGCCCTTCACCGAGCGCTGGTCGCAAAGCTACGCCGCCGACGCCGAGTTCAAGCCCTGGACCTGGATCACCGCCGCCTTCCTGCACGGCAGCACCGGCCACCTGCTGGGCAACATGCTGTTTCTCTTCCTGTTCGGCTTTTCGGTCGAGCTGGCGCTGGGACGCAGCACCTACCTGACGTTCTATCTGCTGGGCGCCGTCGGTGCCTCGCTGCTGGCCGGCTGGGCCTATGCCGGCAAGGGCACTTACGGCCTGGGCGCCTCGGGCGCCATCTCGGCGCTGATGGGCATGTACGCGGTGATGTACCGCCTGAAGCGCATCCGCTTCTTCTACCAGCTGTTCTTCTATTTCAACTACGTCACCGCACCGGCCCTGCTGCTGCTGCCGGCATGGATCGTCAACGAGCTGATGCAGCACTGGCTGGGCGGCCAGGGCATCGCGTACATGGCCCACCTGGGCGGCCTGCTGACCGGCGCGGCACTGATGGCCGGCGCCCTGATGCTGCGCCGCGTGCAGGCCCCCGAGACCGCCGCCGCCCCCGAGCCCGACCGCTTCGACGCGCACGTGGCCGCGGCCCAGAAGTACGGCGCGGCCATGAATTTCGACAAGGCCTGCGCCGAGTGGCGCGCCGCCGCCGCGCTGCGCCCCGGCGACACCGACACGCTGCGCGCCTGGTTCAACACAGCCCGCCTGCAGCCCGCGAGTGACGACTTCCACCATGCCGCGCGCCGCATCTTCCGCCTGCCGGCGACCGAGCCGGACACGCTCGCCCTGCAGCACGCCAGCTACAAGACCTACCTCGACCAGGCCAAGCCCGGCGCGCGCCTGAAGCCCGACGACATGGCCCGCCTGGCGCGCCGCTTTTCGCGCATCCGCCAGTTCGACGACGCCGACCGGCTGTGCGCCATCCTGCTGAAGACCGCGCCCGAGCATCCCGAGCTGGCCGACACGCTCTCCGTGTGCGCCAACGGCCTGCTGCATGCGGGCCAGCGCGACAAGGCCGTCGGCCTGCTGCCGCACCTGCTGCGGCTCGCGCCCAACGACATGGTCACGCGCGCGCTGCAACGCGCGTGAAGGCCACGCGCAGACGGGCAGACGGCTGCGCGTGGCCGTCACCTCACAGGGCTGTCGCGCGATCTCCACGCCATGGCACTGCAATTGCAGTAAACAGCGTGTAAAGCCGCCCCCCGCCCCCCATGCCTCGTTGAACTTGAGGGCGCTCGCTCGCTCCATCCGGGGCAATCCCCGCTTCCTTACCTCCAGAACCTGTCTGATGCCTGACCAAACCCCTTCCCGCTTCGCCCTGCTGTTCACGGCCCTGGCCATCGCCGCGCTCGCAGCTTGCTCGCGCACCAGCGTGGAGGCGCCAGGTACGTCCAAAGCCGCCGCCGCACCAGAAAAGGAGGTCGGCACCGTCACACTGAAGCACGAGACGCTGGCCCTGAGCACCGAACTGCCCGGGCGCACCATGGCCCCGGTGATCGCCGAGATCCGTCCGCAGGTCGGCGGCATCCTGAAGGAGCGGCTCTTTACAGAAGGCTCGCAGGTCAAGGCCGGCCAGGTGCTCTACCAGCTCGACCCGGCGCCGCTGCAGGCGGCCCACGCCAGCGCGCAGGCCAGCGTGCGCAAGGCCGATTCGGCCCTGGCCACCTCGCGCACCGTGGCCCGCCGCAACGCCGAGCTGGTGAAGATCGACGCCATCAGCCGCCAGGTGTTCGACGAGTCGCAGGCCGCCGAGCAGCAGGCCGAGGCCGACCTCGCCGTGGCGCGCGCCGCCGAGCAGACCGCGCGCATCCAGCTGGGCTACACGCGCATCACCTCGCCGATCACGGGCTGGGCCGAGCTGTCGAGCGTCACGCCCGGTGCGCTGGTCACGGCCAACCAGGCCGCGGTGATGACCACCGTGCAGCAGCTCGACCCCATTCACGTGCACGTCACGCAGTCGAGCAGCGAGCTGCTGCGCCTGRMSYGCGMRCTSGCSWGCGGCCGCCTGCAGCGCGCGAGCGATGCCGAGGCCCGCATCCAGCTGGTGCTGGAAGACGGCAGCAAGTACCCGCACCCCGGCCGCCTGACGTTCAGCGGCGTCACCGTCGATGCCGGCACCGGCAGCGTCACGCTGCGCGCGGTGGTGCCCAACCCCGACAGGCTGCTGATGCCCGGCATGTACGTGCGCGCCGTGCTGCAGGAAGGCGTGAACGCCACCGCCCTGCTGGTGCCGCAACAGGCCGTGACGCGTGCGCCCGACGGCAGCGCCTCCACGCTGGTGATCGACGGGGAGAGCAAGGTCGCCAAGCGCGCCATCCACGTCGGGCGCGCGGTCGGCACGCGCTGGCAGGTGCTCGACGGCCTGGCCGCGGGCGACCGCGTGATGACCGAAGGCTCGCAGCGCGTGAAGGTGGGCGACAAGGTGAAGGTGGTCGACCTGGGCAGCAAGGCCGCGCCCGGCCCCGTGGCCAGCGCGCAACCCGACGCGGCCGACGCCGCCACCGCCCCCGTGACGCGCTGAGGACCGACCCACATGGCGCAGTTCTTCATCGACCGTCCCATCTTCGCGTGGGTGCTTTCCATCGTCGTCATGCTCGCGGGGCTGATGGCGATCCGCACGCTGCCGCTGGAGCAGTACCCCGACATCGCGCCGCCGCGCGTGTCCATCAACGCCACCTACACGGGCGCCTCCGCCAAGACGGTGGAAGACTCGGTCACGCAGGTCATCGAGCAGCAGCTCAAGGGGCTGGACAACCTGCTGTACATGCAGTCGACCAGCAACTCGTCGGGCGTGGCGCGGCTGTCGCTCACCTTCAATGCGGGCACCAGCATCGACGTGGCCCAGATGCAGGTGCAGAACAAGCTGCAGCAGGCCATGTCGCGCCTGCCGCAGCAGGTGCAGAGCCGCGGCGTCACCGTGACCAAGGGCGGCAACGACTTCCTGATGATCGTGTCGATGTACTCCGGCGACGGCAGCGCCTCGGCGGTGGACGTGGGCGACTACATCTCCAGCAACCTGGTGGACATCATCAGCCGCATCGACGGCGTGGGCGAGGTGCAGACGCTGGGCACCGGCTACGCCATGCGCCTGTGGCTGGACCCCGACAAGCTGCGCAAGTACGCGCTGATGCCCTCGGACGTGAACAGCGCCATCACCGCGCAGAACGCGCAGGTCTCGGCCGGCCAGCTGGGCGCGCTGCCGGCCACTGCGCAGCAGCAGCTCACCGCCACCATCACCGCGCGCAGCAAGCTGAAGACGGCGGAGCAGTTCGAGAACGTGGTGCTGCGCGTCACCCCCGACGGCGCTGTGGTCCGCCTGAAGGACGTGGCCCGCGTGGAGCTGGGCGCCGAAAACCTCACGGTGCGCTCGCTGCTCAACGGCCGGCCCGGCGCGGGCCTGGGCGTGGTGCTGGCCGACGGTGCCAACGCGGTGCAGGTGGCCGAGGCGGTGAAGGCCAAGGTCGAGGAGCTCAAGCCCCTGTTCCCCAACCAGCTGCAGACCTTCGTGAGCTACGACACCACGCCTTTCGTGAGCGCGTCCATCGACGAGGTGGTCAAGGCGCTGCTGGAGGCCATGCTGCTGGTCGTGCTGGTGATGTACGTGTTCCTGCAGAACATGCGCGCCACGCTGATCCCGGCGATTGCGGTGCCGGTGGTGCTGCTGGGCACCTTCGGCGTGCTGTCCATCGCGGGCTACTCGATCAACACGCTCACCATGTTCGGCATGGTGCTGGCCATCGGCCTGCTGGTGGACGACGCCATCGTGGTGGTGGAGAACGTCGAGCGCGTGATGCACGAAGAGGGCCTGTCGCCCAAGGAGGCCACGCGCAAGTCGATGGCCGAGATCACGCCGGCGCTGGTCGGCATTGCGCTGGTGCTGTCGGCGGTGTTCATCCCGATGGCCTTCTTCGGCGGCTCCACGGGCGTGATCTACCGCCAGTTCTCGATCACCATCGTCTCGGCGATGGCGCTGTCGGTGTTCGTGGCGCTCACGCTCACGCCGGCGCTGTGCGCCACGCTGCTCAAGCCGGTGAAGAAGGGTGAGCATGCGGTGCCGCGCCGCGGCCTGCTGGGCCGGGTCGACCGTTTCTTCGCGGCCTTCAACCGCGGCTTCGACAAAAGCGCCGACCGCTACGAAGGTATCGTGGGCGGCATCGTGCGGCGCGGCAAGCGCAGCATGGTGGTGTACCTGCTGATCGCGGGCGTGATGGCGCTGCTGTTCCTGCGGCTGCCCACCTCCTTCCTGCCCGACGAAGACCAGGCCTTCCTGCAGGTGCAGGTGAGCTTGCCGCCGGGCGCGTCGAATGCACGGCTGCAGCCGGTGGTCGAGCAGGTGCAGCAATATTTCAGCAAGCAGGCCGAGGTGCTGAGCGTGAACGTCATCACCGGGCAGAACGGCGACCAGAGCTCGGCGCGCGCCTTCGTCAAGCTCAAGGACTGGGGCGAGCGCACGGGCACCGGCCAGTCGGCGGCCGAACTGACGCGGCGCGCCAACAAGGAGCTGTCGGCCATCCGCGACGCGCGCGTGTTCGTGCTGCTGCCGCCGGCGGTGCGCGGGCTGGGCGCCAATGCGGGCTTCAACTTTCACCTGAAGGACATCAACGGCCTGGGCCATGACGCGCTGGTGAAGGCGCGCGACCAGGCCGTCGAGCTGCTGGGCAAGCGGCCCGAGGTGGCGAATGTGCGCAGCAACAACCTGGACGACACGCCCGAGTTCGCGGTCGACATCGACGACGCGCGCGCCGGCGCACTGAGCCTGGCCACGTCGGACATCGACAGCACGCTGTCGAGCGCCATGGGCGGCACCTACATCAACGACTTTCTCGACAAGGGCCGCGTGAAGCGCGTGTACATGCAGGGCGACACCGACTTCCGCATGCTGCCCGCCGACATCGACCGCTGGAGCGTGCGCAACAGCCTGGGCCAGATGGTGCCGTTCCCCGCGTTCTCCAGCTCGCGCTGGAGCTACGGCTCGCCGCAGCTGCAGCGCTACAACGGCAGCCCGAGCTACGAGTTCGTGGGCGACGCGGCCGCCGGCGTGAGCTCCGGCGACGCCATGGCCGCGGTGGACGAGGTGATGAAGCAGATGCCGCCGGGCATCGGCTACGAATGGACCGGCGCGTCGTTCCAGGAACGCCTGTCGGGCGCGCAGGCGCCCATGCTCTACGCCGTTTCGATCCTGTTCGTGTTCCTGTGCCTGGCCGCGCTGTACGAGAGCTGGTCGGTGCCGTTCTCGGTGATCCTGGTGGTGCCGCTGGGCATCGTGGGGGCGCTGCTGTTCACGAGCTTCCGGGGACTGAGCAACGACGTGTACTTCCAGGTCGGCCTGCTGACCACGGTGGGGCTGTCGTCGAAGAATGCCATCCTGATCGTCGAGTTCGCCAAGCAGCTGCAGGAGCAGGGCAAGGGCGTGGTCGAGGCCACGCTGCAGGCGGTGCGCCTGCGGCTGCGGCCCATCCTGATGACCTCGCTGGCCTTCGGCTTCGGCGTGCTGCCGCTGGCGCTGGGCACCGGCGCGGGCGCGGGCGGGCGCCAGTCGATCGGCACTGCGGTGCTGGGCGGCATGGTGGTGGGCACGGCGCTGGGCATCTTCTTCGTGCCGCTGTTCTTTGCGCTGATCCGGGGCTGGTTGGCGGGAAGGCGCAAGCCCGCAAAGACGGAGGTCGTCGCCGAACACGCAACCGACCGCCCCGCAGAACAGGGAGGCCACTGATGAAGCGCGCATTCCCCCTTCGCTCGGTCGCGCTCGCGGCCTTGGCGTGCGCCGTGCTCGCGGGCTGCGTGAACCTCGCACCTGAATACGCGGCGCCGGCCTTGCCCGTACCGCAGGCCCTGCCCTCCTCCGGCGTGGAAGCCCCGACGCCGATCGACGTCGGCTGGCGCAGCTTCTTCGTCGAGCCGAAGCTGCAGGGCACCATCGAACTCGCGCTGGCCAACAACCGCGACCTGCGCGTGGCCGCGCTCAACATCGAGCGCGCGCGGGCCCAGTACGGCATTGCGCGCGCCGGCCTGTTCCCCACGGTGGACGCCGGCGCGGGCGGCAGCCGCTCGCGCACGCCGGGCAGCCTGTCGAACAGCGGCGAGCCGCGCATCGCATCGCAGTACAGCGCCGACCTGGGCCTGACGAACTACGAGATCGACCTGTTCGGGCGCGTGCGCAACCTGGGCGAGGCGGCGCTGCAAAGCTACTTCCAGACCGAGGCCACGCAACGCAGCACGCAGATCAGCCTGGTCGCTGCCGTGGCCACCGCGTGGCTGCAACTGGCCGCCGACGAACAGCGCCTGCAACTGGCACGCAACACGCTGGACAGCCAGCGCAAGTCCTTCGACCTGATCGAGCGCAGCCACCGGCTGGGCGCACAGTCGGGCCTGGCGCTCGCGCAGGCGCAGAGCACGGTCGACGCCGCGCGCGCCGACGCGGCGGCCTTCGACAGCCAGGTCGAGCAGGCGCGCAATGCGCTCACGCTGCTGGTCGGCGCCACACCGCCGGCCGAGTTGCTGCCGGTGCCGCCCGCGTCCGACACGGCGGAACCCGCCGCGGCTGCGCAACTTCTGGTGCCGCCGCCCGGCCTGCCTTCGAGCGTGCTGCAGCAGCGCCCCGACGTGCTGGCCGCCGAGCACGCCCTGCGCGCGAGCAACGCCGACATCGGCGCGGCGCGCGCCGCGTTCTTTCCGCGCATCGCGCTCACCGCGTCGGCGGGCACGGCGAGCAGCACGCTGTCGGGCCTGTTCTCGGGCGGCAGCAAGGCCTGGAGCTTCGCGCCTTCGGTCAGCGTGCCGATCTTCGACGGCGGTGCCAACCGCGCGAACCTGCGCGTGGCGCAGGCGCAGCAGAAGATCGAGATCGCCACGTACGAAAAGGCGGTGCAGACGGCCTTCCGCGAAGTGGCCGACGCGCTGGCCGAGCGGCGCACGCTGGCCGAACGGTTGGCCGCGCAGCGCTCGCTGCTGGGCGCCACCTCGCGCAGCTTCGCGCTGTCGCAGTCGCTGTTTCGCAGCGGCGCGAGCAACTACCTCGACGTGCTCGACGCGCAGCGCGCGTACTACGCCGCGCAGCAGACGCTGATCGGCCTGCAGCTCACCGAGCAGACCAACCGGCTGTCGATCTACAAGGCGCTGGGCGGGGGCTGGAAGGAAAGCTAGGCCGAGGGCGCCGTGGTTGCCGCGTCGGCAGCCGGTGCCGGGCGCAGCAGCCAGCGCACTTCCTGCGTCTGCTCGCTGTTCGGGTAGCGCGCCTCCATCGTGGCCAGGATGGGCTGCGCCATGTCGGGGCGGCCCAGGCCCTGCACCAGCGCGCGGGCGGCCAGCTCGTAGGCCAGCGGAATGGTCTCGTGGCCGCGAAAGCGCTTGTCGAAGCCCGAAATCAGCGCCAGCGTGGCGTGCGCATCGCGGCCGCGCCACTCGGCGCGCGCCATGGCGATCACCAGGGCCGCATCGTCGAGCGCGAAGGTCTTGTCCTTTTCCCTGCAGGCCTTGAAGACCTTGAGCGCCTCGGACGACAGGTCGCGCCGCATCAGCAGCGCAATGAAGCGCCGCGCGTGGTCGAGCATGGTGGCGCTCTTGTCGGGCATGAGCGCCAGCACGCGGTGGTAGCGGCGCTGCGCCGCCAGGTCGTCCGACGCGGCCGTGCGCTGCGCCTCGTAGGCGGTGCCCAGCGCGGCGGGCAGGTCGCCCTCGGTGACGAGTTGCGCCACCTCGGCGTCGATGCGCTGCGCGGCGATCTGCTCGGGCGTGCGGCGGTCCACCGGGCCGCCGCCGTCGAGCTCGCTGCCCGGCACGGCGTCGAAGCCGAAGGCCTCGTGGTGCTGGAACATCACGTAGCCCAGCAGGCTGGCCATCACCCAGCCGAAGTAGATGAAGGCGAAGTTGACGATCGGCAGCACGATGCGCCCGTCGAACATCGGCAGCACCAGCTGCAGCGCCACCTGCGCGCCCGTGCTCAGCAGGAACAGGAAGAAGCACAGCAGCGCGTACGGCCAGCCGATGGTGCGCATCGCGTCCATCACGTGGCCGGGGTTCATGGCCTGGAAGAAGCTGCCCGACTGCACCAGCACGATCACCGCCGCCGGGAAGGTGAACGACATGACAAAGAGGCCGACCGTGCCCAGGATGGGCGCGTAGTACGCGAGCCAGCCGATCAGCAGCGCCTGAACCAGCGAAATGGCGAACAGCTTCCACGGCAGGTAGGTCCATTCGTCGCTGGACTCGCGGCCGAAGTCGGCCGAGTCGCGGATGCCGCGCGCGCCCAGTGCAATGACCTTGAAGCCGTAGCGGCTGGCCGCCAGCATGATGCCGATCTCGATCAGCGCCAGGGCCAGCATGTCGGGCAGGAAGAACACGCCCTCGAACAGCAGGCTGCAGAACGACAGCACCAGCCCGTAGGCCAGCGGACGCATCTGGAACGGAAAGGCGAAGAAGCTGTTCAGGCGGTGCCAGAACGGCGGAGGCGGCGGGAGCGAGTCCCGGGTGGCGAGCATGGCGGCGCCTGCTTTCTGTGTGGGTTCCGGGGGGTCGGGAGTTACTTGCGGAAGAAGTCGCTCTGGCTCATGGCGCCGCGCCCGCCCAGGCGCACCACGGTGCTGTCCTCGGCGTGCACCAGGCGCATCTGGCCGAGTTCGCGCTCCAGGCGCTGGTTGAAGCTGGTCTTGAGCTGGAGGGCCGATTCGCCCATCTTCAGCACGCTGGTGCCCTTGACCAGGGCGCTCTTGCGGTCGGGAGCGACTTCGACGGAGTCGATGTGATAGTCGTAGTCCACCGACAGGATGTTGCCGGTGCGCTCGCCGACCAGCGCCAGGTTCTCGAAGGTCTTGTGCACCCCGCGGCAGGCGCTGTCGCGGTCGTGGGTGTTTTCCTCGGTGCGCCCCATCACGGTGGTCCTGGTCTCTATCACCACCTTGCGGCTGAGCTGCTTGCACAGCCGGTCGGCGTCACGCTCGACCACGGCGCGCGCCTCGCTCCGGTAGTAGTCGCGCACCATCGGCTCGTCGAGCTTGCGGCCGCCGACAAAGAAATACCAGGCACCCACGCAGAGCGCCAAGACGATCGCAATTTGCTTCATTCCTTCTCCACCCGCGCTGTGCGCCCCACTCGTTTTGCGGCGCAGTATACGTTTACAACTTGTGTTTGCAAATGTTTCGGAACGGTCGCCGAACGCCCTGAATCCGACCGGCGGCAGCGCCCGTATATCTGGCATGCGCACCGATGCCCGACAATCCGCGGATGACTGCACCCAGCCCCGACGCCGAACTGATGGCGCTGATCGACAGGATCGGCCATCGCGACGAAGCCGCCCTGCGGCAGCTCTACGACCGCACCTCGCCCAAGCTCATGGGGCTGGCGATGCGCGTCGTGCGGCAACGCGAATGGGCCGAGGACGTGATCCAGGAAGCTTTTTTGACGGTCTGGCGAGTCGCCGGCGACTATCGCTCGTCGCTCAGCCCGCCGCTGGCCTGGCTGGGGTTGATCGTGCGCAGCCGGGCCCTCGACCTGTTGCGCCGGCGCACCGCCGACCGGGCGCAGCTGACCCAGGAATTCGACGAGCTCATGGCCGACCAGATGGAGTCGGATGCGCCCAACCCGGTCGACACGGCCGACGCCAGCGAGCAGGCCTGGGCGCTGCATCAGTGCCTGGCCCAGCTCGAGGGCAAGCAGCGCGAGGTGGTGAGCCTGGCCTACCTGCGCGAAATGAGCCACGGCGAACTGGCCGAGCAGCTCAAGCTGCCGCTGGGCACGGTCAAGACATGGATCCGGCGCGGGCTGGAAAAACTTCGCGTCTGCATGGGACGCTTCGCTTGAGCGCGACGACGAAGACAGGCCTGCCATGAAACTCACTGCCCACCCCGAACTGCTCGAACTCCTCGCCGCCAGCCACGCGCTCGGCACCCTGCGCGGCGGCGCCCGCCGCCGCTTCGAATCCCTGGCCCGCGAACAGGCGCCGGTGCGAGCCGCCGCGCTGGTCTGGCAAGGCCGGCTCTCCAGCATGACCGAGCTGCAACCCTCGGTCGTGCCCGACCCCGCCGTGTGGACCCGCATCCGCAACATGATCGACGCCGAGCAGGCCAAGGCAGCCATCGAGCGCCAGCGCGACGCGGCCAATGCCCGTGACGCCGCCAGGCCGCAGCCCGGCGGCTGGCTGCGCAGCCTGGCGCTCTGGCGCGGCGCCACCGCGGCCGGCGCGCTGGCCACCGTGCTGGCCGTGGTGGTGGGGCTCAACCTGCGCGACCAGCTGCAGAACGCGCCGACGGTGCAGTACGTCGCCGTGCTGTCCGACGACCGGTCCGCCGCCTCGATGCTCGTGACCTTCGACCCCAAGAAGAAGCAGCTGTCGCTGCAGCGCGTGGGCAGCTACAGCGAAGGCGCCGACAAGTCGTTGCAGCTGTGGGCCCTGGCGCCCGGTGCGGCGCCGCGTTCGCTCGGCGTGATGGACAAGGCCCCGGCGTTGCGCCTGGCGGCCTCGGAAGCCGACGTGCATGCCGTGCCGACCCTGGCCGTGACCCTCGAGGCCAAGGGCGGCGTGCCTGCGGGCAGCGGCCCCAAAGGCCCGGTGGTGTTCAAGGGCGCCCTCATCGAGAAGACAATCTAGGGTTGCAAGCCGCCTCGTGCCGACAACGGCCGCGCGGCCCCATGCCAGAAACCTGATTTTCCTCCGCTGTGTCCTCTGTCTTCCCGATGCCTTCGATGAAAACCGCGTTGGCCGCGGCCGTGCTGCTCGTGGCGGCGCTTGGCGCGCATGCGCAGTCCGCTTCCTTCTTTCCCCAGGAGTCCGAGACGGCCGCCGCCGAGGCTGCGTCCGCCCGCGACTACCTGGCCGCCAAGGAGCGCTGGCACAACGAGCTGGCCGCGTTCGCGCGCGCCGACCAGGAGCGCTTTCCGGCCCCCGGCGGCGTGGTGTTCGTCGGCAGCTCCACGGTGCGCATGTGGACGCGCCTTCAGCAGGACTTTGCGCGCGTGCCCGGCGGCGTGGTCAACCGCGGCTTCGGCGGCTCCACGCTGAACGACTGCAGCCTGTTCGCGCGCGACCTGGTGGTGCGCTACAAGCCGCGCCAGGTGGTGGTGTATGCAGGCGACAACGACCTGGCCGAAGGCCGCACGCCGCTGCAGGTGCTCGACAGCTTTGCCCGCTTTGCCAACGCGGTGCGCGCCGAGTTGCCCGACACCCGCATCAGCTTCGTGTCGGTCAAGCCCAGCCCGTCGCGCGAGCAGCTCATGCCGCAGATCCGCGAGACCAACCACATCATCTCGGCCTACCTGAACCTGCTGCCCAACAGCGAGTTCATCGACATCTACACGCCGATGCTCGGTGCCGACGGCCGGCCTCGCCCGGAGTTGTTTCGCGGCGACAGGCTGCACATGACGGACGAGGGCTACCGGCTCTGGCACTCGGTGATCGCCTCGCACCTTCCCACGGCGCCCTGACGCGTCCGGACGCCTTGCGAGGCACTCGAGGCGCGCCGAACCCTCGACAAAGCGCCACGCCATGCGCTTGCGCACCGAAACGCACGCTTTCGGCTTAGCGCCTCCCCACGACAGGCTTTTTTTCGGACGCGTCCTACGCCCGGGCTTTGCATCGAGCCGCTTTAATCGCATCACAGCGGTGCAGAACAACCGCGACGCAGAAAAAGCATCGGCAATGTCCGGCTGCCCAAACGATTCGGGGAGAACTCTTACATGCAAGGTTCCGTGCGGCCCGTGCGCGTCCTGCGCGCTTCCTCGCCTGCCATGCCCATGATGGGCGGCAGGCCTGCCCTCGAACCGGTGGGCGTGGACGGTGACGAAGGGCTCAGTCGCCTCTTCGCCTACACCCTCACCTTCGCCACGCCCGAGCAGCCGGGCTTCAACGACCGGCAGGCGGCCAACGTGCCCGTCAAGCAGCTCGTGGGCGAACCGCTCACCCTGCACATCGTGCTCGACGGACGGCCCGGCGCGAGCGGCGGCGAGCGCCATATCTCCGGCCTGGTGACGCGCGTGCGCTTCCTGCGGCTGGAGAACCGCCGCGCGCTCTACGAGGTGG
>NNBU01000366.1_pt1 | contig 29712 bp, 32 predicted proteins | sample 1173781 | NCBI WGS metagenome assembly NNBU01 (sample SAMN07173937, study PRJNA388173) | plant metagenome | biome: Plant school; feature: Soil; material: Symbiotic tissue of Blasia pusilla L.; isolation source: symbiotic tissue sample KVJ2 | host: Blasia pusilla | place: Norway: Troms, Kvaloya...
TCCCCCAGGGGGGGAAGGAGAAAGACAGCGCGCTACAGCGCCGTGCCTTGGTGAAACACCATCCGCCACCGCCCCTGCCTGCGCTTCCACAGCGAGCTGCGCAGCGAGTCCGCCGCAGGCCTTTCAGCGATGGCTTCGCGGTGCGCGCGGTACGTCACCAACGCCACGTCGCTCGCCATGCGCAGCACGCGAAAGTCCGACATCGTGCGCTTTGAAAACGCCTCGTCGCGCAGTGCATCGACGATGGCCGCGCGTGTCCACACGGTGCCCGACACACCGAGTTCATGGAAGTCGTCGTCGAGCAGTTCCATGAGTTGCTCCGCACTCGCGCGCACCTCGCGCAGGTGCAAGGCGCCTTCGAGTTTCAGCAGCAGGGCATCGAGTTCCTCGGCCGGCGCGGCCTCGTAGAGCTCCAGCGGAAGACCGTCGGGATCGGCGAAGAACGTGAAGCGCCGCCCGGTGAATTCGTCGACGCGCAGCGGCTCCACCGCAATGCCTTGCGCCGCGAGTTCGTCGGCGGCGGCCTGCACGTCGTGCACCTCGAAGGACAGGTGACGCAGCCCTTGCGCTTCAGGCCGCGTGGGCCGCGCGGGCGCACCGGGAAAGGAGAAGAGCTCGATCTGCGAGCCGTCGGGCAGGGCCAGGTCGAGCTTGTACGAATCGCGCGCGGCGCGGTGGCTCTCGGCGATCACGCGCAGGCCGAGCACCTCGGTGTAGAAGCGTTTGGACACCGCGTAGTCGGCGCAGATGATGGCCACGTGGTGGATGCGAGCCAGCTGCATGGCGGTGCTCACTGCAAGGGCTTTCGCAGGTAGACGCGGGTGCGGCCGTCGAGCGTTTCGCGCTTGTATTCAACGTAGCCGATGCGCTGGTAGAGCGCGCGGTTCTCGGTCATCTTCTCGTTGGTGTAGAGGTAGATCGACGCATGGCCTTGCCGCACGGCTTCGTGCTCTGCGAGCTCGAGCAAGGCACGCCCGAGGCCCGTGCCCTGGTGCGCCGGCAGCACCGCGATCACATCGATCAGGAAGCCCTCGCCGGTCACGTCGAGCAGCAGCGCGGCGACGGTCTCCTGCTGCAGCGTGGCGACCCACACCTGCGCGTTGGCGATGGCCTCGGCGTAGTCGCGCGTCATCGGCCTGGGCTCGACGCCCAGGCGCGGAATGTAGACGCGGAAGGCGTCGGCGGCGCAGGCTGCGACGGCTGACGTGTCGGCCGCGGTGGCACGCCGCAACGTCCAGGGCGAGGTGGCGTTCGAGGGATTCGTGGTGGGGTGTGTCACTCGAACTCCACCTCGCCCTCGATCTCCACCGGAATGTTGAACGGCAGCTCCGCCATGCCCACGGCACTGCGCGCATGCGCACCGATGTCGGGGCCGAAGAGTTCGAGGATGAGGTCGGAGAAACCGTTGATCACGGCCGGCTGCCTGTCGAAGCCGGGTGCGCACGCGACCATGCCGAACACGCGCGTCCACGCGGTGATGCGGTCGAGGTCGCCGAGCGCGCGCTGCAGGCTGCCGAGCATGGCGAGCGCTGTGAGGCGCGCCGCCACGTAGCCCTGTTCGACGGTCACTTCACGCCCCAGCTTGCCCAGCGGTTCGGCGATGGTGCCGTCGGCATTGAGCGGACCGTGGCCCGAGACGAGTGCGCGCCTGCCGATGACGCGCACGAACTGGAAGGGCAGCACGACGCCGGGCGGCGGCGTCACGGGAGGGGGCAGCACGAGGCCTGAAGCGGCCAGTCTTTGTGCAATGCGGGCCATGGCGGTTCTCTCCTGTCGGCGGACGAATGGGTCCGCCGCATCTTGCCATGGCCCCCCGCGGCCAGGAGGGTCAGGCCAGCGCCGGATAGTCCGTGTAGCCCTTCGCGCCGCCGCCGTACATGGTGGCCTTGTCGATCTCGTTGAGCGGTGCGTTCTCGCGCAGGCGGCGCACCAGGTCGGGGTTGGAGATGAAGGGCTTGCCGAAGGCCACGAGGTCGTCGCCTTCCTTCACGGCTTCTTCGGCCAGCGGGCGGTCATAGCCGTTGTTGACCATCCATGCGCCCTTGCCGCCGGCTTCGCGGTAGGCGGCCTTCAGCGCTTCGTAGTCGAAGGGACGGTCGGCAATTTCGCGCGGGCCGCCGGTGGCGCCTTCGATGATGTGGATGTACGCCAGGTTGAGCTGCGCGAGCTGCTTCACCACGTAGGTGAACAGCGGCTGCGGGTTGCTGTCGTGCGCGTCGTTGGCGGGCGTGACGGGCGACAGGCGGATGCCTGTCTTGCCGCCGCCGACCGCGTCGACCACGGCGCGCGTGGCTTCGAGCAGCAGGCGTGCGCGGTTCTCGATGGAGCCGCCGTAGTCGTCGGTGCGCTGGTTGCTGCCGTCCTTCAGGAACTGGTCGAGCAGGTAGCCGTTGGCGCCGTGCAGTTCCACGCCGTCGAAGCCGGCGGTTTCCACCGCGCTGCGAGCGGCCACCGCGAAGGCGTGCACGATGCCGGGGATTTCACCGGCGTCGAGCGCGCGCGGCTCGGAGGTGTCGACGAAGCCCGGCACGCCGTTCTTGATGAGCACGGTCTTGGTCTTGGCGGTGATGGCCGAGGGCGCTACCGGCTTGCCGCCGTCGGGCTGCAGTTCGGTGTGCGAGACGCGGCCCACGTGCCACAGCTGCACGACGATCTTGCCGCCTTCGGCATGCACGGCGTCGGTCACGCGCTTCCAGGCGTCGAGCTGTTCGCTGCCGTAGAGGCCGGGCACGTCGGAGTAGCCCTGGCCCTGGTGGCTGATGGCGGTGGCTTCGGTGATGAGCAGGCCGGCACTGGCGCGCTGGGCGTAGTAGGTGGTGGCGATGTCGGGCGGAATCGCATTGGGCGAGCGGTTGCGCGTCAGCGGCGCCATCACGATGCGGTTGGCGAGCTGCAGGTCGCCGGCCTGGACGGGGTCGAAGAGGGTGGACATCGGAGTTGCGGGTAGGCAGAGTTGAAACAGGCGCAAGGCTAAGCGCGCGGCCTCAACCCTGCTGTCGTACGGTTGTCCTGTTTGGTGCTAGGACAAGGGCGACAGCAAGGACAGCAGCGCGGGGCTCACCCGCACCGGCACGGCCAGCAGGATCTGCCCCATGCCCTTGCCCAGCGGGTCGTTGCGCAGCGACGCCATGCCGCCGCCGCCCAGCGCCTGCTCGCAGACGAAGTTGAAGGCGCCGATGCCCGGCACCTCGAAGCGCGTGACGCGGCCCTTGACGAGGTGGGCCAGCCAGTCGGCCACGCGCGCCTCGGTGAGCTGTTCGCGCAGCAGCGGCAGCAGGGCGGGGTGGCGCGCGATGACGCCGATGTTCGAGGTGTCGCCCTTGTCCCCGCTGCGGGCCCAGGCGAGGCGCACCAGGGGCACTTCGACGGTGTCCGATGCCTGGGGTGCGGGCGCGGTCGCCCGGGCCTTGTCGGGCTGCGCGACCGGTGCGGCGGCATCGGTCGCCACCGGTGCGTCGAAGCGCGGCAGCGCGATGCGTTCGCCGCCGATGTGCACGCCGGCCTGCACCTGTGATTTGTCGAGCAGAAAGGCGTACTGCCGGATCGACGGCGACACCGAGGCCCGCCCGCCGCCCGCGCCCGTGGTGCCCGGCGCCCACGAGGTGCCGGCCGGCGCCACCTCGCGCGCGAACAGCGCCAGCGCCTCCTTGCGCGGATGCGTCACGGCGAGCCGCAGCACCGCTTCGCGCGTCTGCAGGGCCTGCGCATTCGCATGCGGGCCGTAGCAGGACTCGGCCCCCAGCACCTCGAGCTGCGTGCCGCTGTAGGGGCCGAAGCCGTGCTGCGCGAACAGCGCCTGCGTGCGCGCCAGGATCGCCTCGCCCGTGCGCCTGGCCTTGGCCACCGCGTCGAAGCCCACGAGGGTGAGCTGCGCCGCGGTCTTGAAGCCGTCGACGTAGGTGGCGCTCACCTTGTAGCTGGCGGTCGGTGCGCGGCCGCGCGCGCCGTGCACGCGCACGCGGTGCTCGCCGGCCTGCGCGATGTGCACCTGCGTGAAGTCGGCCGTCACGTCGGGCAGCAGGTAGGCCGCGGGGTCGCCGATTTCGTAGAGCATCTGCTCGCCCACCACGGCGGGCGTGAGCTTGCCGCCGGTGCCCGCGGGCTTGGTGACGACGAAGCTGCCGTCGGCGCCGCACTCGACGATCGGGTAGCCGATGTTCGGCCAGTCGGGCACGGTGTCCCAGTCGGTGTGCAGGCCGCCGGTGGCCTGGCAGCCGCATTCGATGATGTGGCCCGCGAGGCTGCCGGCGGCGAGCAGGTCGAAGTTGCCCGGCTGCCACTTGAACTCGTGCATGAGCACGCCCAGCGTCACGGCCGAGTCGACGCAGCGGCCGGTGATGACGACCTGCGCACCGGCGTCGAGCGCGGCCTGGATCGGCTGCGCGCCCAGGTACGCGTTGGCCGTGAGCACGCGTTCGGGCAACGCAGCGCCGCTCTGCAGTTCGCGCACCGGCGGCTGCGACTGGCGCAGTTGCGGCAGCAGTGCGGACACGTCGTCGCCGCTCACCACGGCGATCTTCAGTTCGATGCCTTGCTCCGCAGCAAGGGCCGCGAGCGCGTCGGCGCAGCCCTGCGGATTGACGCCGCCCGCGTTGCTCACCACGCGAATGCCTTGTGTCACGACGTCCTTCAGCACGGCCTTCATGGCCACGGTCACGAAGTCGGTGGCATAGCCCAGTTCGGGCTTCTTCAGCCGCGCGCCGGCCAGGATCGACATGGTGAGTTCGGCCAGGTAGTCGAACACCAGGTAGTCGATCTGCCCGCTGCCCACGAGCTGCGGCGCGCCCACGCTGCTGTCGCCCCAGAAGCCCGAGGCGCCGCCGATGCGCACGACGCGGTTGGCGTTGTGCTCTTTGCTGCTGCTGCTGTTCATCGCCCACTCCATTGCGGCTTGCGTTTCTCGCGGAAGGCGAGCTGTCCTTCGGCGGCGTCCTCGGTCAATGCGAAGAGGCCGATCTGGCTTTCGGTGAAGGCCATCGATTCCTCGAAGGCCATCGCCTCGATCTTCTTCATGGTGTACAGCCCGCGGCGGATGGCGGCGGGCGACTTGTCGAGCAGGCGCGCCAGCAACCCCTCGACAGCCTCGTCGACGTCGTCGCTCACGCGGTTGACCAGGTGGAGTTCCAACGCCTGCGCGGCGGTGATGGGCTCGCCGGTGATGCACATCTCGGCCAGCACGCGGCGCGGCAGCAGGCCGCCCAGCACGCTGAGCACCTGCGCGGGAAAGACGCCGACCTTGACCTCGGGCAGGCCGAACACCGCGTGGCTGGCGGCCACCGCCATGTCGCACATCGCCATGAGGCCCATGCCGCCCGCCATGCAGGCGCCGTTGACGCGCGCGATCAGCGGCACGGTCGATTGCCGCGCCTGGCGAAAGAGGTTGGCCATGCCCTGGTAGGGCGCGGCGTAGTCGAACTTGAAGGAGGTGCCGCTCTGCAGGTCGGCCCCCGAACAGAAGGCGCGCGTGCCGGCGCCGGTGAGCACCACGGCGCGCACGGCGGTGTCGGCGTTGGCGCGTGCGAGGGCATCGCCCAGGCCGGCGATGACGGCGGCGTTGACGGCGTTGCGGCGCTCTTCGCGTTCGATGGTGAGCCACATGACGGGCCCGCGCATCTCTTCGCGCAGTTCGGTGCAGGTGGGGGACGGAGGCGATGAGGGCGAATGGGGCATGTGCCTAGCGTCGCCCGAAAAAAAAGCCGCTTCATGCGGCTTGTGGCTGAAGCGGGCCGGGTTTTCCCTGAGGGGACTCCGGCCGCGCCGTTGCCCGGCTTACTTCAGCAGGCCTTCGGCCTTCAAGGCTTCCTGCACCGCGGGGCGTGCGCCCACGCGTGCATGCCACGCCTGCAGGTTGGGGAAGCCGGAGATGTCCACGCCCGTGGGCTTGGTCCAGTTGGTCACGGTGAACAGGTAGCCGTCGGCCACGCTGAAGGTGTCGCCCATCAGGTATTGCTTGTTGGCCAGTTCGCTGTCGAGCCACTTGAAGCGCGAGGCGAGCTTGTCCTTGAAGATGGTCTTGGCTTCTTCGGGCATGTTCGGGTTGAACAGCGGGCTGAAGCCCTTGTGCACCTCGGTGCCGATGAAGGTCAGCCACTCCTGCAGGCGGTAGCGCTGCAGGGTGCCGTTGGCCGGTGCCAGGTTCTTGGTGGGCGCCAGGTCGGCGATGTATTGCAGGATGGCCGGGCCTTCGCGCAGGCGGGTGCCGTCGTCGAGCTCGAGCATCGGCACGTAACCCAGCGGGTTGATGCCGTAGTAGTCGGTGCCGTCTTGCAGCTTGTGGCTCTTGGTGCTGGCCAGCACGGCCTCGACGGCGATGCCTGCTTCATGCAGCGCAATGTGGGGCGAAAGCGAGCAGGCGCCCGGCGAGTAATACAGCTTCATTCGAAAAACTCCAAAGGATGACGAGGTGATTGTTGGGGGAGACCGCGCAGGATGCTAGCGGGTTTGGCTGCGTCGCGTTTTTGTCCTACGGCGCCTTGCGCAGGGCGACTATCGGGCGCGGGGCGGGCTTTTTCTAAGCTGCGTCGCACGGTGGGCAGGGCCCCGCTGAAGGAGTTTCAAATGTTGAAGTACGCGATCATTTTTGCGGTCATCTCGTTGCTGGCGGGTGTGTTGGGCTTCGGTGGCGTGGCCGCCGGTGCCGCAGGCATCGCCAAGCTGCTGTTCGGCCTGTTCCTGGTGCTGGCCGTGCTGTTCGTCGTGCTGGCCGCGCTGGGCGTGGGTGCGGTGAAGAAAGCGCTCGACTGAGCTGCGAGGAACCCATGCATCTCTCCCACATCGACGCGCAACTCGACTACGAGGTGGCCGCGCCCGCCCACATGCTGCTCAACATCGAGGCGGCCAGGTGCGGCGCGCAGGCCGTGGTCAACGAGCAGCTGACCATCGAGCCGCCGACCGAGATGCAGTTGTTCTGCGACGAGGCGAGCGGCAACCGCTTCATCCGCTTCGATGCCAACCCCGGGCCGCTGAAGATCAGCTACAAGGCGAGCGTGCAGCGCGCCCATGTGCTGGTGCCGCCCGACCTGCGCGAGGTGTCGGTCAGCCAGGTGCCCGACGAGGTGCTGCACTACATGATGCCGACGCGCTACTGCGAGTCGGACCTGATGTCGCGTTGCGCGCAGCAGCTCTTCGGCGACCTGCCGCCGGGCATCGGCCGGGTGCAGGCCATCGTCGACTGGATCCACGACAGCATTGCCTACGAACCGGGCAGCAGCGTCTCGACCACCACCGCCAGCGAGGTGTTCGTGGAACGCGCGGGCGTGTGCCGCGACTTTGCGCACCTGGGCATCACCTTCTGCCGCGCGCTGAACATTCCGGCGCGGCTGGTGGTGGGCTATGTGTGGTTCGACGAACCGCCGCAGGACTTTCATGCGGTGTTCGAAGCCTGGATCGGCGGGCAGTGGGTGCTGTTCGATCCGACGCGCATGGCGCCGGTCGACCGCCTCGTGCGCGTGGGCACCGGGCGCGACGCCAAAGACGTGGCCTTCTGCACGATCTTCGGCAACGTGCGCATGACGGACAAGCGCTTGTCGATTCGCGAGCTGCAGGACGAGAGCCTGCAACCCTCGAAGGCACCGCCGCCCACCGGCGCGCTGGTGGGCATCGAGAAGCCCGTGCCTGTGGTGCAAGTGGCTGAAGTGACCGGCTGACGCGGGTTGTTTGCTATAAAATAGATAGCAAACTATTCAATGGGCATGCGCGCAGAGGGCCAATTTGGCAGGGCCCTCTAGCTTGTCCACACAATGGGCGCAGGCGGGCACCGGCGATTAAAATTGGCGCCCCCTTTTGCGCCGCGCACGCGTCAGTTGTGCGCCCCCCATTCAAATGCTGTACCCCGAAGAATTCGACGTGATCGTCGTCGGCGGTGGCCATGCCGGCACCGAAGCCGCGCTCGCCGCCGCGCGCATGGGCGCCAAGACGCTGCTGCTCTCCCACAACATCGAGACGCTGGGCCAGATGAGCTGCAACCCGTCGATCGGCGGCATCGGCAAGGGCCACCTGGTGAAGGAGGTCGATGCGCTGGGCGGCGCGATGGCCATTGCCACCGACGAGGCCGGCATCCAGTTCCGCATTCTCAATTCGAGCAAGGGCCCCGCGGTGCGCGCCACCCGTGCGCAGGCGGACCGCGTGCTGTACAAGGCGGCCATTCGCCATCGCCTGGAAAACCAGCCGAACCTGAGCCTGTTCCAGCAAGCCGTCGATGACCTGATGGTGGAGGGCGACCGCGTGGTCGGCGCCATCACGCAGGTGGGCATTGCCTTTCGGGCGCGAACCGTGGTGCTGACCGCGGGCACCTTCCTCGACGGTCGCATCCATGTGGGCCTGGACAACTACCAGGCCGGCCGCGCGGGCGATCCGCCGGCCATCAGCCTGTCGGCGCGGCTGAAGGAACTGAAGCTGCCCCAGGGCCGCCTGAAGACCGGCACACCGCCGCGCCTGGACGGGCGCAGCATCGACTTTTCCAAACTGGTCGAGCAGCCGGGCGACGGCATGCCGGGCGGGGCAGGGCCGATGCCGGTGTTCAGCTTCATGGGCCGTGCGGACATGCATCCGCGGCAGATGGCGTGCTGGGTCACGCACACCAACGCGCGCACGCACGACATCATTCGCTCCGGCTTCGACCGCAGCCCGATGTTCACCGGCAAGATCGACGGTGTTGGCCCGCGTTATTGCCCGAGCGTGGAAGACAAGATCAACCGCTTTGCCGACAAGGAAAGCCACCAGATCTTTCTGGAGCCCGAAGGCCTGACGACCAACGAGTACTACCCGAACGGGATCTCGACCAGCCTGCCGTTCGATATCCAGCTGCAGCTGGTGCGCTCCATGGCGGGCCTGGAGAACGCCCACATCCTGCGCCCGGGCTACGCCATCGAGTACGACTACTTCGATCCGCGCGAACTCAAGAGCAGCTTCGAGACCCGCTCGGTGAAGGGCTTGTTCTTTGCCGGGCAGATCAACGGCACCACCGGCTACGAAGAGGCGGCTGCGCAAGGCCTGTTCGCCGGCATCAATGCCGCGCTGCAATGCCGGGGTGAAGACGCCTGGCTGCCGCGCCGCGACGAGGCCTACTTGGGTGTGCTGGTCGACGACCTGATCACCAAGGGCGTGACCGAGCCCTACCGCATGTTCACCAGCCGCGCCGAGTTCCGCCTGCAACTCCGCGAGGACAACGCCGACATGCGGCTGACCGAAGCAGGGCGCAAGCTGGGCTTGGTGGACGACGCACGCTGGGACGCTTTCAGCCGAAAGCGCGACGTTGTTTCACGTGAAACAGAGCGGCTCAAGTCGATCTGGGTGAACCCGCGCAACCTGCCGGCCTCCGAATCGGAGCGCGTGTTGGGCAAGGCCATCGACCACGAATACAACCTGGCCGACCTGCTGCGCCGGCCCGATGTGAACTACGAAACGCTGATGTCGCTGGACGGCGGCAAGTACGCTGCCCCGGCGGCGCTCAACGGCACCGAGGTCGAGCAGATCGAGATTTCGGCCAAGTACTCGGGCTACATCGAGCGTCAACATGACGAAGTGGAGCGCGCGTCGCACTTTGAAAATCTGAAGCTGCCGGCCGATTTCGATTACGGACAGGTCAAGGCGCTGAGCTTCGAGGTCCGCCAGAAGCTGGACAAGCACCGTCCGGAGACGCTGGGCCTGGCCTCGCGCATCTCCGGTGTGACGCCGGCTGCCATCTCGCTGTTGATGATTCACCTGCGCAAGGGCGGCCACAAGGCCTTTGCCCGCGGGGCTGAAGCGACCGAAACCGCCACGGAAGCAGCCACCGCGCCGCAGTCTGCGGAATGACGGCGCCCCTCGATACGCTGCGCGCGGGCGCAGCCGCCATGGGCGTTGCCTTGTCGGACACGCAGGGCGAGCAGCTGCTGGCCTACGGCACGCTGATGCTCAAGTGGAACAAGGTCTACAACCTGACAGCGCTGCGCGACCCTGCCAGCGTGCTCACGCACCATCTGCTCGACAGCCTGGCAGCGGTCGCGCCGTTGCAGCGCGAGTGGCCAGGGGAGGGCAAGCTGCTCGACGTGGGCTCCGGCGGCGGGCTGCCCGGCGTGGTGATCGCCATCATGCGGCCCGACCTGCACGTGAGTTGTCTCGACGCCGTCGCCAAGAAGGCTGCCTTCGTGCAGCAGGTGTCGGCCGAGCTGGAGCTGCCCAACTTGCGCGGACTTCATGCACGGGTCGAGTCGCTCACTGGCAGCTACGAGGTGATCAGCTCGCGCGCCTTCGCCTCATTGCCGGACTTCTTCAACGGCTCGATGAACCTGCTCGCACCGGGCGGCGTGTGGCTGGCCATGAAGGGCAAGGTGCCCAGCGACGAACTCGCTGTCTTGCCCAAGGGCGTGGCTGTGTTTCACGTGGAACAACTGACGGTTCCAGGCCTCGACGCCGAGCGCTGCATCGTCTGGGCACGCAAAGAAGTCGTCTGAAGCCGGCTGAGGTGGGCAGGAATCACGTTCGATTCCGTAAAAGAAGCGCAGGCACCGGCAAAACCCGGGGCCTCGACCGCCCTCCCGGCATCGTGCTCGCTTAGACTCGTTGCCTCCCTCGCGTTTCTGTCCCGTCTGTTCCCGGCTCTCTTTTTGAGGCAATCCCATGTTCGGCATCGCTGACTACGGCGCATTCGTCGCCGCCATCGTCCTGTTTCTCCTGATTCCCGGCCCGGGCAACCTGGCGCTGATCACCTCGACCAGCAAGGGCGGGATTCGTGGCGGGTTGGCCGCGACGGCCGGGCTGATCCTCGGGGACCAGTGCCTGATGTGGGCCGCGGTGGCGGGCGTGTCGGCCGTGCTGGCGGCGTACCCTGCCGCATTCAAGGCGGTGCAATGGCTGGGTGCCGGCTATCTGGCGTGGCTGGGCCTCAAGATGCTGCTGGCCAAGCCCGGCTCGGCGCCCATTCTCAACATCAAGCCCAGCCACTTCCTGCGCCAGGCCTTCACCATCACCTTGCTGAACCCCAAGGCGATCGTGTTCTACATGGCCTTCTTCCCGCTGTTCGTGGACCCGGCCCGCCACCAGGGGCTGATCAGCTTCGGCGCCATGGCAGTCACGATTGCGGCGCTGACCTTCCTGTACGGCCTGACCTCGACGCTGCTCACGCACTTCCTGGCCGAGCGCATCCGCGCCAATCCCCGCATTTCCACCACGCTCGAGAAGCTGGCCGGTACCTTCCTGATCGCCTTCGGCATCAAGCTCGCGATTTCCCGCTGATCGACCTCCCGTACTGACATGGCCAAGATTTTCTGCATTGCCAACCAAAAGGGCGGCGTCGGCAAGACCACCACCACCGTCAACCTCGCGGCCGGCCTGGCCAAGGCCGGCCAGCGCGTGCTGATGATCGACCTCGACCCGCAGGGCAATGCCACCATGGGTTCGGGCATCGACAAGCGGCAGCTGGAGCTGACGGTGTACGACGTGCTGCTGGAGTCGGCCTCGGTGGCCGAGGCACGCGTCAAGGCCGACAAGCTGGTGGAGGGCGGTTGCGGCTACGACGTGCTGGGCGCCAACCGCGAACTGGCCGGTGCCGAGGTCGAAATGGTGGCCATCGACCGCCGCGAAAAGCGCCTGCGCACCGCGCTGGCCGCTGTTGGTGCCGAGTACGACTTCGTGCTGATCGACTGCCCGCCCAGCCTCAGCCTGCTCACGCTCAATGGCCTGTGCGCCGCGCACGGCGTGATCGTGCCGATGCAGTGCGAGTACTTTGCGCTCGAAGGGCTGACCGACCTGGTCAACACCATCAAGCAGGTGCACGCCAACCTCAACAAGAACCTGCAGATCATCGGCCTGCTGCGCGTGATGTTCGACCCGCGCATCACCCTGCAGCAGCAGGTGAGCGAGCAGCTCAAGTCCCACTTCGGCGACAAGGTGTTCGACACCGTGATCCCGCGCAACGTGCGGCTGGCCGAGGCGCCGAGCTACGGCCTGCCGGGCGTGGTGTTCGATCCGGCGGCGCGCGGCAGCCAGGCTTTCATTGCCTTCGCGCAGGAACTGATCGAGAAAATGCCGCCTGCGAGCGCCTTCGCCTCGGGCGCGGTGGCGCCGCCCATTGCAGCGGTCGGGCGCGCCGCGCCGGACCTGGCCATTCCAGACGACGTGCTGGCACCGGCTTCCTCGCCGAACTCCACCAGCGAAAACAATGCCTGACCCACGTCCTGCTTGCGTGTGTTGCTATCAAAGTAATAGCAAATGACGGCGCCCCGCATCCTGCTCCTGCCCGGTTGGCAGAACAGCGGCCCCGGGCATTGGCAAACCCGCTGGGAGTCGGTGTACGGCGACCAGCGCGTCGAGCAGCACGAGTGGATGCGCCCATTGCGCGGCGACTGGTCGATCCAGCTCGAGGAGGCCGTGCTGGCCGCGCCGGGCCCGGTGGTCTTCGCGGCACACAGCCTGGGCTGCATCCTGGTCGCCTCCTGGGCCGCGCATTCGCGCCATACGCACAAGGTGCGCGGCGCCTTGCTGGTCGCGCCCGGGGACCTGGAGCGCGACGACCTGCGCCAGCTGATTCCAGGCTGGGCGCCCATCGTGCGCCAGCCGCTGCCGTTTCCCGCGGTGCTGGTCGCCGCCAACGACGACCCGTACTGCGACGCCGCGCGCTCCCGGCAGCTCGCCCATGACTGGGGCGCCCGCTTCGTCGACGCCGGCGCGGCCGGCCACCTGAATGCCGAATCCGGCCTGGGCGACTGGCCCGAAGGCCGGCACCTATTGAACGAAATCTCGAAAGACACCGACTGATGGCGACCAAGAAACCCAAGGGCCTGGGCCGCGGCCTCGAAGCCTTGCTCGGCCCCACCGCCGCGCCGGCGGCCGACCACGGCAACGGCGACGGCACCCCGGGCTCGCAAGACGGTGGCGCGCAGCGCAATCCGAACACGCTGATGCTCGACCAGATGGTCGCGGGCGTCTACCAGCCGCGCACGCGCATGGACGAGGGCGCGCTGTATGAGCTGGCCGAGAGCATCAAGGTACAGGGCATCATGCAGCCGATCCTGGTGCGCCGGCTCGACGCAGAATCGGCCGCCGCCAAGAACGCCGAGTACGAAATCATCGCGGGCGAGCGGCGCTTCCGGGCCGCCAAGCTCGCGGGCCTGGACAGCGTGCCGGTGCTGGTGCGCGACGTGCCCAACGAGGCCGCGGCGGCGATGTCGCTCATTGAGAACATCCAGCGCGAAGACCTCAACCCGCTGGAAGAGGCGCAAGGCCTGCAGCGCCTGGTGAACGAGTTCGGCCTCACGCACGAGCAGGCGGCGCAGGCCGTGGGCCGTTCGCGCAGCGCCGCCAGCAACCTGCTGCGCCTGCTGAACCTGGCCGAGCCCGCACAGCAGATGCTGATGGCCGGCGACATCGACATGGGCCACGCGCGCGCGCTGCTGTCGCTGGACCGCGGCACGCAGATCACCGCGGCCAACCAGATCGCGGCCAGGAAGATGTCGGTGCGCGAGGCCGAGGCGCTGGTGAAGAAGCTCGCGGCCGAGTTCACGCTCACGCCTTCGCGGCGCAGCAACGACGGCGAGAAGTCGCGCGACCTGCAGCGCGTGGAAGAAGAACTGGCCGACCTGCTGACCGCCGAGGTCGAGGTGCGCATCAAGAAGCGCACCAAGCGCGGCGAAAGCGGCGAGCTGGTCATTCACTTCGGCTCCATCGATGCGCTCAACGGACTGATCGAGCGCATCCGCCGAACGGCGGCCTGAAACGGGCGGCATCCTCCGAATGGCCTGTGGTGTGAACGCAGAGTCGGGCATTCGTTTGGTTGATCAGTGCAATCCTTTGCGCGTATCCTTCGCGACTGAATTTGTTAACTAATATCTCTGAACACAGAGGGAGTCCACCCATGCAGCTCACCAAGTTCCCGCTTGCGGCCATTGCCGCGGGCGCCTTCTTTCTCACCGGTTGCGCGGCCACCGACATGCAGATGGGCAGCCAGTCGGCCAAGACCATGGCCACTGGCAGCGCGGCAGGCGGTGCCACCTCCGGCGAAAGCAGCCAGCTCGAGCGTTGCGAATCGCCGCTCGGCACGGTCTCGCTGATCGAGAACCAGAGCGCGGGTTGGTACACCATCCTCACCGGCGAATACAGGCTGCCGCCCACCGCCAACCTGCTGCGCCTGCTGGTGCAACAGTCGAACTGCTTCGTCGTCGTGGAACGCGGCGCGGCCGGCATGAACGCCATGACGCGCGAGCGCGCGCTGCAGCAGTCGGGCGAAATGCGCGGCGGCAGCAACTTCGGCCGCGGCCAGATGGTGGCGTCCGACTACGGCCTGTCGCCTGAAATCGTCTTCAGCAACAGCGATGCCGGCGGCATCGGCGGTGCGCTCGGCGGCCTCGTGGGTGGCGGCCGCGGCCGTGCGCTCGCGCAGCTCGGCGGCAGCATGCAGACCAAGGAAGCCAGCGCGCTGCTGACCCTGATCGACAACCGCTCCGGCGTGCAGGTCGCGGCTTCGGAAGGCAGCGCCTCCAAGACCGACTTCGGCGCCTTCGGTGCGCTGGCCGGCCGCAGCGGCGGTGGCGGCGTCGGCGGCTACACCAACACGGCGCAGGGCAAGGTGATTGCCGCCGCCTTCATGGACGCCTTCAACCAGATGGTCCGTTCGCTGCGCAACTACAAGGCGCAGACCGTTCGCGGCCAGGGCCTCGGTGGCGGCGGGCGCCTGGGCGTGGACGGCGGCGCGGCACCGTCGCAAACCTACGTGCCCGCAGAGAAGGCACCGGCGCGTCGACGCAGCAACAGCAACCAATAAAAAAGCAACCAGCAAGCACGGCAACTGCAAAGCAGAAAGCCCGGTGGCTCTCACGAGCCACCGGGCTTTTTTTATCGTGGCGCCTGAGCGGGCCGAGCCGGCTCAGAGCGCGAAGATCTTGCCCGGGTTCATGATGTTCTTCGGGTCCAGCGCGCGCTTGATGGTGCGCATCATGTCGATGGCGCCGGCACCGGCCTCGGTCACCAGGAAGTCCATCTTGTGCAGGCCCACGCCGTGCTCGCCGGTGCAGGTGCCTTCGAGCGCCAGCGCGCGGCTCACCAGCGCATGGTTGAGTTGCTCGGCCTTCACGCGCTCTTCGGGAATGTTCGGGTCGAGCAGGTAGCCGAAGTGGAAGTTGCCGTCGCCCACGTGGCCGACCAGAAAGTACGGGATGCCGCTGGCATCGGCCTCGGCCACCGAGTCGAGCAGGCAGTCGGCCAGGCGCGAGATGGGCACGCAGGTGTCGGTGGAGATCACGCGGCAGCCCGGGCGCGACTGCACCGCCGCGAAGTAGCTGTTGTGCCGCGCGGTCCACAGGCGCGTGCGTTCTTCGGGCGTGCTGGCCCATTCGAAGGCATTGCCGCCGTGGCCACTGGCGAGCTCCTGCACCGTCTCGGCCTGTTCCTTCACGCCGGCGGGCGAGCCGTGGAATTCCATCAGCAGCATCGGCTCTTCGCGCAGGTCGAGCTTGGCGTAGGCGTTCACCATGCGCACCGTGTTCACGTCGATGAGTTCCACGCGCGCGATCGGCACGCCCAGCTGGATGGTCTCGATGGTGGTGCGCACGGCGGCCTCGATGCTCGGGAACGAGCAGATGGCGGCCGACACCGCCTCGGGCAGCGGGTAGATGCGCAGCGTGATCTCGGTGACCACGCCCAGCGTGCCTTCGCTGCCCACCATGAGACGCGTGAGGTCGTAGCCGGCGGACGACTTCTTCGCGCGCGTGCCGGTGCGGATGACCTCGCCGCTGGCGGTGACCACTTCGAGCGCCAGCACGTTCTCGCGCATGGTGCCGTAGCGCACCGCGTTCGTGCCGCTGGCGCGCGTGGCCGTCATGCCGCCGATGGAGGCGTCCGCGCCCGGGTCGATGGGGAAGAACAGGCCCGTGCTCTTGATCTCTTCGTTGAGCTGCTTGCGCGTGACGCCCGGCTGCACCGTCACCGTGAGGTCGTCGGCATTGATCGACAGCACCTTGTTCATGCGCGACACATCGATGCTGATGCCGCCTTGCACCGCCAGCAGGTGGCCCTCGAGCGACGAACCTGCGCCGTAGGGAATGACCGGCACGCTGTGCTCGCTGGCGAGCTTCACGGCATCGGCCACGTCCTGCGTGCTTTCTGCGAACACCACGGCCGAGGGCGGCGGTGCGTCGAACGACGATTCGTCGCGCCCGTGCTGCGTGCGCACCGCCATGGCCGTGGAACAGTTGGCGCCGAAGCGCGTCTTCAGGCCGTCGATGAGTGCGGCAGGGACGTCGCGCAGATGAAGCTCCGGCATCAGGTGCGAGGTTTGGGTCGGGGCGTTCATCGGGCGTCTCCTGGCAGGGTGAGAGGGTTCGGGATCAAGCGGGGAGGGGCCATTTTACGGAGCGCGCACCATAATGCGCTTCGGAAAAAACATGAACCCTACGACCCTCAGCGCTCTCGCGGCCTTCCCGTCGCAACTGGAGGCCCACTACGCGGCCATTCCCGCCGCCTACAGGCACTGGACGCCGCCTTCGTGGGAGGGCGTGCCCAGCGAGGCCTTCACCGCCATCGAGCAGCTCTGCCATGTGCGCGACATCGAGATCGAGGGCTACCACGTGCGCTTTCGCCGCACGCTGGCCGAAGCCCATCCGACACTGGCCTCCATCGACAGCGAGCCGCTGGCCGTCGAGCGCGGCTACGGCACGGCCGATGCGCAGAAGGTGCTGGCCGACTTCCGCATGGCGCGCATCCAGACGATGGAAATCGTCTCCAGCCTGAGCGACGCCCAACTGCAGCGCACGGCCGTGTTCGAGGGCTACGGCCCGCTCACGATGCGCAGCCTCATTCACTACCTTTGCAGCCACGACCAGCAGCATCTTGCAGGCCTGCAGTGGCTGGCCGGCAAGATCGACGCTTCCACCGTCGGCGCCTAACCCCTTCAGGAGCCTCCAATGGGCAACCGACTTTCACAGATCGCCACCCGCACGGGCGACGACGGCACCACCGGCCTCGGCGACAACACGCGTGTGCCCAAGGACCATCTGCGCGTGCATGCGATGGGCGACGTGGACGAGCTCAACTCCAACATCGGCGTGCTGCTGTGCGAGCCCCTGCCAGAGCCCGTTCGCGAGCTGCTGGTCGACGTGCAGCACCAGCTCTTCAACCTGGGCGGCGAACTGTCGATGCCGGGTTTCACGTTGCTGAAGGCCGAGGCGCTGCTGCAGCTGGACAACGCGCTGGCCGAGCACAACGCCGCCTTGCCGCGCCTGGCCGAGTTCATCCTGCCGGCGGGCACGCGCGCCGCGTCGCTCGCGCATGTGTGCCGCACGGTGGCACGCCGTGCCGAGCGTGCGGTGGTCGCGCTGGGTGCGAACGAACAGCTCAACGATGCGCTGCGGCAGTACCTCAACCGTCTGAGCGACCTGTTGTTCGTGCTGGCGCGCGTGCTCAACCGCATGGACGGCGGCGACGACGTGTACTGGAAGAGCGAGCGCATGGCGCGCGCGGCCAAGGCGCAAGCCGACACCCAGGAGACCCCATGAAATTCCCGAACACCTTTCATGCGTCGCTCACCGCAGCGATGGTCGCAGCGCTGTGGCTGCCCACTGGCGCGCAGGCGCAAAGTGCCGACAACCCACCCCAGGCCCAGCGCGCCCACACCCTCAAGTCGCCCTCGCGCAGCGGCAAGGTCGTGGGCAGCGTGCAGCGTGGCACCAACGCTGCAGGCCGTGGCGTCAACCGTGCGGACGCCGCCACGCGACGCGGTGTGAACAACGTGTCGGAGAAAGCGAGCCGGCCTGTGCGCAACGTGGGCGAAGCCTTCGGTCGCAAGCTGTCGCCAGGGTCCGGCGGGCGTGCGCGCCCACCAGCCGTGGGGCCGCAGGGCAACGCGCCCTGAGCTTTTGCAGCCAGCGTCATTCAGAGCGGTCGTTGATCGGCCGTTCACCCACAGCGTGCCCAAGTGAACAGGGTGTCGGGTGCTTCCCGCAGCGAAATAAAGGAGGAGGGGCGCAGCCCCGGGGGACATTCGCGGAGGGAAGTACCCGGCGGCCTGTTCACACGGCCTGGACAGGAGACCGCCGAACATCGGCAACTCACGAAGAGAAACAGGCATGCCAAGAAACATCGAGATCAAGGCCCGCATCGACAGCGTGGACCGCGTCGCAGCCATCGCAGCAACGCTGGCCGACCGGGGCCCCATCGACATCGCGCAGGACGACACCTTCTTCCGCTGCAACGACAGCGCAGACCGCCTCAAGCTGCGCACCTTTGCGCACGACCGCGCCGAGCTGATCTTCTACCGCCGTGCGAACAGCGCCGGGCCGAAGGAATCGTTCTACCTGATCACGCCCTGCAGCACGCCCGACGTGCTGCGCGAATCGCTCACGCTGGCGTGGGGCCAGGCCGGGCGCGTGCGCAAGCAGCGACGGCTGTTCATCGTCGGCCGCACGCGTGTGCACCTCGACCGCGTCGAAGGCCTGGGTGAGTTTCTCGAACTCGAAGTGGTGCTGGAAGAGGGCGAGTCCGCAGAGGCCGGCACGGCCGAAGCGCACGCGCTCATGGCACGGCTGGGCGTGGGCGCCGACCGGCTGGTGCAGGGCGCCTACGTCGACCTGCTGAACGCCTGATCTATCAGCGCCAGCCCGCAGCCTTGAGCTGGTCCGCCAGCAGCTGCGCGACCTTTTCATAGCCTCGTGCATTGGCATGGATGCGGTCGGAGCGCAGCGACGCGTCCGACAGCACGCTCGAATACACGTTGGCCACCAGCAACGCCTGCTGCGACTTGGCCACCTCTTCATAGAACGGCGCGTCGCTGAGCGAACCGACCGCCGCGCGCATCGCATCGGGCGCGGGCGTGGCCAGCACGGCGACGTACGGCGTGTGCGCACGCGCCTGCGTGATCAGCGCCGCGAGGTTGTCGCGCGTGGCCGTGGCCGACACGCCGCGCAGCATGTCGTTGCCGCCGATGCCGATCAGGATGGCGTCGTAGGCGCCCGCACTCAGCAGCGCCGGCAACCGCTGCAGTGCGCCATCGGAGGTGTCGCCGTTCACGCCCTCGTTGTCGACCTGCCAGCCCGTGAGCTCGCCGAGTTTCACGGGCCACGCCGACTCGGGCGCTGCGCCGTAGCCATGGGTCAGGCTGTCGCCGATGGCCAGCACGCGGGCATCGGACTTCAGCGCGGCGATGGCGGGCTTGCGCTTGCCGCAGGCCGACAAGAGGGCCAGCGCGGGCACGCAGGCCCCCAGGTGGAGGAGATGTCGTCGCTTCATGTGGCGCGCAGCATAAACGCCGCCACAGGGCCTGCCCGCGCTTGCCCCTTTGCGCGGAAAGCGCATAAGCCTCCCCGTTTTTGTTCGTTCCCCGGCGCAGGGTGCAGGCGAAGAATCGCGGCCCTGCACGTTCATTCATCACGGAGGCGCGCGGCCTGCTGCTCGACGGCGGCCGCATGCGCCCCGACGGTGAACGCCTGCGCTGGCAAACGGCGCGCTCGCCTTCCGCCGACCTGCCGTTCCTGTGCGGCGACCTTGTGGCGAATGTGGGGGAAGGCGGCGACACGCTTGCCCAGCGCATTGCCGCGCGCGGCGAGGGCCCGTACGCGCTCGTGCTGCACACCGACAAGCCGCAGTCGACCGGCACGCTCGACCTGGCGCGCACGCATGGCGCGTTGATCGAGCTCGACCTGCCGCCGGTGGGGCGCGAAGCCGGGCTCGGCCGTTCGCACACCGACCCGGCCAACAGCGCGGTGGGCGGATGAGCTGAACCGCCTGGCGCTGACGGGCCGTGCAGGACAAGGCCCCGCCCCGATACCAGCGCTTACCTGATTTCACCTGACCGCGACCTGAAGTGCCCGAAGCGGACACAAGCGGGGCACACAATGGACTCGTCACCAACGCATGAAGGAGTTCCAGATGATCCGCAATTCAAAGAGCATGGCCGTTGCCGCCGCGGCGCTTGCAATGTGCATGGCCGCGGGGAGCGCCTTTGCGCAAGACCGCCGCTTCGACGGCCGCCCGGGTCCCGGCGGCGATGGCCGTGATGGCCGTTTCGAACAGCGTGGCCCCCATGGCGACCACCGTGGCGGCCCTCCGGGCTACCGCGGCAACCAGGACTTCCGCGACGGCCGCCAGTTCGATCGCCGCGGCTTCCCGCAGCCGCACGCCGAATGGCGCCGTGGTGGCCGCGTGCCGCCCGAGTACCGTGGCCGCAACTATGTGGTGCAGGACTGGCGCTCGTACCGCCTGCAGCAGCCGCCCCGTGGTTACCAGTGGGTGGGCGTGGGCGGCGACTTCGTCCTCGCGGCGATTGCCACCGGTGTGATCGCCAACATCATCGCAGGCCAGTAAACAGACGCTGTTCCGGCTTTAGCACGCAACGGACGAACGCCGCAGGCCTGAAGGCTTGCGGCGTTTTTTTCAGACCAATGCGGTGGGTGCGGACTGGGCGCAGACGTTGCGCCCGGTGATGGTCAGGCGCAAGCCGCCGCCGTGCCATTCGAGCCAGTTGAGGCCCACGTACGCGTCGATGTCGGCGTCGTCGATGCGGTCGGCCTGTCGGCTCTGCAGCAGCTCCACCGTGGCGGGCAGGGCCCGTCTCAACCGCTCGCGGCGCTCTGCTGCATCGGCCGCCTTGAGGGCGGCCCTGGTTTGCTGTTGCTGCTGCTGCGGGGTCGATGCCATTGCTGATCCGTTTCCAGGAAGCCAGGGAATTAACCCGAATGTACGCCCCCTGTGTGAAGCCGCATTCTTCTTTTTTAACCTTTCTGTCGTCCCCAGTACACACCCCGCAACTGGCGCTGGACAGGCTCTAGATTTCGTAGTGCGAGGCCTTGGCCTCGTCGCCCAGCGCCTTTTCCACGACGGCACGCGTCAGCGTCGGAGCGAACGACTCGATGAAGGCGTAGACGTACTTGCGCAGGTAGGTGCCCCGGCGCACCGCCAGCTTGGTGAGGTTGATGCCGAACAGGCGCCCCGCGTCGAGCGCGCGCAGCTGCGTGTCGCGCTCTGCCTCGTAGGCCACGCCGGCGACGATGCCCACGCCCAGGCCCAGTTGCACGTAGGTCTTGATCACGTCGGCGTCCATCGCGGCCAGCACGATGTTGGGCTGCAGCCCGCGCTGCTCGAAGGCCTCGTCGATGCGCGAGCGGCCGGTGAAGCCGGTGTCGTAGGTGATGAGCGGATAGCGCGTGAGCGCGTCGAGCGTGAGCGGCGCGTCCAGCAGCGGATGGCCCGGCGGCACGATCACCGAATGCGTCCAGCGGTAGCAGGGCAGGGCGACCAGCTGCGGGTAGTCGCCCAGCGCCTCGGTGGCGATGCCCACGTCGGCCTCGCCGTCGAGCAGCATCTGCGCGATCTGCTTGGGCGAGCCTTGGTGCAGGTGCAGTTTCACGTTCGGGAACTGGGTGCGGAATTCCTGCACCGCCACCGGCATGGCGTAGCGCGCCTGCGAATGCGTGGCCGCCACCGAGAGCAGGCCGCTTTGCTGTGCCACGAACTCCTGGCCCGCGTGCTTGAGGTTGCTGCTCTCCATGAGCATGCGTTCGATGATCGGCAGCACGTGGCCGCCGGGCTCGGTGAGCCCGGTGAGCCGCTTGCCGGCGCGCACGAAGAGCTCGATGCCGAGCTCTTCCTCGAGTTCGCGGATCTGCCGGCTCACGCCGGGCTGCGAGGTGTGAAGGGTGTGGGCGACTTCGGTCAGGTTGAAGCCGCAACGAACGGCCTCGCGTACCGAGCGCAGTTGTTGGAAGTTCATCTGCCGCGGAGGAGTCAGGAAAGTCGGGGCCCCGGTTGGAGCCGAGGGGCGATTCTCGGCAGAAGTGCTTATTCGGGGAACGATGCGTTTGTTGGTTCCACATGAGCAAAACATCTTTGAGGCGTTTGCCGCCGTTTTGAGGAGGGCGTGGGGGGTGAGTGCGCCGGCCGCTCGGCGCCTCGTGCCGCGCCCCTAAACTGCCCGCCAACCCTGGCCTTCGCCAGGGACCACACACGCACCGACCGCACATGGGTAATCGCTCCTGGCTCTATCTCGAACACCGCACCGCAGCCGATGACGAAGAGGCCGCCTCCACCGAATTCGGCGCGGCCAACAACAACTTTCCCGTGCTCTGGCAGATCCTGCTGGCGGACGGCGCAGCGGGTGCGGCCATCGACCACCAGCGCGTCTTCGGCGATGCCGGCACCCGCAACCTCGCCAGCGACGCGCACGCCGCGCTGGGCCGCGTCCGGCGCATGCAGGCCTTCGTGGGGCAGCATCCGATGCTGCACACGCTGCCGCAGGTCGCGCTGCAGTTCGAGGCGCTGGCGCTGCACCTGGCCGCGCTGATCGACGAGGCGCCCGAAGGCACCCGGGCGTGCCTGTCCGCCGACCTGGACGAACTGTCGTGGATGGACGGCGATGCGCAGCAGGACGGCTTCATCGAGCGCAGCCGCAACGAATGCAATGCGCGGTGGGCGCGCGTGCAGCGTTGCATCGACAGCGGCAACCACCCCGGCTTCGACGCCGAACTCGGCATCAAGCGCTTCTCGGACTGGGAGGGCTGGGCCTGGCAGTTCGGCCTGGGCGGTGTGTCGCATGCGTACTTCAATGGCTACGAGCCGCCGCGCGACGAGCGCTTCGAAGACTTCATGGCGAACGAAGGCGACGGCGACGAGCAAGACGGGGAAGCCGGAGAAGACCGCGACTGGGACAACCACCTGGGCGGCCCGCTCTGGCGCTTCGAAGCCAACGGCCTGTGGGGCGTGCGCTTCTCGCAAGACGGCGATCGGCGCACCGTGGCCGAGCCCGCGTGGGACGACATCCGCACCAGCGGCGCGAGCGACGCGCGCCTGCTGTGGGTGTCGCGCGGCGAGCACACCGGGCTGCTGCTTGCGCACACCGACGCGCCGCGCGTGCTGCTCGAACCGCAGCTCGACGAGGCGTGGGACTTCGAGGACGACATCGCCACCGTGCTGGTGGGCGACCACATCGGCCTGCTGCGCCCGGACGGCAGCTGGCTCATGGCGCCGTCGGTCGACGAGATCTGGAGCTTTGCCGGCGGCATGGCGCGCGCCCGCGTGGGCGAGCGCCAGGGCTATGTCGATGCGCAGGGCCGGTGGGCCGTTGCGCCGCAATTCGACGAGGCCGAAGACTTCGCGCCCTGCGGCCTCGCACCCGCGCACACCGACGCCGGCTGGGGCCTGGTGCGCACCGACGGCGCATGGGCCGTGCCGCCGGGTTTCGACACCCTCGAGTGGCACCACGACTGGGACGCCTTCGAAGCCACGCGCGGCGGCAAGACCGGGCTCATCGATGCGCAGGGCCGCGTGGCGGTCGAGCCGGTGTACGAGGTGCTGGAGCTGCTCGAGGAATATCCCGTCGAGATGCTGCAGGCCGCCGATGCGGCGCCGGGCCAATCCGCGCCCGTGGCCCGGCCGAAGCGCTTCGCCGTGCAGCGCGAACCCGGCCGGTGCGGGCTGATCGACGCGCGGGGCCAGGTGCTGGTGCCCTTCGACTACGGCCTGTTCGAATCGCTGGAGCCGCTGACCGGCGAGGAGCGCGCCCACGCGATGGTGCAGCGCGACCTGGTGCGCGTGGCGTCCAAGGGCGGCCGCACGGCGAAGAACGCGCCGTGGCTGCGCGGCATCTACGACATCGGCGCCGGCCGCGAGCTGGTGCCCTGCAGGCACCGCACGGTGCAGCCGCTGACGTGGGGCACGCAGGACATCGGCTGGCTGGTGGCCGACCCGCTGCCGCGCGCTGAAAAGACCGACAAGACCGCCAAGGGACAGCTGGCCGTGGGCGTGCTGCGCGCAGACGGTTCCACGCTGCATCCGCAGGCCTACCCCTGGATCGCGTCGCCGGTCTCCGTCAGCGAGGGCTGGTACGCCGTGCTGGTCCGCTCCGAACTGCGCAAGCGCTGGAGCGCGGGCGAGCCGGTGAAGGCCGCGCGCAACGACCGCGACGTGTACGTCTGGCTGCATGCCGACGGCCGCGAGCAGGACCACGCCGCGCACATGGCCGCGCGCCATGCGGCGGGCGACCTGCGGGCGGCCTACGAGCTGGCATGCCATCTGCGCGACGGCGAGGGCGTTCCGGCCGACGCAGCGCAGGCCCTGCAATGGATGGCGCGTGCCGCCGGCGTGCACGCGCCGGGCGATGCGCCTGCCAGCGCGTCACCGGGCGGCTTGCCCGAAGCCATGCGCGAGCTCGCGCTGATGCTGCGCGCGGACGTCGCGGGCAGGGGCGCCGACCTGGCCGGCGCGCGCGCATGGCTCGTCCACGCCGTTGCGCACGGCGGCGCCGACGACGCGGAAACCCGGGCCCAGCTGGGCTACATGCTCTTCGAGGGGTTGGGCGGCGAACGCGACCCCGAGGCCGGCGTGCGGCACTACGAAGCGGCCGCCGAACGCGACAACCCCATGGCGCTGTTCAACCTGGGGCTGGCGTTGCGCGCCGGCGAGCAGGTAGCGCCCGACCTGGCGCGCGCCGCGGGCTATTTCCGCCGCAGCGACGAAGCCGGCGACCACGACGGCACGCTGCAGCTCGGCGTCACGCTGTGCAGGCAGGCCGTGCAAGCGGGCGAGAAAGATGGCGACGGGGCCGCCGATGCGGCGCAGGCGAAGGTGCTCTACGCCGAGGCGGCCTATGCGTTCCAGAAGCTGGCCGAAGACGACGACAGCCGCCTGCAGGGCTGGGGTTGCTACGAGCTGGGCATGCTGCGCTTTCACGGGCATGGCGCGCCGCCAGACGCCGTCGAGGCTGTGGAGGCCGCCGAGGCCGAACGCTGGCTGCTGGCCGGCGCCGCGCTCGGCGATTGCGAGCAGAACCTGGAAAGCCAGCGCGCCTGTGTCGAAGACCTGGCGCAGGTGCTCTACGGCGACCGCGAGAGCCCGCTGTTCGACGCGCACAAGGCGGCCGAATGGGCGCAGCGCCTGCAGGCGCTGCCCGAGGCCGCTCCGGGGGACTGAGGCCGCCGGCGGTGCCGGGCCGGCCCTGTGGGCCCGCTCAGCGCGCGGGCGCAGGCGTCGGGTCGGGCAGCTCGATCTTGATGTCGAGCACTTCGAGGTTGTCCTGGGTCTCCAGGTGCACCTTGATGTCGCTCGGGTTGATCGACACGTACTTGGAAATCACCGCCACCAGCTCGCGCTGGAGTTCGGGCAGATAGTCGGGCCGCTTCTTGCCGCTGAGGCTGGACCGCTCGTGCGCGAGGATGATCTGCAGCCGCTCCTTCGCGACACTGGCAGTCTTCTTCTTTTCGCCCAGCAGGAACGAGAGAAAGGACATGGCCTACTTGCCTCCGAAAATCCGCTTGAAGAAGCCCGGCTTCTCGGCGTCGACGAAGCGCATCGGCCTGTCTTCCCCCAAAAAGCGCGCCACCACGTCGGTGTAGGCCTGGGCCACGTCGGTTTCCTTGTCGTGGATGGCCGGCACGCCCTGGTTGGAGGCGTGCAGCACGCTCTCCGACTCGGGGATCACGCCGATCAGCTTGATGCGCAGGATGTCCTGGATGTCTTCCAGCGACAGCATCTGGCCGCCCGCCACCCGGTTCGGGTTGTAGCGGGTGATGAGCAGGTGCTCCTTGATGGGGTCGCCGCCGTCCTTGGCGCGCTTGGTCTTGCTGCTGAGCATGCCCAGGATGCGGTCCGAGTCGCGCACCGAGGACACCTCGGGGTTGGTCACCACCAGCGCTTCGTCGGCGAAGTACATCGCCATCATGGCGCCGGTCTCGATGCCCGCGGGCGAGTCGCAGATGATGTATTCGAAGTCCATCGCGGCCAGGTCGGCGAGGATCTTCTCCACGCCCTCTTGCGTCAGCGCTTCCTTGTCGCGCGTCTGCGAGGCGGCCAGCACGAACAGGTTGTCGCACTGCTTGTCCTTGATGAGCGCCTGGCTCAGGTTGGCCTCGCCCTGGATGACGTTGATCAGGTCGTACACCACGCGGCGTTCGCAGCCCATGATCAGGTCCAGGTTGCGCAGGCCCACGTCGAAGTCGATCACGGCCGTCTTCTTGCCCGCGAGCGCCAGGCCCGAGGCGAAGCTGGCGCTCGTGGTCGTCTTGCCGACGCCGCCCTTGCCCGAAGTCACCACCACAATTTTGGCCATGGCCATTCCTTCTTGTTTCGATTCAGTTGTTGGTTGTCAGGGTCGCCGCGGTCCGTGAGGGGGCTCAGGGAATCGGGTCGATCGCTAGTTTCTTGCCGTCCAGGCGCACCTGGGCCGATTTTCCCAGCACGTTGTCGGGCAGCGGCACTTCGTTGGTCCGGTAGATGCCGGCGATGGCCACCAGCTGCGCTTCCATGCAGGTCGAGAAGATCCGCGCCTCGGTGTTGCCTCGCGCGCCGGCAATGGCCTTGCCGCGCAACGGGGCGTACACGTGCACGTTGCCGTCGGCGATGACCTCGGCGCCGAAGCTCACCACGGCCGTCACCACCACGTCGCCGCCGCGCGCGTAGATCTGCTGGCCCGAACGCAGCGGCTTGTCGATCAGCAGCGTGCCGTTGGCCGGCACCGGCACCTCGCGCACGATCTGCGGGGCTTCCGACACCGGGGCTTCGGCTGGCGGCGCAGGGGCACGCGGCGCCGGGGCCGCGGGCATGGCGGCCACCGAGAGGCCGGCGGCGCGGGCTGCGGCGTTCTGCTCGGCGTTGCCGCCGCGCACCGCGATGGGCTGGGTCTGGTGGCGCGCCAGCAGGCTGCGCAGCGCGGCAAAGTCGATGTCGGCGGCGGCCTGGCCCTCGCCCTGTGCGTCCTGCAGCAGGGAAAGATCGATGACCACCGGCTCCTGCTCGAAGAAATCGGGCGAATCCGCCAGCTGTGCGTCGAGCGCCTCGGCCAGCACGTCCAAGTCGGACGTCTTCAGGATCACTGCGATCAGCGGCAGCGTGGCGCTCTTGAATTCGAAAACCGCCTTGGTGCGCGCGGCGGAGACATCGGCCATTGGAAAACGTCGGTGCGAAAAGCGTTGGAGTCTAACGGGCGCGGGCCAAACCCCGGCGACCCGTCCCCGCCTGGAGCCCCCCGGACAACACTTCTTTCATGAGGTTGCACTTTTCCGGGGTGGGCCGCGTCAGTTCTTCGAGCGCCCCAGCAGGGCGTAAAGAATGATCGCGCCGAAGGTGGCGGTACCGATGCCGCCGAGCGCGAAGTCGCCGAACTTCAGCGTGAAATCGCCCGTGCCGATGATCAGCGTGATGGCCGCCACGATCAGGTTCCTGTTCTGCGAGAAGTCCACCTTGTTGTCGACCCAGATCTTGGCGCCCGCGATGGCGATCAGGCCGAACACCACGATGCTCACGCCGCCCATCACCGGCAGCGGAATGGCCTGGATCAGCGCGCCGAACTTGGGGCTGAAGCCCAGCACCAGCGCAATCACGGCCGCCACCACGAACACCGCCGTCGAATAGATGCGCGTGGCCGCCATCACGCCGATGTTCTCGGCGTAGGTGGTCACGCCCGTGCCGCCCGCGGCGCCGCTCACCACCGTGGCGATGCCGTCGCCGATGAAGGCGCGGCCCATGTAGGCGTCCAGGTTGCGCCCGGTCATGGCCGTCACCGCCTTCAGGTGGCCCAGGTTTTCCGCCACAAGGATGATCGCCACCGGGGCGATCAGCAGCATGGCGTTGGCCGTGAACACCGGCGTGGTGAAGGTCGGCAGGCCGAACCAGGCCGCGTTGGCGATGCCGCTCAGGTCCACCGGCTTGCCCAGCCCCAAGCCGTTGGTCAGCACCGCATAGACCACCGTGGCCAGGATCAGACCGATCAGGATCAGCAGGCGCTGCAGCATGCCGCGCGCGAACACCGCCACCAGGCCCACGCACAGGAAGGTCACCGCCTGCATCCACGAGTCGAAGTTGCTGGCCGCCATGTTCTTGATCGGCACGCTCGCCAGGTTGAGCCCGATCACCGCCACCACCGCGCCCGTGACCACGGGCGGCATGAAGCGCTCGATCCAGCCGGTGCCGATGGCCTGCACCAGCGCCCCGATCAGGATGTAGACCACCCCGCAGGCCACGATGCCCCCCAGCGCCACCGCGATGTTGGCGTTGGGCCCCTTGCCCGCGTAGCCGCTGGCCGCGATCACCACGCCGATGAAGGCGAAGCTCGAGCCCAGGTAGCTGGGCACCTTGCCGCCGGTGACGAAATAGAAGATGAGCGTGCCGATGCCGCTCATCAGGATGGCGATGTTGGGGCTGAAGCCCATCAAAATCGGCGCCAGCACCGTGGCGCCGAACATGGCGATGACGTGCTGCACGCCCATGGCGCCGGTCTGCAGCCAGGGCAGCCGCTCGTCGGGCCCGATGACCGCGCCGTTGGCCAGCGCGGACGCGGGTCGTTCTGTCCAGTTGAACATTGCTTATCTCCTCTTGTTGGTTGTGTGTGCTCGGCGGCCAGGACGCCCTGGCTTGCCCGGGGCGTGATTGTGGGCGAGGAAAGGGGGGCTGAACATCCGGCACGCACCCTGCACATCGGAGAAAGCGGCGTGCCGGCCCTGCCAAGCCGGCGCGTGCCGACGCCCGCTCAGCGCGGCTGCAGCACCGCCATCGTGATGCGCGACACGCAGGTCAGCTCGCCCGCCTCGTTCGTCAGGTCGATCTGCCAGACCTGCGTGCTGCGCCCGCGGTGCACCGGCCGCGCGGTGCCGATGACCCAGCCGCTGGTCACCGAACGGATGTGGTTGGCGTTGATGTCCAGGCCCACGGCGCGGTCGCCTTCGGGGGCCGAGTAGTGCGCGCCGCAGGAGCCCAGCGTCTCGGCCAGCACCACCGACACGCCGCCGTGCAGGATGCCGTAGGGCTGGCGGGTGCGCTCGTCGACCGGGCAGCGGGCGCGGATGAAGTCGTCGCCGACCTCCAGGAATTCCATGCCCAGCGTGGAGACGGCGGTGCCGATGTGGTTGCGGGTGAGCGCCTCGACGGAGATTTCTTTTTGCCAGATACGCATTCGGTTCTTTCGTGCTTGGTGCCTGTAGGGGTGGCAAAACTATAGCGACGGCGGCTGACAGGCGCAGTCGCCTTTGCGTGTTACCTTGGCCCGATGAAGCACCCCGTCCGTCGTTGGCTCCTCGGCATTGCCGCCGTTCTGGTGCTGGGGGCAGGCACGCTGGTGCTGGTGGTGCGCTCCAGGCTGCCCACCGACGACGAGGTGGCCGCCATGATTTCCGCGGGCTTCGAAAAGCGCTTCGGCGTGGCGCTGAAGGTTGGCGCGGCCCACTGGGCGCTGCTGCCCACGCCCATGCTGGTGCTGACCGACGTGGCCACCGACCAGCCCCGACCCATCACCCTGAAGCGCGCCAGCATGCAGGTGCAGCTGGCGCCGCTGCTGCACCGCGTCGTTGCGCTGGACGAGATCGACGTCGAAAGCCTGGTGCTGCCGCGTGCCTCGGTGCGGGCGTTTCGCGGCAAGGGCCCCAAGCCGCAGGAGGGCGCAGGCGCCATCGCGCTGCCCGCGCCCTGGACGCTGGCCGCCGTTCCGGTGGAGCAGCTGCGTTGGCGCGATGTGGTCTGGATCGACCGGCGCGACATCGCGCTGGCCTACGACGGCGAGGTCAGCTTCGATGCGCAATGGCGCCCGCGCGAGGCCCGCCTTGAGCGCGCCGGCCTGACGCCGCCCGTGCGACTGCGGCTGGACCGCGAGTCCGGCCAGGACCGCTGGCGCACCCGCATCGACGCAGGCGGCGGCACGTGGAACGGCGTGACCTGGCTGGAGACGCTGCCCAGCGGCAAGTTGCGCGTGTCGGCCGAACTGGAGCCGCGCCAGATCGACATCGAAAGCCTGGTGCAGGCCTTMGACCTCGTCTCTTATACACATCTCCG
>NNBU01000130.1_pt1 | contig 29659 bp, 24 predicted proteins | sample 1173781 | NCBI WGS metagenome assembly NNBU01 (sample SAMN07173937, study PRJNA388173) | plant metagenome | biome: Plant school; feature: Soil; material: Symbiotic tissue of Blasia pusilla L.; isolation source: symbiotic tissue sample KVJ2 | host: Blasia pusilla | place: Norway: Troms, Kvaloya...
ACCCTCGTGATACGTCTAGAATTGTTTGAATCTGATCGTACAAGTAACCTTGATAAACCAACTTTACTGCCAAAGCTTTCCTTACTTCACGCGCATCTGGACGCAGAGTTATAAAATCTTGTAGTTCCGCGATCGCATAAAGTGCTATTTGCTCTGCTGACTGTTGCCGGGATACTCCTGCTGGAAGTGTCCCAGTTGGTAAATGCGGACTTATCATCGTTGCTTATTAGACTTGTATATATTTACGTATTATTTCGCAGTCTTGTTCAGAAATCAAATAGGAGTCCTATAGTATAAATAGTTATCTTGGCAAAAGAGTATCATATTGTACAAAAATTCCTTACATTGCCTAGAATTATTAACTTGCCTGAAAAAGTTTAGACAAAATGCCAGCACTCTAGAAATTTGATTGCTATATTAGATTAAATAACTATTCTGGCAAGGGTTAAAAAGCTGTGCGGGATGATTTACAGGGCTTGGAAATTAGTCAGGATGATTTGCAAAAACTGACTAATTTACCTGTCAATGAGGAACTTTTAATCATTACAAATCCTCTGAAAATATTAGGAAAGATATATATCGAAAAACTTAAAAGTTCTGAAGGTGCAACAGTAGTTTTTATTGGATTTTCTACATTTGTTTTCGTCTATATTTTATTTGACATAATTATTAAAGTTTTTGTTAGATGGATAACAATTCCATCTTGGATATTATTAATAATATTAGGTCTTTGGATCGGGGGTATGACTCAAAGTATCTTGTTTTTGATTTGGAAAACAAGAAGTAGAATTGTCAATAATAATATGACAAATTCTCTGCGAATACTATTAAATGAGGTTAATAGATATAACACTGTTATTAAAGTAATAGATATCAATGACCAAATAGAAGAAGCTGGTAATCCAGAAGTGGTTATCAAAGAAAGAGAGGATGTTGTCGAAGCGCTTCAACTCACCAAAGCTGATTTAGTTCGCGCTTTGAAGACAGAAAGGATTTTAAGGGAAAATAAGAGCTTTATCCTTAGTAATACAGAATTATTTGTTAACAATTTAGCAGCTTTAACAGCTATGCAAGTAACTGAACAGGCGACTGAGCATGGAAGGTTGCTTAATGAAGCATTACAAATTGCATTAGATGTACAACATGAAATGAAAAGATTACAGACTCAGCGTTAAAGTAATTCGTAATGACGCTGCGCTATTGCTAACGTAATTAAGCTTTGTAATGGAGATTTAGAAAGCACTCCAGAATTTACTCAGCACTAAGTAAGAGTTGGAGAAAGTGTAGGTACTCTCGATAAGTCCATAGGTGGTGCTGGGTGGGTTGACTTTCAAGGCTTTTTTCATAATCCTTCCCACGGTTGCGATCCCCGGTCTAACATAAAGAATATCAAGAAAGCGATCGCTCATCCGCATGGACTGGAAAGAAGTCAGAGGGAACTGGGTAATCATTCCCCGAAATCCCATAGGTATCGTTCATTTTTTAGGAGGTGCATTTGTCGCCACTGCACCGCACATCACTTATCGCTGGTTACTCGAACAACTGGCAAGTAAAGGCTATGTTGTAATTGCTACACCTTTTGTCAATACATTGGATCATACTGCGATCGCAAAATCTGTGCTGTTAAACTTTGACCGCACCCTCGAACGCTTACATGACTCTGGAGCATTACGCAAGCTTTACTTCCCTATCTATGGCGTTGGACACAGTATGGGCTGTAAACTTCACTTGCTGATTGGTAGCCTCTTTCAAGTAGAACGCGCAGGCAATATTTTAATATCCTTCAACAACTACGCCGCTAAAGAAGCTATCCCTCTAGTAGAACAGTTCAATTCTACTTTTGCAATCGAGTTTACCCCCTCACCATCAGAAACTAACAAGCTTGTCCAAGATCGTTACAATATCCGGCGCAATTTATTAATAAAATTTAGTAATGACACCATTGATCAATCGGCAGCTTTAACCAAAATCTTACAAGAACGTTTTGATCAAATGGTGACAGCACAAACCTTACCAGGAACTCATACAACACCTTTAGGTCAAGACATTAAATGGCAAACTGGAACATCTTTTACTCCCTTTGATGCCTTAGGGCAATGGTTCAAGCAAGAAGCATACCGGGACTTAAACCAGCTAAAAACCACTCTGCTGTTGTGGCTAAATCCTTTAGCAGCACCATAATCTTTTATGACTATTAAACAGTCATAAATTCTACTTAAAAAGAAAAATTAGTTAGTAGTGTTATCCAGACATCCTACTAACTAATCAGTCTTAAAATTATTTTATTTTCTATTTTTACAGCAAATTATTAATGAGTCTTTCCTACAATTTTATATGTTTCAAATACTAATAATTGATGACGACTATTCAATAAAAATACTCCTGAAAAGGATGTTGGAAAAACAGGGTTATGAGGTAGTTACTGCCAGTAGCGGCGAGGAAGGAATAGAAAAAGCACTAGCTTATTGTCCAGCACTAATTATTTGTGATTGGATCATGCCGGGTTTGACTGGACTGGAAGTTTGCCACCGCATTAAAACAGACCCCAAATTTTTTACTACATTCTTTATTTTATTAACATCCTTAGATTCTGTTGCCGATTGCGTCAAAGGTCTAGATGCTGGTGCTGATGATTTTATCTCCAAACCTATCGAGCACAATGAATTACAAGCAAGGGTGAGAGCGGGATTACGCCTGCATCAGTTGAGTAGAGATTTACAGGCTCAAAAGTTGCTTTTAGAATCAGAAATGTCAGAAGCAGCAGAATATGTGCGATCGCTTCTGCCTTTTTCCATGACTGAACCCTTCAATATAAATTTTCGATTCATTCCCTCACGACAACTCGGTGGCGACTGCTTCGATTACTATTGGCTTGATGATGATTATCTGGCAATTTACTTACTCGATACTGCCGGACATGGACTCAAAGCTACTCTTCCCTCTGTTTCAGTGCTGAATCTGCTGCGTTCCCGTGCACTCAAAGGTCTGAATTACTATCAACCTAGTGATGTATTAAAGGCTTTGAATGATACTTTTCAGATGAATTATCAAAATGACAAATATTTTACGATTTGGTACGGAGTTTACAACCGAATCAACCGCCAGTTAATTTATGCTAGCGCAGGTCATCCACCAGCCGTTTTAATAACTGGTATATCTCCAAGGAAGTCTGAAGTTAAGCTTTTGAAAACCCCTGGTATGCCAGTTGGGATGTTTCCAGAGGCAAAATATGTTGATGGGTTTTGCAATATTCAAAAATTCAGTACCCTTTATATTTTTAGTGATGGCGCTTATGAAATCACTAAATCAGATGGTACACTTTGGAGTTTAGATGCTTTTATTCAGCTACTAGTTAGCTTACAAAATCCTGTTGATAGCCAACTTGATCACGTACTGAGTTATTTAATCGCCCTGAACTCCAAAGATGCTTTTGATGATGATTTGTCTATTTTACAAATGAAGTTTGATTAATTACGGATTAGACACTAAAACCTGATTAAATGCATCTTGACTAGGGAATATTTCAAATACTTTATCCATATTAGTGAGTTCAAATAATATTCTAACTTGCTCATTAATTGAACAGAGAACGAGCTTAGTATTCGCTGCCCGTAAGGTTTTGAAAGCTAAAACTAAAGCTCCCAAACCGGAACTATCCATAAAGGTTACATCTTTAAAATCAACTAACACAATTTTCGCACCGCTTTCTACAATATCGGTGATATTTTGTCGAAATTCTTGTGAAGTTGTGGCGTTTAAATTACCACTGAGCTTAATAACTTTTACTTGTTCTCTCATAATTATGTCACGATGATTTGTGTAAATGATGCTCTGATTTCGCTATTATATACCCATCATAGAACATTTAAAAATGCTTTTAAAATAAAATCTAAGATTACATATTGAGTAATCATTGATAAGTAATCACGGTATATAAAAATTAATTATCAATATTTTAATCTAATTTTTTTGTAATCAAAAAAAAATCATCAACTTAATTAAATATAGTTTTTTTGCTAGGAAGACAGCAACTATAAATAAACAAGTTAAGTAAGTAGGCATGATAAAACTAATGTATATTTAGTTTTATAGAAAAGGTGAAATGAGTGATTTATAAGCTGTTCGCTGATTTGATGTTTTGTCACAGAGGTTGATTTTTAATACTGACTTAGTTGCATTTGATTAATGTAGGTATATACTGAACCTAGAAGCTGAAGTTACTGCTTTTAAGATTATTTCCCAAACATTTAATTCAAAATTCAATGGTTGGTAGCAATAGCACACTTAAACCGAGTCTAGCAGCAGTCTTACTCTACCTGGATACTGAGTGGTAGGTATAGATTATTTTCCACTTTGCTGGCGGTTCTCAATTACCCACCAAATTTTTCTAGTTCCCAGCCCCAAAAAGTAGGATGAAAATTACTCAACCATAAGTGTTTCACATCGTAATTATTAGTAGATATAATCATTTATTGACTCTTGAGTATTTATGATGGTAGCTAGGATTTATATTTATTTATGTCCAATTACTTACATTATTGAAATAATTTACCTCTGGCTAGCCCTCTAGAAGCAAAAATTTCGTTTTCAACAGCGCCAAACACCCTCGAACCTACACCAACGTTCTAATAGAAGTTCTCTAGGCGATCGCCTCTGCTATTTTAGTATTCCCAATATCTGCCATTTCTCAACAGACAATACAAAAAGTAAGGAGTTATAAATTTATAACTCCTCACTCCTTACTCCTTCAAACAGGACTCACTTTGGCTCTGTAGAGCAGCTTCTCACCTTGAAAGTAGCCAGTGTAGCGTACCTTGACTTTTTCTCCAGGTTGTGCAATTCCCTCCATTAATTGGTGAAGTTGAGGGTTATAAGGTAATTCTGCTCCCACGGGTGCGATCGCTTCTACTCCCCACGCCTGTAAAAGCTTTTCCAGGGGTTTCTGCACCAGTGGTACTATTTTGATTGCTGCTAGCTGTGGATTCTCCTGCGCCTTCTGTGCTGCTGTTGGCCATTGCAATAATAAAGACTCCAGCAGTTGCAAACTCGACTGCTGGAGTTGTTGTTGTAATATCTCTCGCTGTTGTTCTAATTGAAGTTGCGATCGCTGATACTCTGTTTTTAAATCTGCAATCTCTTGTAATAATTGCTGAGTCGGTGCTGTTTTCTCTTGTAACAACTCTACAGTTGAAAAAGTTGTGACTAATTCACTCAGTGGCATCTGTAGCACTGGCGACAGCTTGAGCAGCACATCTACCCGCATCTGCTCTAGCTTTCCTTGTCGTAACCGCAAAATTTGACGCTCTGAGACGCCAGCAGCGCGACTCAGTGCTTTAAAACTAGAAATACCTACCTGTTGCATTAAATCTTGCAACTTTTGGGTGAAATCAATATTGGGCATTGGCACTTCTACTGAGCGAACACGAACACCATCTCTAAGAGTTGCCGTAAAGCCTGCGGCATAGCTACGCTTAGGGCGCAGCCTCTTGTAGAGAAGTATTGGACATGGGGCATTGGGAATTAGATTCAATATTAGGGTTTAACTAATTTTTTCCAGTCCCTAATCCCCAATCCCCAGTCCCCATTCCTATTCTTCCAGTAAACTTCTCAACATCCAAGCTGTCTTTTCGTGTACTTGCATCCTCTGAGTCAATAAATCGGCGGTAGGTTCGTCGTTAACTTCTTCTAGCACAGGAAAAATAGATCGTGCAGTTCGGACTACGGCTTCTTGTCCTTCCACTAGTAAGCTGATCATTTCCACAGCTTTAGGAACTCCGGGAGTTTCTGCAATCGAACTTAGTTTGGCATATTCGCTGTAGGTTCCTGGTGCGGGATAGCCAAGCGCTCTAATTCTCTCGGCTATTAAATCAACTGCTAAGGCTAATTCTGTATACTGGGTTTCAAACATCAAATGCAATGTTTGGAACATCGGCCCCGTTACATTCCAATGGAAATTATGAGTTTTCAGATACAGTGTATAAGTATCAGCTAACAGGCGAGATAAACCCTCGGCAATTTTAGCCCTACTCGCCTCGTCAATGCCGATATTTACATTTTTGACTGTTACTTTCGATGACATAATTTTCTCCTAATTAGGTTATATGTAATTGGGGAGTTGGACATTGGGCATTGGGCATTGGCAAGAAAACTAAGTCTTCAGTCCCCAGTTCCGAGTCCCTAGTCCCCATGACGGCAGTTGCTCCACTTGGGGAAACTCCACCAAGACCGCACTGCCTCCCCCACACCCAATTCTCATTATCTATGCCAAGTGCATCTTCAAAACGCTGCGGGGTGCTTTACGAACTCTGGCTAAAACGGTTTCTTTGCCTAAACGCTGGCAAGCTTCATACCGATGACAACCAGAAAAGCCATAATATTGTCCATCTACTTCTAGGACATCAATAGGTTCTTGCTGCCCAATCTCCGCAATCGATTCCATTAGAGCTTGCACTTTATTTGGATCGTTTGCACGGGGCAATGGCCTTTTTATCTGATTTAATGGAATTTCTTGGACTCTAACCATAAGGAGTTTATTCAACTAGTTCTGTTTTGTGCCTCTAAATAAATCATAGTCATTATGACTTCGTTTTGCAACTAATATTTGGGGCAAAATTGGTAATGGTATCATTGGAGCACTCATGCGACAAAAAAACCGCGCTGCAAAGCAATTGGAAAATCAGCTCCAACACCGCATTAAGGGGCAGAAGACGCTCAAGTACTCGCTATCGCAACTCTTGGAGACGCTGCGCGTAGCTTGCTTCCCCGTAAGGGTACGCTATCAGGTAGCCATGAAATTTTCGTTTTCGCGTTTTTCCCACACTGTACTGACCACGTTTTGTCTATTGGGACTGACTGCTGCATCAGGGCCTGAGAGCAACATCCAGGATATAAAACTAAAAATTGGGATTGTGCAGCGATTTGGCGCCGAAGCCACAGCCAAGCTGCAACTGGAACCCACAAAAGGCGATCGCTTAAAGCTAAAATTTCAAGTGGGCAACAAGCAGCAAATCCTGTTTACAAAAAACCCTGTAAAGCTGGAAACAGTCATGCAAGCTTTACCTCAGTCAGCAGTCGAAGAAGTAGTAATTTTGGGCACATATCGCACTTTTGAAACTGCGGAAGACAGTGCGAATAAATGGCGTTCTCAAGGAATAGAAGTGGAAATAGCCCAGCCAGAACGTTGGCAAGTTTGGGCAAAACGAGATGTTTATAGCACTCCTTTGCTACGACGATTGCTATTGCAAAACATCCAAGATTCTACTAAAGATAAAGTATATCTTGATACTAAAGTTTTGAAACAAGTGCCGCGAATTAGTTGGGTGGTGGATGGTAAACGCTATAGCCCAAATGATTTGGAAATCAGCACTGATAAAAACTTGATTCGGGTGAACAAAAGTGAAAAGCCAGAAAATGCCCGTCTTTATGCTGGACAACTAAATTTACAGCCAAATGCTTATGGCACATACACTCTAGTTAATCAAGTACCCTTAGAAACTTATTTACGTGGGGTTGTGCCTTACGAAATCGGCACAGATGCACCAACAGCAGCGCTGGAAGCTCAGGCAATTCTCGCTCGGACTTATGCTTTGAGAAATTTACGCAGGTTTGCCGCAGATAATTATCAGCTGTGTGCTGATACTCACTGCCAAGTTTATTATGGACTCAAAGGAGCAGCTGCCAAAACAGATCAAGCGATCGCTTCAACCAGGGGTAAAGTATTAACTTATAAAAATGAATTGGTAGACGCCCTGTATTCTTCCACCACTGGCGGCGTCACCGCCTCCTTTAGCGATGTCTGGAATGGCGATGATCGTCCCTATCTTCGCCCTGTACTGGATGCTGCGACTAATTTTTGGAACTTGTCTAAGCAGAGTTTAGCGGATGAAAAGAACTTCCAAAAATTTATTAATACGCAACAAGGATTTAATGAAAGCAAGTGGGATATGTTTCGTTGGCACAAGGAAACCCCTTTAAAGGATATTGTCAAGGACTTGCAGAAATTTTTGCAGGTGAAAAATAGTCCCCATGCCAAATTTAAGACAATTCAGGCTATGGCAGTGGTGAAGCGAAGCGAAAGTGGACGCATCCTTGAATTCGCGGTTAAAACTGATCACAGCACCTTTATTCTCCACAAAGACGAAGTTCGTAGTGCCTTTGCGGCTCCCACAAGTACGCTTTTTTACATAGAACCTCTGAACAAAGGTAAACCTGAACTCTGGGGATATGCCTTTATTGGTGGTGGATTAGGACATGGAGTCGGCTTGAGTCAAACTGGCGCTCAAAATTTAGCTAAATTAGGTTGGTCAAGTTCAAAAATTCTCCAATTTTACTATCCTGGTACTCAGATTCAAATTCTCAGCAAAGAGATTAAGCCTTAAGCTAATCGGTATTCAAGTTCTATCTTTAGGTAGGAGTCGGGAGTTAAGAAAAGGCAAAGGGCAAACAGGAAACTCCATACTTAAAAAATTAAGCAGGAACACAACATTTACTGTGTTCCTGCTCAACACGAAATTAGGCTTTTTGTCAAAGTCGCTTTTAGAGGCAAACACGATACTAGAAGGGTATTGACCTGAGATGTCGTGCTTCTATTTTGTCAACATTAGTAACTCTTGCAAGAGGTTTATGCTTGAATCGCTTAACTCTTAGTAAAGGTCTTCTTCTTTGTGAGTTTCGATGGTTATGTCAGAGGTTGGGTAGGCGACACAAGTCAGTACATATCCTTTTTCTATTTGTTCATCATCTAAGAATGACTGGTCACTCTGATCGACAGTACCCTTGATGATTTTACCTGCACAGGTCGAGCAAGCACCAGCGCGGCAAGAATAAGGCAAGTCAAGACCAGCTTCTTCAGCAGCATCTAGAATATAGGTATCGTCATCAACGTCAATTGTTGTGTTAAGTCCTTCAGCCTCGTTGATTAGTGTCACTTTATAAGTTGGCATTGAGTAATCCTCTCTTTTGTAAACGGCAGTATAAGTTATCTTAAGGCAAAGGTAACGGCTGTTCTTTGGGATTAGCCGTTGGTTCAAATTTGCTTCAATTCTGATACTACGAGAAAAATTAAACGATGTGACTGGAAATTGAACCCGATTAGTAATGAAATTTAGTTGCTTAATCCTGATAAGTTTTATTTATATTAATTTCTGCCATAGTCAGGTTGTAATGATCAAAAATTATCTTATAGATAAGAAAACATGAGTAAAAGTAATGTCACCTATATTTTGTAGGACTTACGTAGAAAAGAACCCTCCACTGTTTTAAAAAGCAGGGCTATTTTATTTCCTAAAAAGGGCTGATTTACAAGCATTATTAGCAAAAAAAATCAGGTGATTAAAAAATCTGATTAGATAATTACAGGCGTTTGCAATTAAATCAGGTATAAAATGCAAGACTCACATAAAGAGTTTCTGCCCCCTTCTTCCTGCCTAGCTTCAAATAAAGTCTCATGCGTCTTTGAGGGGGTAGGACGAATGTTGTAGAGTCTAGACTGGTGAAATGAAGAGAGAATCTCACCACTAAAAGCGCAGGAGAATCAAAAACAGAACTAGTGAGGATCATGTATAATTCAGGAGCAGCTTTGGAAAAAGCAAGAGTGCGTATAGGTTTGGTAGGTACTGGGTATGCGGCAAAGTTTCGGGCTGAGGCATTGCTCCGTGATGAGCAAGTGCGATCGCATTTAGTCGCAGTTGTTGGTCATACCCCAGAAAAAACAGAAACCTTTGCCAGAGAGTACCAGATTGAAGCGTTGAGTTCTTGGCAAGAGCTAGTAAAGCGTGAAGATATAGACCTAGTGATCATCTCAACTATTAATAAAGATCATGGTGCGATCGCTCATGCAGCACTTACCAACGGCAAGCATGTAATTGTAGAGTATCCTCTTTCGTTGGATGTAGTCGAAGCTGAAGAACTGATTGCCTTAGCCAAAGCAAAACAAAAACTTCTGCACGTGGAACACCTAGAACTTTTGGGGGGTTTGCATCAAGCCTTGAAGCAAAACTTAGCCAAAATTGGTGAGGTGTTTTATGTTCGCTACAGCACTATCAATCCCCAAAATCCTGCACCCCGCAAATGGACTTATAATCACGAGATGTTCGGTTTTCCCTTAATGGGGGCGTTGTCTCGCCTACATCGTCTCACGGTTTTATTTGGTAAAGTATTTACAGTTAACTGTCACCAGCGATATTGGGAAATAGAACCGGAATATTACCAAACTTGTTTCTGCACTAGTCAACTCTGCTTTACCAGTGGAATTTTAGCCCAAGTAGTCTATGGCAAAGGTGAAACTATCTGGCAATCAGAACGCAAGTTTGAAGTTCACGGGGAAAAGGGTGGTTTAATTTTTGATGGCGACACAGGATTTCTGATCCAGCCAGGTGAAACAACACCTGTAGAGGTTGGCCCTCGCCGGGGTTTGTTCGCCAAAGACACGACTATGGTGTTAGACCATCTTTTTGATGGCACTCCTTTGTACGTGAGTCCAGAGGAGAGCTTATATACCCTAAAGGTTGCTGATGCTGCACAAAGAGCTGCAAAGACAGGGTTAACTATGTTTATGAAAGATACTTTAGATAAAAGTTGATGAAAACTGAACTAATTGTTATTTTATCCCAGCGAGAAATAGATAAAATGCGTCAAGCTGGGCGTTTAGCAGCCAAACTTCTCCAGCATCTAGAACCGTTTGTGAAGCCAGGGGTTAGCACTCTCGAACTCAATGATGAAGCCGAACGTTGGACGCAAGCTCATGGAGCAAAAAGCGCACCTCTTGGCTATAAGGGTTATCCCAAGTCGATTTGCACTAGTGTAAATGAGGTGATCTGTCATGGTATTCCTAATGCCAAGCAAATTCTGAAAGAAGGTGACATCATTAATATTGATGTGACGCCGATTGTTGAAGGTTATCACGGCGATACATCCAAGACATTCTTTGTTGGCACTCCTTCCCCAAAAACCAGAAAGCTAGTAGAGGTAACAGAAGAGTGTCTCCGCCTTGGTATTGCTGAAGTTAAACCTGGGGGACGCATTGGCGACATTGGTGCAGCCATTCAAGAGTATGCTGAAGCACAAGGCTTTTCTGTAGTGCGAGATTTCGTTGGACATGGCATCAGTAATATTTTCCATACTGCGCCGGATGTTCCCCACTATGGTACACGCGGTAAAGGCAAACGCCTCAGACCAGGGATGGTTTTTACTATTGAGCCAATGATTAACGAAGGTACTTACGAAGTCGAGGTTCTCAGTGATAAGTGGACTGCGGTAACGCGCGATCGCAAACTTTCTGCTCAATGTGAGCATACCTTAGCTGTAACTGAAGACGGTGTTGAAATCCTCACCCTACCTGAAGGCGAGAATTACTAAACTGGTAGATTTTTCTACTCCTTGATTAACATAATGGTTCAAACTATTGCTGCGGAAAACGTCACACTTGAGCAACTAATATTGCTCTATGGATTAGAGCTAGTTGACTCGGAAGAATTCTTTCGAGAGTGGCAAGATGACCTACTAGAACTGACAAGCTTAGAAAAGCAGCTATTGGATCAAATCAAGGCAGGTTACATAAGTGTTTTACTCCTTAATTCTGAATTCTGTTGTAACTATCTTCCCAACTTATTGGGAATACCTTCACAACCGCCAGGAATAGTACCTCTGGTTTTTTCGCCACCCCAAGTGCAACAGTAGTGACGTGTAGACTCAGACATCCTTTGCACATTTGTGAAATCGGCATTTTCCACCACAGCGCCAGTTTGTTCCCCGGTTTCATAATCTGGTGGTTCAGTGCGACTGCGGGGTGATGCTTTATCCACCACACCATAGAATAGGCGAATCCCGTTCAGGTCAGCATCGCTAAGATTAGCACTATATAAAATTGTGCGAGAAAGGTTGGCTTTTACTAAATCACAACCGACCAGATTAGCGCGGACAAGATTAGCTTCGCTCAGATCAGTCCAACGCAAATCAGTACCAGAAAGGTCTGCTGCGGCTAACATTACGCCTAAATCAATGACGCGCACACCTTCTAGGCGGTCTTCTGCATATCCGCCACTTCCGTTGAAAATGGCTCGACCTAATCGGCCATCGCGTTTTAGAGGTGACAGTAACTTAGAACGTGAGAGAAAACGGAGAATTTTCGCTTTACCACTGCTATCAACACTACTTAAAATCGCCGCAGTGCGTCCTTCAGCGATCGCTCTTTCTTGGGGCCAATCTTCTAATAATCCTTCTTCATCTAATACCAAGTCTGAAACACCTTGGAAATAAGAATCAATTGTCTGTTGCTGGGTAATAATATTTTGCTGAACCGTCAGCATATTTTGCTGAATTGTCAAGTCTTTGGAAATAACATATTGTCGCCACGCCACATAAACGGCAATGATGGCGATGAGAATTTGTCCCAAAGCACCAAACCAATCTGCAAGGGTTCCAGCAATGTCCCAGTTAATTTTGCGTCCTAAAACAAGTAAGCGATCGCCTGCACCTGTGAATCTGATCAAGCCGATGATTGCGACTAGTAGTCCCAAAAAGGCAACAAACAGGGTGCGTTCTTCGGGTGAAAACCATTCGTCTAAAACTTCTTGTAACCAAGGCAATAATATCGCGAGGGATAACAGCAAAGCCATCAGCGTTCCGATAATGCCAACGATCCAGTTATTGAGGATAACTCCAGCGAGGGTGATAGCGATCGCGATTAGAGTAATCAGCAATGCCCTCGGCTTAACTGTAAATTGCTTGGTAGTGGGTTGCTTGAAGTCAGAACGGGCTTGTTGTAAATGCGGAGATTTTAAAGACGCGATCGCCGCTAATGCTTGTTGCGTCGCTAGTGCTTCTGAGTTTAGGTTTTTCTCCGTTGCACCACCGTCAAAGTCATCTGGCTGCAAATCGTTTTCGGCGGCTGGTTCTGGGGTTGGTAGATTAGAGGAATTGGATTCAATCGTCATGTTTTCTATTTTGCCCTCTCAATCCAGGTTATGCAGCGTTCCTACCGCAGTAAATTGTTAAAAAACAGTCCGAAGATTATCCTGCTTGTCCTTCTGAAAACTACCACTATTGCCCTAACAGTCATTGCTAGACCAGTTACTCACCTGAATTTAACAGCTTGGAGCGATCGCTTTATTCTGCTTACTCCTTTGAGGTGAATGAGTATTCGTGCCAATCACAAATCGGGCAATACCCAATCACTTGATAAATATAATTGGCTGTGGGATTGGCTAAATTATTGTGGGGTGGGCATCTTGCCCGCCCTGATTAATTAAGCGTGCAAGATATCCACCCCACAAAATTGAGTAATTTATTTGTTGGAATTCCCAGTCCTTTGCCCTCAATTAAGGTGCAAGGGCATTACCCCGAATTAGACTACCAATGGTTTTGGCAGTAATCTTCAATTGGGTGATGGGATTAGCAGGGACAACCGTCTTATACAGATAGCTATCAAATGTTAGCCGTTGTACATCGAGGTCATCGCACATTTCCACAAACGCTTCGCGGGTAGCGTCGGAACGATAGAACACACTTTGCAGAATGTCCAACACCTTGTAGGTGAGTCCGTATCTCTTATCCCAACGCTTCAGGTAAATCTTCAGGTCGCCTTCTGTAGGAATACGGCTACCACTGTTAGATGCTTCTACAATGGTTTCGGCACACATCCGCCCAGATTTAGCGGCAAAATAAATACCTTCACCAGAGGACTTGGTAACATAACCAGCAGCATCTCCCACCAAAGCGATGCGACCAACGACACGACGGGGACGGGGATGTTCAGGAATGGGGTGGGCTTCGACTTTGATGATTTTACCGCCTGCCAATTTTTCGGAAGCACGGGCGCGGATACCAGCTTGTAACTGTTTGATGCTGGCTTTATTGATGTGCATTGTGCCAGTACCGACAGCTACGTGATCATATTTGGGGAAAACCCAAGCGTAGAAATCGGTCGAAACGTCATCACCGACATACATTTCGGCGAGGTCGTTGTAGTAGGCCATTTTGTCTTCAGGTAAGCGAATTCGCTCTTGGAAAGCGATCGCATAATTGTAATCCCCAGCGTCCATTTCTTTGGCAACGCGAGAATTAGCCCCATCGGCCCCAATAATTAGATCCACCTTCAGGGTTTTAGCAATCCCCTGTGATATACCATCTGTATGGTCAATGTAATGGATGGTATAGGGATCAGTATTGTTTCCTGGTATATCAAGTTTATGAACAGTGGCATTAATTAAATTTGCGCCTACTTTTGCCGCGCGATCGCGCAAAAAGCCGTCTAGCACTTCCCGACGGCACATTCCTATATATTCATCTTCATTTATCAGATTGATATCAACCTCGCGATTGGAAGGCGAAATCATTTTCATCTTCCGTACCCGGCGATCGATAATCTCTGGTGGTAAGTCAAATTCACTCACCATACATAGGGGAATTGCACCCCCACAAGGCTTTGCATTGTCTAGCTTCCGCTCAAACAGGTAGGTTTCAATCCCAGAGGCTGCCAGTGTTTCAGCGGCAGATGAACCAGCAGGGCCTGACCCAATAACAGCAACCCGTAGTGTCAAAGGTCTTTCTCCCAATCTTCACATTTACCGAGAGCATACTACCACGGTCTTTCTAGTGATTTGGCGCTTTTGCTCCAGGTTTCTGCTGAAATGCAATATTCCTTAATGTTTCGATACGAAAAAAGAGATGGGGGATAGATGGCATTTAATCAGTGGGAATCATCAGAACTCATTTAGCTTGAAGCGTAAGTTTTACCCCACCCTAACCCTCCCCTTGGAAAGGGGAGGGAACTAGATTTTCTGTTTCCCCCCTTTCCAAGGGGGGATTAAGGGGGGTAATTTGACTTATGTGTACACCAGAGAGGTTAATTTCCCTACTCCCCCTTACTTAAATACTGTGCGTAGGCGTAGCCCGTCGTAGACATCGCATTTACCAGTGGGAATCATAACAAACAGATTTACCACAGTAAATATCCAATTTACCAAAACATTACCGCTTCCCTTTCCCCAGCAGATATCCAAGAAATTAAAGCAGCCTTTGCGACTATCCAAGCAAAGATGCCTTTTCTCGTAACCCTGAGTGTCGAAGAACGACGCAAGTTATTTAAGATGGGCGATAAAAGCCTAGCTTTTGTCAACACTAGCCTGACTGCTGCCCAGTCTAACCGAGACATTTTACCAGCCAGCTTTGATGTAGACGAATTTGTGCGCGATTATCAATTAGCCGCCACCCTCACCGAACTGTTGATTAAACTGCAACAACTGACAGAACAGGTAGATGATACCTTAATGGCAGTCGGCAGCGAAGCAATGGGCAGCAGCTTGACAGTTTACGACTACGTGAAGACTGCTGCTAAGAAAACTCCAGGGTTAAAAACTATCGCCGAACAGTTAGGGGAAGGGTTTAAAGCTATTAAAAGTAAACCTGCTAAAGCTACTTCTGATTTATAGGCAAATATTGCCATTTGGTTTATAGCCGTTCTTGCTTGCGTCAAATACAAGCATTCGTAGGGGCACAGCATGCTGTGCCCCTACCGCGTATCGTGGTGTACTGCATTCAAACAATAAGTTCTGTAGTCTTTGAACTCCGTGAATGAGTAGTTACAGCGCTTCCGGCTATTATGCAATATAGTTTTCTCCTTGCCCCTCTCCTATCATCACTTTCAGCTTTTAGGATGTACCTCATAGCTGCCGGAAGTGCTGTAAACCTCATTAGTGAGTCTTTAAATACTCGTGGACGAGTTTTTGATACTCATTGGCGAGTCTTTGATACTCGTGGGCGATTATTAAAGACTCTCAATCAGGAATTAGGAATTGCAAGGTTGTTCAACATTTTTGGTCAGGATAAAGACAAATTTCTTGTGGCGAACTTCGAGCAACGATATATTCCATCACATCCTGCCCGCAATTAACCGGACAATGCACGACACCAGTTTTAATATAGAGGAAATCGCCTGCTTTGATATCTACAAATGTATCATTCTCAACACCTAGTAAAACTCTGCACGTTCCCGTAATAATGTATATCGCAGTCTCAAAAGGATGGTAGTGCGGGGTTGCACCTGCTCCTGGAGGAATTATGCCGTGAGCCATACTAAGGTGCTTCGATCCGACAGTTTCTTCAGTTACACCCCAGCCTCGAACATAGCCATGATCTGTATCACAAATTCTTTCTGCCTCCTGAACAACTACAACACTACTCACTTGCTGTGAGATGCAAGTATCTAAAATTTCAGAACTCATAAACTATCACCCTAAAGACTATACTATTCAAAAGAAATTAGTCGTTAGATTTCTTAAAATCTCAGACTTTAAATAAGAACACAAGGACAGTTAAGACAGTTAAAAAAATATTTATTTAGGAGCGATATTCTAGTTATTCATTGCCTAAAAGGGAAGCTGATACATCATCAGAGAAATGTCCAAAACTTTGATGATTGCAAAGAATAGTTATTAAACATTGTCTAAATTGGCTCAAACTAGGAAATGTTGATTCATAACTAATAAGTACCATATAGCTAAAAGCTGAAAACCTTTTCAGGTAAGGATTTTTAGCTATATGGCGGAATTTTTTGTGAATCGTTGCACTACCCAAGCTTGAGTGGCGTCAGTCTGGCAACGACGCTTGAGTAGGTCATCTTGTCTTGCTGCCGACAACCACCGTATTGTCCCAAACGTCGCCGTACAGCCAGTTGCCTCCCGCATTTTGGTCGCTACTGGTGTAGTATTCCTGCCACGCGATCAGGAGTTCATCGACCGTAAGCTGTCCGTTGCCGTTGCTGTCGAGCTTCTGGAAAGCTAGCTGGCTGTTCGCCGCCTTACAGCCAAAAGCTTGGTGGAATTTGGCGAACTCACTTTGTTCGAGGAAACCGTTGTCGTCTCGATCGCAGATTGTGAAAATCGCTTTTGCAAGGGGATGGAAGGCTGATTTATAGGCTTCTAAATCTTCAGCGAAGGACTTTAAGCCATTGCGCCATTCTTCGGGAGTCACTTGGCCATCGTTATCAACATCCATTTTGGCTTGTACATGAGTCCAAAAGTGTTCAAATGTTTGGAACAGTTTCTGTGTTTTAGGACTGCCCATAGGCTCACCGAGATAAGTAGCAACACGAGCGGCGAGAGCGAGTACATCGGCTTGTTCTAGAACGCCGTTACCGTTCACGTCAGCATGAGTAAAACAAACATCGAATTTTCGATCCAACAAATTTTGAGTTTCAACAAGAGGCATATTATTTAATCTCCTTGATATGAAATGTTGTATTAACTTTGCTGTTCAACTATTTCGCGCGGAGGAACTTATTTGAGAGTATTTCACAATATTTTATTTAAAACAAGGACAGTTAAGACAGTTAAGACAGTTAAGAAGAAATATAAAATTAAATTTCATTTAAAAGCAAGGACAGTTAAGAAAAAATATAAAATAAATCGTCACCGCTCAGGGGGGTTGAAGTTATAAATTTCTATAGACCGGAGTGCCCCAGCTTTTAAAAATTGCAATTAAAATATCCCTGACATCCTTACAGTGGCAAAATTAGAAAGGCGAAGCCAAGAAAGAATGGTATTTCCGCCACGATAAAATCATGGATTTCTTCTTGGTGCAAAACTTTCTGGGCGAAACTGATGCCGCCGAAGGACTATTAGTTGATAGAATGGGCGACCCCCGTTTTCGTGGCGTTTATTTCTTGCTAGCAACTTTACTTCCTTTAGATGCAGCCAAAGAACTACGAGAAGATTTGATTCAATACGCGGCTGATACTAAAGACAATACGGTGAGTAATACCTTTGTGCAGTTGTTGCGAACTAGGTAAGTTGGCATGGGGCATTGGGCATTTAGTGCGTGCTGAAAAGTAGAGCCTAAATCTTGTTCATCTATAAATATCGATGTATGGTATATGTAAGACACAGTAATCCTACCAAGGATCTGTAGATTTAGTTGTAGAGGTACAGCAGCAGTGGGCATAGTAGTTGAGAACGTCTCCAAACAATTCGGGAGCTTCAAGGCAGTTGATGAGGTTAGCCTGGAAATTAAGAGTGGTTCGCTAGTTGCGTTGCTAGGGCCATCGGGATCAGGTAAATCTACGCTACTACGGTTAATTTCAGGTTTAGAAATGCCAGATAGCGGCAAAATCCTGCTGACTGGTAAGGACGCCACATACCAAAGCGTGCAACAGCGAAATATTGGGTTTGTGTTTCAGCACTATGCCTTATTCAAGCATCTGACTGTCAAGCAGAATATTGCTTTTGGCTTAGAAATTCGTAAGGCACAGCCAAAGAAGATTAAGGGGAAGGTAGAACAATTACTAGAATTGGTGCAGTTGACTGGATTAGGCGATCGCTATCCATCACAACTTTCTGGTGGTCAAAGACAACGGGTAGCTTTAGCCAGGGCATTAGCAGTAGAACCTGAAGTGTTACTCCTAGATGAACCCTTTGGCGCACTTGATGCTAAAGTTCGCAAAGACTTACGGGCATGGTTACGCCGCCTCCATGATGAGGTTCATGTTACCACGGTTTTCGTTACCCACGACCAAGAGGAAGCAATGGAAGTCTCCGATGAGGTTGTGGTTATGAATAAAGGACGTGTAGAACAGGTAGGCACACCAGCAGAAATTTACGATGACCCTGCCACCGCATTTGTAATGAGCTTCATCGGCCCAGTGAACGTGTTACCCAGCACCTCGAAGATTTTTCAAAGTAGCGGGTTTGATGCGCCACACCCACAAGTATTTTTGCGTCCGCAAGATGTGATTTTAGAAAAGGTTGCTAACGGTACTACTACGGTTGCGACAGTGAGCCGGCTGATCCATTTGGGTTGGGAAATTCAGGTGGAATTAACTTTCGATGATGGGCAAGTGGTGATGGCGCATTTAACACGCGATCGCTTTAATGATTTAGAGTTAGAACCACAACAGCGAGTGTATGTGAAACCAAAGGATGCAAAGTCCTTCCCAGTGTCTTATTCAATTTAAAGGAGACAGGAGGTGATATTAGCCATCCTACTAAATCATTCGTGAACAATTAGATCCCCGACCTCTCCACGAAGTCGGGGATCTTGTTTTTGCAATTTTTACCAATCAGATCGGATTGCTATTTATCTGAGATAATTAGTTGCCTTTGGTTACAGTATTTCCAGGGCCGGTGGTGACAATCACCAGATTTTCTGGCTTAATTAAATCTTCAATTGCTTGTTGCATATCAGCCATAGTCACTGCTTGAATCCTCTGGGGAAACTCTCGGATTTCCGATCGCGAAAGCCCCAAGACAGCATTATCTAAAATGATGCTGGATACATTACTGGGATTGGCTAAATCCACGGGATAACTATTGCTAATTGAGCGTTTTGCCGTGTTGAATTCAGCTTCAGTCACTCCTTGTTCGCGTAACTGTTTAAGTAAAGCAAGAGTACTGGCGATCGCTTTTTGGGCATCTCCAGGAGCAGTCTGCATTTGAATCAAGAACGGGCCAGGATTGATTCCGGCAGCAAAACCACTATATATACCATAAGTCAAACCCTGGCGATCGCGCACTTCCGTACCCAGGCGGCTTGCTAAGGTATCACCACCTAAAATTTGATTTAGCACCAGCGCTGCATAATAACGTGGATCTTTCCGAGAGATGCCACTGTAGCCGATGTAGGTAACAGCCTCAGCTTTACCGGGAATTACTTTGTTTAGTTGTGTCAAAGTTTTCGGAAATGGTACAGACTCGACTTTGAGAAGAGGCGGCTTACCCGTGGCTTGCCATTTCCCAAACACCTGATTCAGCAAAGCTTTTACCTTAACTGAATCAAAATCTCCAACGATTGCGATCGTTGTGGTATCCGGTCGATAATGTGTCTGGTAGAAACCAAGCAAATCATCACGAGAAATGCTTTTTAAACTCTCGGCTGTGGGAAAGCTGTGGAACGGGTGATTTTCAGGGTAAATTGCCTGCTGGAATACTTGTCGTCCCAGTCCTCTAGGATCATCTAGCTGGGCTTTAAGACTGATCAATGCCCGTTGACGACTTAGTTCTAACTGATCGGCTGGGAAAGTGGCATTTTCTAACACATCTGCCAAAGTTTGAATCAATATTGGTAGATTTGCTGAAAGTCCCTCACCGCTAACGTTAACTCCCTCGCGGCTAGCACTAAAGTTCAAACCGGCTCCCTTGTCTTCCAAGGTTTTAGCTAGGGTGAGAGCATTTTTAGTTTGCGTCCCATTCATTAAGTTGTTTGCAGTCAGATTCGCTAATCCAGCTTTTTGATTGCCATCAAATTCAGTCCCGGCGTCAATTTGTGCGCTCAGGTTAATAGTGGGAAGGTTGCGATCGCTTAACAACAAAACCTTCAAACCATTATCTAGGGTAAACTCTTCTGGTAATGATTGTTTGTTGGAATCTGTCGCAGATGTGGCAGGTGGCAGATATTTCGCTAGTTCTGCTGGATCTACAGGCTTACCAGGGCTGAAATTTTCCACCGTGCGGCCAGAACCAGCGTTAGAAGTTCCTGGTTTACCATCTGGTTGAGTCGGTTCAAAGAAGCCAATGGTTTGTTTAGCCGGATTGAGGTAAGTTTTTGCTGCTTGCTGGACTTGATTTGGGGTGACTTTAGCGATCGCAGCCAGATACTTTTCAATAAAATGATAATCTCCCGCGATCGTTTGGTTATACCCCAGTTGATTAGCCTGACTAGTGATATCTTGATTACCCAGAATATACGAGGCTTGCATTTGCGTCTTTGCCCGGTTCAACTCTTCTGGGGTAACAGGCTGCTGTTGCAATTTTACTAAAGATTCCTGGAGTACCTGAGCAATTTTCCCCAACTCTTGACCTGGAGCCGCCGTAGCATCAATTTCATACCAACCCGGTTCGATAAGTTCGGCAGCACCGCCACTCACTGAACTGGCAAGTCCAGATTCCACCAAAGCCTGATAAAGCCTAGAACTGCGTCCACCTGTGAGAATGGCATCCATCACATCAATTGCCGGGACATCAGGATGTTTGATATCTGGCAGAGGATATACTGCTTGCAATAGTGCTGCACTTCCAGGTTGCTTGAGGACAATGGGTGCTTTTTTCGCAACAGGGGTAGATGACGAAGCGTCGGTAAGTGAAGAAGATGCCGAGGAATTATCAATTGCTCTTCTGGCGTTATCAACTACCGTGTCCTTTTTTGCTCGTTGCGATAACTTCCCAAAAGTTTCTTTCACAACTTTGAGTGCAGGTTCTGTGGCAAAATCTCCGGTAATCACCAACGTGGCATTTTCTGGGCTGTAGTAAGTTTGGTAATAATTCCGCACCTGCTCCACCGTGAATTTCTCTACATCGGCTTTTGTGCCTCCCACGGATAAGCCATAAGCTCGATTGGGGAAAGCCGCTCGCATCACTGCCCGACTCAAACGATAGCCTGGTGAATTTTCATACCCTTGTAACTCAGAAATCACCACCCGCTTTTCACTTGTGAGTTGTTCAGGCCCAATTAAGGAGTTTTCCATGCGATCAGCTTCTAGTGTCAGCAGTGCTTCCAATTTGTCTCGCTGCACAGTGCCAAAGTAAGCTGTTTCGTCATAACTAGTAAAAGCATTGAACTGGCTACCCAAGGCACTAAACAACCGTCCAAACTGGACTGGACGGTCATTTGTACCTTTAAACATCAAATGTTCTAGCTGGTGAGAAATACCATTTTCTCCCTTCACCTCATTGCGTGAACCAACTTTATACCAAACCTGCACACTCACTACTGGAGCCGTATGAACTTCTTTGGTTAACACTGTTAAGCCGTTGTCCAATACCGTTTTTTGCACCCCTTGAGTCAATGAGAGAGCAGATACAGGTGCAACATCTGTTGGTGTTGCAGCATTGGTGAAATTGCCTGACAAAGGCACGATAGTTAGGAGAAGGCTGAGGAAAAATCCTATAAGCATATATGGGCGTCGTTTCATAAGCAATGCAAAATTTCCAATTTTTAAATAAAATCCCAAAGGGTATTTCAAAATTTAAATCTAACTCAAGTTGCTAGTTATGGAGGGAAGAGGACAAAATTCAAAAGAAAGCTTACAGCACAGATTAAAAGTGATTTTTGGCTTGGTGCGTCTTCAGATCAAGTTGGTATCACTTTTTATCAGTTTAATTAGCGATCGCCTTTCTTGATTCATGCTAAATCATGTTTCAAGTTCCCATGCGGCTAGAAACATCATGGTTAGTGCTGCGTATATTCCAGGACAACGACATCAGTAAGTTCTTAGCCACTCACACCTCGACCTGCTTATCTTCGAGAAATAGGGGAAATATCGCAGTATCAGGAAGTTTGACTTTTTAATAGCTTAATTAACGTTTAATTTGGTTATACCAATTCTGTATGAAGATACACAGAATATTAAACGAACCGCCAAGTACGCCAAGAGCGCCAAGAATAGAGAGTTACTTATTTAGTGCAGCTTCACATTAAATTGGTATTAGGAAAGTTAGGAACTAACAATGATTGCTCTAATTCACCTTGCTCATTATAGAATTTTATTTGACCTTGTTCATTACATAACCATACTTCAAGAGCTTGAGCTTTTAAATATAAATTTCTTTTAAATTCCATTTCTTCCAAAGTATTACCACTGGATTTTACTTCTATACAAATTTCTGGTGCAATCGATGCTGATACTTCATCTTCAATTTGAGAAAATCGTTCCTCTGAACACCAGACAACATCAGCAACTTTTACACCGTCTGATGTGTTGATGGCACATTCTGGCATGACTTCTCCTGTATTCAATAAAGATTCTAATAAACGTTGAATTCTTCCTTGATAAAAAGAATGTTTAATTTTGACTGGAATCATTACGATTTGACCCCATTTATTTAATTCAATTTTGAAGGATAAATCTTGTAATTGTTTATGTTCACAAACTTCTTCCCATCTCATAGTTAATATTTGCCTAGAGTGATTGATTTAATATTAACTCATCTATCAATACGGAGTCTTCTTGTCTCGTTGTTGACAAAATCTCACGCAAATTTTCTCACCTTTGCGTGAGACAATTATATTAGTCTAAACTTCAACATCTAAAGCACGTACCAAAAAAGCCCATTTGTCTGCGGCTTCTTCGATAATTTTAGCTGTGGGTTTACCCGCACCATGACCAGCCTTAGTCTCAATTCTGATTAGTGTTGGCGCATCGCCGGCGTGAGCCTCTTGCAAAGCGGCGGCAAATTTGAAACTATGAGCAGGGACAACGCGATCGTCATGATCGGCTGTGGTAATTAAGGTTGCTGGGTAAGCTGTATCTGGTTTGATATTGTGTAGTGGCGAATAAGCATACAGCGCTGAAAACTCTTCTGGATTATCTGCTGAACCATATTCGGAAGTCCAAGCCCAACCGATGGTAAATTTGTGAAACCGCAACATATCCATGACGCCGACAGCTGGTAAAGCTGCACCAAATAAATCGGGACGTTGAGTTATGCAAGCACCCACCAATAAGCCACCGTTACTACCACCTGCGATCGCTAACTTATCTGTCTTAGTATACTTATTAGCAATCAACCACTCAGCAGCGCCAATAAAGTCATCAAAAACATTCTGCTTTTTATCCTTCATTCCTGCTTGATGCCATTCTTCACCGTATTCTCCACCACCGCGGATATTGGGCATAGCATAGATACCACCCATCTCCATCCACACCAACAAACTCACAGAAAAGCCAGGTGTCATTGAGGCATTAAATCCACCATAAGCATAAAGATAAGTGGGATTATTTCCATCCAATTTAATCCCCTTTTTATGGGTAATAAACATTGGCACTCTAGTACCATCTTTACTCTGATAAAAGACTTGTTTTGTCTCATAACCATCAGGATTAAAATCTACCTGTGGCTGGCGAAAAATCTCACTTTTTCCTGTTACCATGTCGTAGCGATAAATAGTGCCTGGTATGGTAAAACTGGTAAAACTATAAAAAGTTTCAGTATCATTACGCTTACCACCAAAGCCACCTGCTGAACCGAGTCCGGGTAGTTCTACCTCTCGAATAAATGCACCTTTGAGGTCAAAAATTTTGATTTGACTGTGAGCATCTTTGAGGTAATCAGCAACAAATTCATTATTAAGTATACCGACGCTTTCCAAAGTTTCCGCAGATTCGGGAATGATTTCTTGCCAATTTTCTGGCGCAGGGTTATTCGTGTCAATTGCGATAACTCTTCCCCGTGGTGCATTTAAATCTGTACGAAAATAAAACACGCTATCATCATTATCGATAAAGCTGTAATTTGCCTCAAACTGGTTAATTAGTTCTACGACTTCAGCATTAGGGTCAATCAAATCTTTAGAGAAAACCAAATTTTTGGAGTCAGTACCCAGCCAAACTGAAATTATTAGATAGCGTCCATCTTCAGTAACCCCACCACTAAAACTCCATTCTTTTTGGTCAGGACGATGATAAATTAGTATGTCTTCTAATTGAGATTTTCCCAGTTTATGATAGTAGAGCTTCTGATAATAGTTAACATCTTCTAATCGAGTTTTTTCATTCGGCTCATCGTAGCGACTATAGAAAAAACCTTGATTATCATGTGTCCAAGATGCGCCAGAAAATTTAATCCACTTCAGGTGGTCTTGAAGGTCTTCACCAGTTTCAACATCGCGGACTTTCCACTCTTGCCAATCAGAACCAGAGGCAGATAGACTATAAGCTAAAAGTTTACCATCCTCGCTAATAGACAATCCCGAAAGAGCAATAGTACCATCTTCTGAGAGCTTATTAGGGTCGAGCAAAACTTTGGGTTGGTCATCGAGGGTTTTCAAAGTATATAGGACACTTTGATTTTGCAGCCCGTCATTTTTAAAATAAAAGTAACGTTCACCTTCTTTAAAAGGGATACCATATTTTTCATAATCCCAAAGTTTGGTAAGGCGCTGTTTAATTTTTTCCCTGGTAGGAATTTCACTCAAGTAGCCAAAAGTAACTTTATTTTGTGCCTCAACCCAAGTTCTTGTTTCTTCAGAGTCAGGATCTTCTAACCAACGGTAAGGATCTGCGACTAAAGTACCGTGGTAATTATCAACTTGATTGCTTTTGTGGCTGGATGGGTAGGTGAGAGGTTTTTTAGAAGAAGGCATAGTCTTAGGTCAAAAGTGCTTCTTTACATACTACAAAGATAGACCCAAGACGTGCAGCATACACTGACCAAAGCTGCGGGAAAATTCCAATGGGAAATAGTACCCCAGAGGGTACTAGTAAGCAGTAAGAAGTCTCGTTAGGCTTTCAATAAGCAATTAAGTAAGTATAAATCAGCGATAGCGAATTTAATTTGCCTTCATTTGGAAGCTGAACCCTTTAACTGGTTTACTTCTATTTGAAATATTCGATATGCAATATCTGATACATAAAAAGTCAAAGGATTTTATGGTAGACCAAGTTATTAACTGGAACAATATATATCTACAGGCAATCCGTGTAAACGGTGGTGCTCCTGGGCCAATCGCCCGTACTGGTGCTATATTGCATGCTGCAATCTTTGATGCTGTTAATTCTATTGAAAAAACCTACAAACCGTATTTAGGAATCATCCCCGCAGCGTTGGGAGCTTCTAAAGAAGCTGCGGCTGTTTACGCTGCCCATACTGTATTAAGCAGTGTTAGTGTTTATCCCTATTCCAAAGTGAAAAGCCAAAGCTTCTTTGACGAAGAACTCAAAAAAGCCCGTAAAGAACTTGAAAACTGTGGATTTTCGCTACAAAGCATTGATGATGGTAAAGAACTTGGGATAGCAGCAGCTCAGGCAATTATCCAAAATCGACAAGGGGACGGTTTTAACGACAACACCTCTTACACTCCAGGAAGTCAGCCTGGTGATTGGCGTCCAACGGGTTCTGGTGATGCAGTCACTCCCAATTGGGGCAAAGTGAAACCTTTCTCGCCAACCCCAATCAAAAAATTTCGTCCGACTCGACCAGCCGGTTTCGATAGCAAGCAAGATTTGCTCGCTAGCGTTGAATATGCAGCTCAAGTCAATGAAGTAAAACGGCTTGGTTCTGCTAACTCTAGCGATCGCACTCAAGAGCAAACCGATATTGCTCTGTTCTGGGCAAATGATCTCGATGGAACCTACAAGCCACCTGGACAACTTTATACTATAACCCAGATTCTGTCTAAATTAAGAGGGTTAAGCTTTTCCGAGAATGCACGTCTGTTTGCCCTTGTAGGGTTAGCTTTGGGGGATGCAGCAATCTTGGCTTGGGATGCGAAGTATGACACCAATTTGGACTTGTGGAGACCGGAAAGTGCAATTCAATTGGCAGATACAGACGGAAACTCTGGAACTACTGCCGATCCCAGTTGGAGACCTCTATCGCCCAATCCTGATGGTACCCGATTTTCGCCTGCATTCCCGGCGTATGTCTCTGGTCACGCAACTTTCGGAGCAACCCATTCTGGAATCCTGCGAAATTTCTTTGGTACTGACAATGTTACTTTCACAGCCACATCTGAAGATCCAGCCGCCAGGGGCAATAATGGCATTAGAATCACACGGACATTCAACAGTTTCTCTTCAGCAGCCTTAGAGAATGGACGCAGCCGTGTATATCTCGGTGTCCATTATCAATGGGATGCAGATGCAGCTTATGTGTCTGGCACGAAATTGGCTGACTTTGTGTTTGAAAACTTACTGAAGCCAGTTTAACGTGAGTTCGACGGGTCATATCATGTCCGCCCAAAAGACCACTCCCTGCCTTGAATTAAAATTCAAGGCAGGGAGTGGTCTGCCTAACTCAGGTTAATTAACCTTGAGAGCAGCCCTGCAAGGTATTTTTCAAAATCGTGAAACTAAGCATTACTTGTAGTAGTAATGAGTTTCTCCCCTTTCAACATTCGCGCCGCAGCTTCGAGGAGAGCTTCTTCGAGATAAGGCTTGGTAAAGTAGCCACTTGCACCGAGTTGAGATGCAATTTGTCTGTGTTTATCTGCACCTCGCGAGGTGAGCATTGCGATCGGTAAGTGGTTGAGGTTTGAGTCTTTTTGAATGCGAGAGAGTAACTCCAGTCCATCGCAACGGGGCATTTCGATGTCGCAAAATACGATATCGCAAGGCAGACCAGAGCGGAGTTTATCCCAAGCTTCCTGTCCGTCACGCGCCTGTTCTACGCGATAACCTGCTTTGTTAAAGGTTAGAGAGAGCAACTCTCGGACTGTAATCGAGTCATCAACGATTAGCACTGTCGGGTCAATCTTCGCAGGAGAGGTATCTGGCGTCGCTTTTTGTTGCCAAGAATTGCCACCAATTTGTGTAGAAATCCGCCCCTGGAAGATGTCAATTATTTCCAGCACGTCAGCAATAGGCATAATGCGACCATCACCCAAGACTGTAGCACCAGCTACACCAATGGGTTTAGGTGCTGGCCCTTCAAATTGCTTAATTACAATTTCTTGTTCGCTCAACACCAGGTCAATCTGTAGAGCAATTAGGGTATTTGCCGATCGCACCACAACCACAGAAACCATATCATCATCTCTGGTGCCGCCATAGACATTACCACGACTGATTTGGCGATTGAAGGTTAAAAGTTCTTTCAGAGGTTTGAATGGGAGCACCGTATCGCGCCAGGAAATAAATGATTGCCCATTGGCATCGTACTGAATATTTTTGACTGGTATATCCAGCGTATCTTCTACACCGTCCATTGGGAAGGCAACCCTAGCTCGATCGGAGACGCAGCAGAGAGCTTTACAAATACTCAGAGTCAGTGGTAAACGAATAGTGAAGGTGGTTCCCTTACCGATCGCAGAATCGGTGTTAACTGTTCCCCGAATTTCGCTAATCTCGGAGCGTACTACGTCCATACCCACACCACGGCCAGAAATTTCATCTGCTTGGTCTTTGATCGTAAAACCAGACTGGAACAACAGATCGTAGACTTCTAGGCGAGACATGGCTTTTGCTTGTGCTTCTGTAATCATGCCAATCTTCACCGCCTTAGCTTTAACCTTGGCTGAATCAATACCTGCGCCATCATCGCCTACAGAAATGATAGTTTGGTTGCCTTGGTGGAAGGCCCGGATAGTAATGATTCCCACAGGTGGTTTACCAACAGCTTGTCTCTCTTCTGGCGTTTCAATACCGTGAGCGATCGCATTATTCAGCATGTGAGTCAATGGATCGGTTAGATGATCCAAAATCATCTTGTCAATTAAGGTATCGCCACCTTCGATTACCAACTCTACTTGTTTGCCACACTTGATAGCATTGTCACGCACTCCTCGCCGCCAGCGATCAATTGTTTGGGCAAAAGGCACCATTCGTGCTCTTGTTAATCCCTCTTGCAACTGGGTGGTTACTTGGCGGAACTGCCTTGCAACTCGCTCGGTTTCTTCGGTGACAAAATCAATGTCACTAGCAGATTCACGCACTCGCACAATCCGCTCAATCATTTGCTGTGAGAGTGTATGGAAAGGAGTAAAACGATCCATTTCTAACTCGCTAAAACCCCTGTCAGCATTGGAATCAGGCACTTGGAAGCCGGAGTCTTTCTTTTTGCGTCCAGCTAACAAAGAGGCTTCTAGTAGCGATCGCTCGTACAACTCTTGCATCCTTGCGCCCACATCTGAAAGCTGTTGTACCTGAATCAGCAAGTTATCTAATGACTGCCGCAGCCGTTCATGATCCTGCTCTAAGGTATTGCGATTTACCACCAACTCCCCAACTAAATTACTCATATCATCCAGTTGTTTAACTGGAACCTTCATCGTTTCTTCAAATCTCGCAGCCCGACGAGTAGAGGGGCGGGTGGCTTTGTTGGTGTTCGATTTTGCTACGGGGGAATGGGATATTGTTTGATTCGCTTCTGCTAGCAGCTTCTCCAAGTCACCAAATTCATCTTTTATGGCTGGTGATGGAATGGGATTTTTAGCCAAGACTGGTTGAATGTCTAAGGGCTGGCGTTGGCGTAGCCCGTCGTAGTCATTGCTTTCGCTGTCATTATCTGTACCTAGCAATTCTTCCAGAGCAGCAAAATCTACTTCTGGCATCTCCTTAGCCTTGGGAATGGGTGCTACTTCCTCTCCTAATAATGCTTCCAAGTCTGCAAATTCATCTTCTGGAGCAATTACTTCAACACCTTCTGTAGTTGCCACTTCTTCCGTCGGAGCAATAATAGCATCTTCTCCCTCTGGCCCTGGTGTAATTTCAGATGTCTCTGCTAAATCCCACAAATAGATTTTTTCTACATCTTCCTGAATAGATGTTTGGGTGAATTCATGAACAATTTTTGAGTCAATTTTCGCTGTACTTTCTCGTAACCCTTCCTGAGCTACTGCTTCTGCTAGAGCAGTTTCTCCAAATAATAAATCATTTTCCAAAACTGCATTTTCTGTGAAATAAAAGGTAGGTTCTAAATTATTATTTTCATCAGTATCTAAAACTTCTGGGCTTGTCTGGGCTGAATCTGAATTTTCTCCAAAACTGATAGTTTCTGACAATTCATCCACATAATTCTCTGTGGTCTCCATCTGAATATAGGTGGAGTCATCTGTGGCGACATCATCAAACAACAGTTGCGGATTTTCATCGAACGAGCCGAATAAATCACTTGGCTGTGTTTGGGTTAATGTTGAATCTGAATTTTCTCCAAAACTGATAGTTTCTGACAATTCATCCACATAATTCTCTGTGGTCTCCATCTGAATATAGGTGGAGTCATCTGTGGCGACATCA
>NNBU01000787.1_pt1 | contig 29597 bp, 26 predicted proteins | sample 1173781 | NCBI WGS metagenome assembly NNBU01 (sample SAMN07173937, study PRJNA388173) | plant metagenome | biome: Plant school; feature: Soil; material: Symbiotic tissue of Blasia pusilla L.; isolation source: symbiotic tissue sample KVJ2 | host: Blasia pusilla | place: Norway: Troms, Kvaloya...
GTCCAGCACATCAAGAGGATCGGAAAGTTGAACGGCATGATGTGGACGGAGAGACCCAGCGCCTCATAGCGGGCGAACTGGAAGGAACCGGCCTGGGTTGTACCGGCGACCTTGCCCGCCTCGTCGCGCGCCATCTCGGCAAAATAGCGGAAGGCACCGGCGCAATTGGCGACCTCGCCGATCGCCTCCGGATAGGGCTTGCCCATTTCGCGCGACATGATCTCGGCGCAGCGGCGCATGTCGGTCGCCTCGATCCGGTTGGCAATCCGGTGCAGGACCGTCGCCCGGGTCTTGGCATCAAGCGCCCGCCATTTGCGCTGGGCGGCGGTTGCGAGATCCAGCGCCGCTTCCCGCTCGACCTCTGTCACCTCGCAGATCATGCCGACGGTCTCAAGGCGTGCGGGGTCAATCACGGCATTCGGCAGCCCCTGGCTCTTGTGGTATGTGCCACCGGCAAAATAATGCGGTCGGGCAATGTCAAAGGTGCTCATGGGAACCTGCCTGTCGGTAGTCAAAAAAGGAACGGCCGCGTAGAGACTGCAGCTTGGCCTGGAGTAACGGCAGCGCGCGCCCCGGGGATGAGAGCGAGCGCCGCCGAGATCCGTTTCAGCGGATCATGTAGACCTTCTTGATTGTCTCATGCACGGTGCAGACACCCTTCCAATCCTTTGGGAAGAAAGCTGCCGTATCAGGCGTGATCTCGATGACATCGCCGGATTCGTGCACATAGGTGCTGCGTCCTTCGAGGAAGTGGCAGAACTCGTCGCGCGTCACATGGCACTCCCATTTTCCCGGCGTGCAGATCCACAAGCCGCATTCGCTCTCGCCGTTCGGCCCCTTGTGGATCAGGCGACCGGAGACGTGGCTGACGCCCTCGATCATGGTCGGGATGGTGCCCCAGTCCACCAGATCGGCCTGGTCGAGCGGGTTCTGCATCATCGGTGCGCTGGTCATGGGGTTCTCCTGAATTGAATGGCCGCAAGGGCTTTGTCTCTTGTCGAAGGAGGGCGGCAAACGCCCTCCAAAGGTGCCGGAAGCTGAGGGTCAGACCAGCAGATAGATGTTGCGCATGGTCTCGTGCACGGTGCATTCGCCGGTCCAACCGGCCTTGAACATCACCGCCGTCCCGGCCCGGACTTCCACGACCTCGCCATCGTCGGAGCGATAGGTCGCAGCGCCCGCAACGAAGTGGCAGAACTCATCGCGCGGGATCGAAAGCCGCCAACGGCCGGGCGTGCAGACCCAGATCCCGGTCTCCGGCTCGTTGTTGGGGCCCTTGAACAGGAGCCGACCCGTCGAGCGGGATGAGCCTTCGATCGCATTGCCCTGCACGCCCCAGTCGACGAGATCGTCGAAGGTGGTGGCAGCGTGAATATGTGGTGCTGAGGATTTGAGCGTTTCAACCATGATAGGCTCCCGTCTGGACCAGCTCGTTGAGGATGGCGGCAGCCTTCTTCGGACCATTCTGGCTCTGCATGTGTTTGGACGCCGCCTGCAGCTTCGCCTTCATGACAGGATCGTTGATCATGTGGTCGAGTTTTGCGGCAAGCTCCGCATCCGTCCACTCGTAACGCGGCATCTTGAAGCCGTGGCCGGTCTCGTCGACGCGTGTCGCATTGTCGTGGCCGTCCCAGACATAGGGCATGATGATCGCAGGTTTGCCGAAATAGAGGCACTCGGTGAAGGAATTGTTGCCGCCGTGATGGATGACGGCATCGACCTGCGGGATGACCGAGGGCTGGGGAAACCAGCTGTCGATGATCACATTGTCGGGCAGATCGGAATACTGGTCCTTGTAGTCGCCGACATTGACAAGCGCGCGGTAGGGCAGCTTGCCGACGGTCGCGATGATGCGCTTCAGAAGTTCGGTATCGCCGGCACCCAGCGAACCGAAGGAGACGTAAAGCAGCGGCTTGTCGTTGTTGGCCTTGAAGGTCGGGACTTCATAGGGCTTCTCCGAGCGCACGCAGCCTTCGAGATACTGGAAGTGATCGGGATCGAGCGGATGCTCGCGTTCGAATTTCACCGGCTCCGGGTAGAGCAGCAGGTTCATGAAGGGCGAGGCTTCGAAGAACTGGCCGATCGGATAGGCCTCTTCGCCGGTTGTGGCGAGGAAGGCGTTGAAGTCGTCATGGATCGGCTTGATCACCGCGTTGAAGCGCGACCGATAGGCTTCATGGCCGGTATAATCCGTGGCACCGCAGCCGGAGAGATGCGGCGGGATTTTGGGATCCTCGATCTCGTTTTCCGAGCAGGAGATGATCCGGACCCAAGGCTTGCCGAACTGCTTGATCGCCGGAAAGAGGATGACGTTATCCACGCAGATGAGATCCGGCTTGATCCTGGCGAGAACGCCGGGTAGGTCCTTTTCGGCCCATTTGGCGCTGTCGACGATCGCCGTCCAGCAATCCTTCACATAGGTGCCGATCTGCTCGTAAGGCGTCTTGCGGAAGTTCGGGATATGGCCGTTGATAAAATCCTCCCAGAACTTCGCCATCTGCTCGGGCGGCATCGGCTCGGAAAGGTTCACCGGATGAGCCTCGAACCCATAGCCCTCATAGACCGAGACGAAACCCGGATCCGACAGGAAGACGGCCTTGTGGCCGAGTGCTTCAACCGCCTGGGCAATGCCGACGGAATTCAGCGCCGGCCCGAAAGCGGCCTCGGGAAAAAATGCGATCGTCTTTTTCGACATGGTGCTCCCCTTAAGTTCTTAGTTTCTGAACAGCCGGACGCGATCCGGTCGCATGACGAGCCGGACACTGTCGCCGACGGCATGCGGGACAGCGGCCTGTGCCGGCACACGAACCTGCAGCGGCGTCGGGCTTGCCTCGATGCGCACGTGCAGGACGCGATCAAGGCCGTGATAGGCAACATCGACGATCGTGCCGCCTATGCCATCGCCCGCGCCGGTGACCGCGATGTTTTCCGGGCGAACGGCAAGCGTCGCCAAACCATCGGCCTCGCCCGCCATCCCCAAGGACAAGCCCGGTGCCTCGAGGCGGCCGTTGCTCACCCGCCCATCGATGAAGTTCATCACGCCGATGAAATTGGCAACGAAGCGATCGGTCGGCGCCTCATAAACTGCCTCCGGCGTGTCACATTGCAGAAGCTTGCCATCCTTCAAGATCGCCATGCGGTCTGCCATGACGAGGGCTTCTTCCTGGTCATGAGTGACGATGATGAAGGTGATGCCGACATCATGCTGCAAACGCTTGAGTTCGAGCTGCATGCGCTCGCGCAACTTCTTGTCGAGGGCGCCGAGTGGCTCGTCAAGCAGCAGCACCTTGGGTCGCTTCACGAGCGCGCGCGCAAGCGCCACGCGCTGCTTCTGGCCGCCGGACAACTGATCGGGCTTGCGATCGGCAAACCCGCCGAGATCGGTGACTGTCATGATCTCCTCGACCCGACGCGCGATCTCAGGCTTCGGCAGCCGCTCCATTTCCAGGCCGTAGGCCAGGTTCTTCGCGACTGTCATATGCGGGAAGAGCGCATAGGACTGGAACATCAGGTTGAGCGGGCGTCGCTCGGGCGGCAGGCCGGAGATGTCCTTGCCATCGAGCAGAATGCGGCCGCCGCTGGGTGCCTCGAAACCGGCCAGCATGCGCAACAGCGTGGTCTTGCCACAGCCGGAAGGGCCAAGAAGGGCGAAGAATTCGTTGCGGCGGATGTCGAGCGAGACGCGATCGACTGCCGTCACCGGGCCGAAGGTCTTGGACAGACCGTCGATCGAAAGGATCGTTGCGGGTGGCGAGGAAAGATCGGTCATCGCATCTGTTCTTTGTTGAGCCATTGGGAGAGGAGGAGTGCCAGCGCACTGACGCCCATCACGATGGTGGCAAGCGCATTGATTTCAGGCGTGATGCCGAAGCGGATCATCGAATAGATCTGGATCGGCAGCGTCATGGAGCCGCGCCCAGCGCCGGCCGTGAAGAAGGCGATGATGAATTCGTCGACCGAGAGCGTGAAGGCGAGCAAGCCACCGGCAATTATGGCTGGCAAAAGCACTGGAAAGCTGATGCGCCAGAAGGTCGTCCAGGCCGAGGCCCCGAGATCGCGCGAGGCTTCGACAATCGAATGGTCGAAATGCTTGAGCCGTGCGCGCACCACCGAAGACACGAAGGCGAGGTCGAAGATCACATGGCTGATGATGATGGTGTGCAGCCCAAGCGTGATGTTGAGCAGCGAAAAGAAGGTGAGAAGGGCAACCGCCAACACGATGTCGGGGATGACCATCGGCGCGAAGGCCAGCGCCTCCAGCCCCGTGCTTTTGCGCCGTCGCGTCTCGATGCCGAGCGCCAGCATGGTGCCGAGCACGGTGGAGATCAGCGTGGCAAAGATCGCGACGATCAGCGTGTTGGCAGCGGCACCCAGGATCTCATTGTTCCTAGCGAGGGAAGCATACCATTTGAAGGAAAAGCCCGACCAGCTGGTGGGAAGTCCCGCTTCGTTGAAGGAGAGTGCAACGAGGACCGCCACCGGTAGATAGAGAAAGCCGAAGACGGCCGTTAGGACCAGCCGACCGGAGAGACGAGAGGGACGGACCATGCTCATGCCGCTTCCCCCGCGCGCTCGCCACCGGCGCGTGCCGTGGCGCGGGCCTGGATCATCAGCAGAACGATCATCACCAGGATCAGCACCAGCCCAAGGGCGGCACCGAATGGCCAGTCATTGGCGGTCAAGAACTGGTCGTAGACGACATTGCCGATCATCTGGAAACGACCGCCGCCGAGAAGGGCCGGCGTGACGAAATTGCCAATCGACAGCACGAAGACAAAGACACCGCCGGCAGCGACGCCTGGAAGCGTGAGCGGCAGGGTTACCCGCCAGACGGTCCTGATGCGTCCGGCACCGAGGTCGCGGGAAGCCTCGGCAAGCTCCGGATTGAGACGCGACAGGGTGGAGTAGATCGCAAGGATGACGAAGGGCAGGTAGTTGTAGACGAGGCCAACGATGACGGCGCCCTCGGTGTAGAGCAGCGACAGCGGCTCGCCTTGATAGCCGAGTGAGCGCAGGAGGTTGTTGATCAGTCCCTCGCGATTGAGCAGCACCATCCAGGCATAGGTGCGGATGAGATAGTTGCTCCAGAAGGGAAGCACCGCGAAGAACAGCAGCATCGGCTGGCGCATCCGCGGCGCTTGCGCGATGGCATAGGCCGCCGGATAGGCAATCAGGATGGCAAGAAGTGTGGCAATTCCAGCGATCCGGGCAGAGGTCAGAAAGATCTTGGCATAGAGCGGATCGACGACGCGGGCGAAATTCTCCAGCGTGAACGTGTATTCAACGCCACCCCACATGCCGCGCTCGAAGAACGCATAGGACAGGATCAGCAGGCAGGGCGTGACCATGAAGACGAGCAGCCAGAGAATGGCGGGCGCGGCGATCAGGTTCGACTTGGCGGCATTGAGGGACATGGTTTTTGTCTTGGGGGTTCAGTCTTGGCAAGGACAGAGATTGCCGCGCGCCCGACCAGTCGTCTCTCCCCTCACATCAGGGGAGACGGTCGAAGGGCGGGCGCAGGCTTGTCAGCTCAGTTGGCAGCCTTGATTTCGCTGACGGCGCGCGAATAGTCCTTCTGGGCCGGACCCAGATCGCGCAGCAGCTCATACTTTGTCAGTTCAGCCGGCGTCATCGCCATGTTCGGGTAGGTCTCGAACAATGCCTTGTCGAGGCTTTCCATGGCAGCCTTGTTCGGCACCTTGTAGAGGATGTTTTCTGCCGCCCAGGCATGGTTCTTCGTGTCGAGGATGAAGTTGATGAACTTCATCGCCGCATCCTTCTTTTCCGAACCCTTCATGACGACGATGGTGTCGACCCAGAGATCGGAGCCTTCCTTCGGCACGACATACTTGATGTCCTTGTTTTCGGTGATGCCGTAATTGCACCAGCCGTCCCAGGCATGGACCAGCGAGGCTTCCCCCGACACCAGCTTCGAATAGAAGGTCGTATCGTCATAAGCGAGCAGCGTTTTCTTGGCCGAAATCAACAGGTCGCGCACTTCCGTAAGCTTGGCCGGATCCGTTTCATTGACGGAATACCCCTTGGCCAGTTCACCCGCCGCCATCAGCCAGCGATCGGTCGCCAGCATCGTGGTCTTGCCCTTGATGTCGTCGGAGGGGCTAAGCAGGTTCATCCAGCTGTCGGGTGCCGTCTTGATCAGATCGGAGCGATAGCAAAGCCCGGTTGAACCCCAGGTATAGGGAACCGAGAAGGTGTTGCCCGGATCATAGGCGAGCTTTGTCGCCTCGGGATAGAGATTGGCAAGGTTCGGAACGGCGGCCGCATCGATTGGTGCAGCAAGCCCCTGATGGTTGAGGATTTCGGCAAAGGGCGACGAGACGAAGACGACGTCATAGCCCTTGCCGCCGCTTGCCATCAGTTTGCCCATGATCTCTTCATTGGTCGCGTGGTTGACCACCTCGATCTCGAGACCGGTTGCTGCCTTGAACGTTTCGGCAATGTCTTTTGCCATGTAGCCATCCCAGTTCGAGATGACGAGATCGGCGGCACTAGCTGCACCTGCTGAGGTGATCGAGATGGCCGTTGTGAGCAGCGCGACCGTTAAGGCGCGCGTATTGGCGTATCCGCTCTTCATGTGCACGGATCTCTCCCTTGTTACTGATTGTTCCAAACCTCTGGTGGCGAGTTGCCGGTATTCCGATCTCATGTCGCCGCTGGCCATCAGTATTATTTGTAAAAAAAATACGTCAATAGGGAATTTACATTTTCTTTTCCCGTGCCAGAATTGCGTTGGCAGACCAATAGTAGACCTTGCGGAAACGCTTGGTAAAGGCCAGCATGACGGCTTGATTTGCAGCAGGTGGGGATAGTGACAGAGCCGGGACGCATACATCACCGTCATGTCGAATTGGCGCAGAAGATACTGGAGTTCGCCAGCGAACGCGGAATGTCGCCCGGCGATCGGCTGGCGGAGCAGACGCTGGCGCAACATTGCAACGTGTCGCGAACCCCGGTGCGCAAGGCACTTCAGGTTCTAGCCGAGCGGGAACTGGTGACGGCGGATAGCGAAGGCGGCTTTCTGCTTGCCGTCGATCCCGTGACGGTTGCCCGGCTGGATGACGTCGTAGATGGCGATGGCGAAACTGAAATCTACAGCGCAATCCTGCGCGATCTTGGCGCCGGGCGCATTGCCGAGGCGCAGACGGTCGTCGGGTTGCAGCGACGTTATGATGTATCCCGCCAGACGGTACAAAATGCGCTACAAAAACTCTCCGAGGAGAACCTTGCCGAACGGGGTGCAGGCCAGCAGTGGCTTTTAAAGCAGTTTGCGCTCGGCGCCGATGCAGTCGTCAAATCCTATGAATATCGGCTGGCAACAGAGCCGCTGGCTCTCACCATGCCGGACTTCCGCCGCGATCTGCCGGCACTGACCTCGCTTCGACAATCCATGCTGATCCTAAGGAGCATGAGCGAGGCGGAATTCGACCGTAAGCTCTTTGAGCGCACCGATTTTGACTTCCACATGCTGGTGGCAAAGAGTTGCGGTAATCCCTTCATGGGGGAGGCGTTGACCAACCACCATCGGCGTCGGCGGACCAATGCAGCGGCCGGGCATGTCAATAGCTACCGGCTGATGCAATCCAATCTCGAGCATATCCAGATCCTCGAACAGATCGAGCGCGGCCAGATGGAGCTTGCTGCCGATCTGATGCGTGTGCATATCCAGCTTTCCCATTCGCTCCGACCACGGCTTGCCGGGCGCGGGGTCCCCCCGGCCTTCAAGATCGTGTCGCGCTAGTGTAGCCAAAAACAAGAACCATGACAGCATCCAGGACCATCGCCCTCTTTCCCGAAGCCAGCTACGGTGCCGCCCTCAACTGTGTCGGCATCGCGCAGGAATTGCGCCGGCTCGGTGCGCGTCCTGTCTTCATCTGTCATCCCGGCTTCAGCGGGGTCTTTGCCGAATATGGTTTTGCCGAATACCAACTCGGCGACAGCGTCTCTCAGCAATGGACCGACTGGAACGATTTCATAGCGCGCCACCAGCACGCCTTCCGGCAATCGCCCGAGGCGCAGCTGACCTCCTATGTCGGGCCAACCTGGGAGGCGATTGTCGAGACGGCGATCGGGGTCGAGGAGCCACTGCGGCAATTGTTGGGGCGGCTGAAACCCGATGCGATCGTGCTCGACAATGTGGTGATGTTCCCGGCGATCGCCACGCTTGGCGTGCCCTGGATCCGTGTCGTCTCCTGCGCCGAGACTGAAATCCCGGATCCGCTCGTGCCGCCTTACCTGTCCGGCCTCGGTGGGACACCCGACGAGAGCTGGAAGCATTTTGCCAGCATCTATGGCAAGGTCACCGCCGCATCTCACAAGCGCCTCTCCGGCTTTATTAGTGACTGTGGGCTGAAAGCACCGGCAGCCCCGCTCTTTCTCGAAGCCTCACCGGATCTCAATCTCCTCCTCGCGCCCGAGATCATCCGGCACCCCCGCGCCCAGACGCTTGATCCTGAGCGTTTCGTCTTTCTCGACGGATGCGTCAGGCGTGAATCCCCTTACCAGCCGCCGCGCTTTGCCAGCCACAACGACGCGCCGCTCGTGCTGACCAGCTTCGGCTCACTCGGCGCCATGGATGTCGATGTGATGAAGCGGATGATCGACGTTTTTGCCACGCTGCCCTACCGTTTCCTGATCAATGCCGGTCACTGGCGCGACGAATATGAGACGGTGCCGGACAATGTCTTCCTCGACAGCTGGTTTCCGCAACCCTCCGTCGTCGAGCAGTCGAGCCTGTTCATCCATCACGGCGGCAACAACAGTTTCTGCGAGGCGCTCTATTACGGCGTGCCATCGCTCGTCATGCCCTATTGCTGGGACGGCCACGACAATGCGCGTCGAGCCGAAGAGACGGGCGTCGGAAGGCGACTGAACCGCTACGACTGGTCAGACGGAGAGCTCGCCGGCGTGATCCGCGATCTCCTCTGCGACCAGGCGATGAAGATCCGGCTCTCTGACAACGCCCAAAAAATGCAGAAATTTGCCGGCGCAACACGTGCGGCGGAAGCCATCCTCAAGGTGGCCGGGTAAAGACACGGGGCCAACGAGCCCGCAGACTACAAAAAAAGCAGGGGAACCGATGAAACAGAACCTCTTCATTGACGGACAGTGGCAGGCGCCGGTCAAGGGCGGCACATTCGATGTGGTCGATCCCGCAACCGAACAGGTCATCCACCGGGCGCCGGCGGGCACATCAGACGACATCGACAAGGCAGTCAAGGCCGCCCGCCACGCTTTCGATACCGGCCCCTGGCCGCGTATGAGCGGGCGTGAACGCGCGACCTATCTGCGCGCTATCTCCGACATCATCCTCGCTCGCAAACACGAACTCGGTCGCCTCGAAGTCCTCGATAACGGCAAGCCGCTGCCCGAGGCTGTCTGGGACATGGAAGATGCGGCCGGCTGCTTTGCCTATTATGCCGGACTTGCCGAAGAGATGGACGAAAAGCCCGAGGAGACGATCGCGCTCGGTGATGCCCGCTTTTCCAGCAAGGTGGTGCGCGAACCAATCGGGGTCGCCGGCGCCATCATTCCCTGGAACTACCCGCTGCTGATGGCGAGCTGGAAAGTGGCGCCAGCGCTCGCCGCCGGCTGCACCATGGTGCTGAAACCGTCCGAGCTGACCCCGCTCACCGCCCTTGAACTGGCAGGCATCGCAGAAGAAGTCGGTTTGCCGGCTGGTGTGTTAAATGTCGTCACGGGTCTCGGGCCAGACGCAGGACAGCCGCTGTCCGAACATCCCGGCATCGACAAGCTTGCCTTTACCGGCTCGGTACCGACCGGGTCCAGGATCATGGCGGCGGCTGCCCGTGACATCAAGAATGTCAGCCTGGAGCTCGGCGGCAAGTCGCCCTTCGTCGTCTTTGCAGACAGCGACATCGAAAAAGCCGTCGAATGGATCATGTTCGGCATCTTCTGGAACCAGGGGCAGGTCTGTTCCGCAACCTCCCGCGTTCTGGTCGAGGGGAGCCTCTACCCGGCCCTTCTGGAGCGGCTTGTCGCAGAGACCGCAAAAATCCGCATCGGCAATGGCCTCGCCGATGGGACCCTGCTCGGACCGCTCGTGTCGGAGGGGCAGTATGACAAGGTGCTCGCAATGATCGAGCTTGGTCGAAGCGAAGGCGCCACCGTCGCTTACGGCGGCAAGCGGCCAGTGGGTCTCGACACCGGTTTCTTCTTGGAGCCGACGATCCTCACCGATATGGGCGAAGACAGTTTCGTCTGGCGCGAGGAGATATTTGCGCCCGTCGTCTGCGTGAAGCCCTTCAAGGATGAGGCCGATGCGATCCGCATGGCCAATGAAAGCCGGTTCGGCCTGGCGGCGGCCGTGATGTCGAATGACAAAGCACGCTGCGAACGTGTCGCGCGTGCCTTCCGCGCCGGCATCGTCTGGATCAACTGCTCGCAGCCCACCTTCACCGAAGCGCCCTGGGGTGGCTACAAGCAGTCAGGCATCGGCCGCGAACTTGGTGTCTGGGGCCTCAACAACTATCTTGAGGTCAAACAGATCACCGCCTTTGACAGCGAGGATGCCTGGGGCTGGTATATCAAGTAGCAGACGCGCTGCTTTGCGCCGGCTGAGGCCACTGCTCAATGCGCTCGGAGCCAGTCGGCGAGCTCCGCTTCAGCCCGTTCGAGCGCGCTGTAGTTCAATAGCTTGCGCAGAAGGGCAACGGTGACGGCGCGGGCGCGCAGGTTGAAGCGCCCCTCCTCGCCCTCATCTGGCGTCATCTGGTAGACGTCGAGCTTCTCGTAGAGAGATTGCAGCCGGTTCTGCACGCTGCGCAGCGACAGGCCTCGGCGACGCGCGATGGTGCGGTCGGTCAAGCCGAGTGCGATATCGACAAGGATTTCGTATTCGCTGTCGCTGAAGCCCTTCACCTGGCCGAGGCTCTTCTGCTGCATTCCGCGAACCTCGCGATCGATGACACATTGCGCCTCGACGAAGATGCTGCGCAAGGCCAGCTTGAGCCGCTCGTCGGAGGCGGATTTGAGCACATAGCCGTAAGCTGCTCCATCCGGCACGATGCGCGAGACGCCGCGCACATAGGCTTCATCCGAATAGTTCGACCAGAACAGGATGCGCGTGTCCGGCCGCTCCTTCCAGATCGTGCGGGCCGCCTCTATTCCGTTGCGCGCATTCATCTGCAGGTCCATCACCACATGCGCCGACTTGTGGTCTCGCGCGAGCCGCTCGCCCTCGGCGCCGTTCTCCGCCTCGATCACCGTCTTGCATTCGGGAAGGGCCGCACAGACAGCCTCCAGCAGATAGGAGCGGTGCAGCGGGTCGTCCTCGACGATCAACACTTTCATGGCATGTCTCCCCCGGCTTTCCGTCGACCTTGGGCCAAGGGCAGTTGCAGGCGCACGGTCGTACCCGAGCCATCTCGGTTTGGTCCGAGCGTGAACTTGGCCGAGATCAACCGAGCCCGGGTCATCATGTTGTCGATGCCACCGCCCGAACGACGCTCCCTGCGCGGCATGCCGTGGCCATTGTCGGAAACTTCGATGACCAGCGTGGACGGATTGTTGCGCAGGCGCACCTCGATCGCGCCTGCCTGGGCATGGCGAACGGCATTGTTGATCGCCTCCTGGACAATGCGGAACAAAGCGATGCGCACGGTCTGGTCCAGTTGATCAATCAAACCGTCGGTCTCGTCGGTCAGGCTGCACTCGATCGGCGCTCCCTGGTCGCGCACCGCCCGATCGAGATGGTTTTCCACCGCATGGGCGAAACCGAAGAGTTGCAAGACGGAAGGCTTGGCCTCTTCGATGATCTCGCGCAGGTCCTGCATGCAGTGCTGCAGGCTACGGGCGACCGGCTCCAAGGCCTCGCCGTTCAGGTCGCGCTCCTGGATCAGCCGGTCGAGCCGGCGCGACAGGCGGGTGAGATCGGCGAGCGTCTGGTCATGGAGATCCATGCCGATGCGTTGCCGCTCGCGTTCCAAAGCCTCGGTAAGGCTCAGCGCACCAAGCCGCAACCCTTCTTCGCGAGCCCGTGCCTCGGCCTCCACGATCGCGGATTGTTTTGCCTGGTCGGCGGCCCGAAGCGCGAAGAAATAGGGCGAGAGCAGATCGGCAATCGACTGGGCATTTTTCACGTCGCTCGCCGTGTAAAATCCCACTTGATGCGACGAACAACTGAGCGCGCCGATCACCTCGCCGCCGACCTTCAGGGGCACATGGATGCGGCTGCGCAAATTGTGCTCGAAGATCGGGCGGGTGAACGAAGATTCGAACTGGAACTGGGGATCAACCTGTGCATCGCCCGTCATCATGACATCGACCTGCCCCCAGAGCAGGGCCCGGATCGGGCTGTTGGCGACGGGCGCCGGCGCCAGTTGTCCCCAGGCCGTATCGAGGCCCGTCTCATAGGCTGTGTGATAGAGCCCGTTGACCATCGTCATGCAGACGTCCAGATGGTCATGCGGAATGATATGGGAGACCTCAGCACCGACCGCCTTGATGGCCGAGCGGAAATCAAGCTGCCCGGCGAGAAGCCTGGAAATGCCGAGATAATGATCGAGCAGCGCCGACGGCGCGATGTTGAGCATCGGTAGTCCTCCCACAGCACCCGCTCCTCCAGGCACCATGTCTCCTATAACACAGGCACAGGCCAGTGGCGTCCTGCGAGATCCCGCAGCTTATTTCGTAAATCCCGCACATGCGCTGCCGTCGTCGCCCTATACACATCTTGCGATCTATTCCATCTTGGCTCCGTCGAGAGGAGGAAACTCGACAGGGAGGTCGGCCCAGCCTTTGCTTGGCTGACAGGAGGAAACCGGTCCGATGAGACCGGGCAACAGGGAGTGAGATGATGAAAGCCACCAGAATTCTTCTGGCGACAGCCGCTTTGTGCGTATCCGCCATGCCGATGACGGCCTTTGCCGATACAGCTGCCAAAAAGATCGCCTTGTCCAACAATTACGCCGGCAATTCCTGGCGCCAGGCCATGCTGACCAGCTGGGAAAAGGTCACCGGTGCGGCCGTGAAGGCCGGTCAGGTCGCAGCAGCCGACGCATTTACGACCGCCGAAAACCAGGCCACCGAACAGGCCGCTCAGATCCAGAACATGATCCTGCAGGGTTATGACGCGATCGTCATCAATGCCGCTTCGCCGACAGCACTCAACGGCGCTGTCAAGGAAGCGTGTGACGCCGGCATCACGGTTGTCTCCTTCGACGGCATCGTGACCGAACCCTGCGCCTGGCGCATTGCCGTCGACTTCAAGGAAATGGGCCGCAGCCAGGTCGAATATCTTTCCGGCAAGCTGCCTGAAGGCGGCAACCTGCTTGAAATCCGTGGTCTCGCCGGCGTCTTCGTCGATGACGAAATCTCGGCCGGCATCCATGCCGGTGTCGAACAGTTTCCGCAGTTCAAGATCGTCGGCTCCGTGCATGGCGACTGGGCGCAGGACGTCGCGCAAAAGGCCGTCGCCGGCATCCTGCCGAGCCTGCCCGACCTCGTCGGCGTCGTGACGCAGGGCGGTGACGGCTATGGTGCGGCCCAGGCGATTGCTGCGGCCAATCGCAAGATGCCTGTCATCGTCATGGGCAACCGCGAAGACGAACTGAAGTGGTGGAAGGAACAAAAGGACGCCAACGGCTATGAGACCATGTCGGTCTCGATCGCGCCCGGCGTCTCGACCCTCGCCTTCTGGGTTGCCCAGCAGATCCTCGACGGCAAGGAAGTCAAGAAGGACCTCGTCGTGCCCTTCCTGCGCATCGACCAGGACAACCTGGAAACCAACCTCGCCAACACCCAGGCCGGCGGCGTTGCCAATGTCGAGTACTCACTCGAAGACGCCCAGAAGGTCATCGCTTCGGCCAAGTAACATCGGCCTTATCAGACCCTCCCCCGATCCGTCCGGCCTCGTTGCCGGGCGGAACGGGACAGGTGACCGGAGCTTGGCCACCAGGCGACTGCGAATGGGACATATGACATGAATGCAAGCGAGGCAGCGGGCACGGTCGTCAGCGTCACGGATGCCAAGGTGCATTACGGCGCGGTCCGAGCCCTTGATGGGGTGACCCTGACACTCCGGGGCGGCGAATGCATCGGGCTTGTCGGCCACAATGGCGCCGGCAAATCCACCGTCGTCAACGTCATCAACGGAGGTCTGACTCCGCATCATGGTTCGGTCGCCTTCGGCAACTCCACGGGTCAGGGCATCAAGGCGGCGCGCGAGGCCGGCATTCGTTGCGTCTTCCAGGAACTGTCGCTCTGCCCGAACCTCACGATCGTTGAAAACACCCGGGTCATGCATCGCAGCCTTGCCGGCTGGGGCTGGCGAAAGCGCGGCGCCGACATCATCGCCAAAAAACTCGACGAGATCTTTCCAGGCCACTCGATCAATGCGTCCGAGCAGGTCGGCAACCTGACCATTGCCGAGCGGCAGATGGTCGAGATCGCCACCACCTTCTGCGAGATCGGCAATCCGGTCCGCTTGGTCATCCTCGACGAACCGACATCCTCGCTTGATGCAAGGCTTGCCGAACAATTGCTGACCTATGTCCGCAGCTTTGTGCGGACGGGCGGCTCGGTGCTGTTCATCTCGCATATCCTCAGCGAAATTCTAACGATTGCCAGCCGTATCGTCGTGATGAAGGACGGCAAGGTGGTGGCGGAACGGCCCGCCGCCGACTTCTCCGAACACGGGCTGATCGAGGCCATGGGCAGTGTCGTCAAGGCGCACCAGGCGCGCAGTTCTGTAGCGATGAAGACAGGCGCCCCAGTGCTGACGTCACCACCTGCGCGTGGACTTGGGCTGCCCTTCAAGGCGCATCGCGGCGAAATCATCGGCTTTGCAGGCCTCGGCGGCCATGGCCAGACAGAGATGTTGATCAACCTCTTTCAGGCACGGAGTGGCAACTGGCGGCAAACGGGCACTCCAGCCGTCGCCTTCGTTGCCGGCGACCGGGCCGTCAACGGCACCTTCACCCTGTGGAGCATCCTGAAAAACTTCAGCATCGGCGTATTGCCGGACCTGTCGAGACTTGGGACCCTAGACGAACAGAAGGAAGATGCTCTCGGTGAGGCCTGGAAGGAGCGGATCGGCATCCGCACCCCCGACATGGAAAACGGCATTCTGTCGCTGTCGGGCGGTAATCAGCAGAAGGTGCTGTTTGCAAGGGCGCTTGCCAGCCGCGCGCCGGTCGTGCTGATGGATGACCCCATGCGTGGCGTCGATTTCGGCACCAAGCAGGAAGTCTATGGAATCCTGCGGAGCGAAGCGGAAAACGGCCGAACCTTCATCTGGTATTCGACGGAGATGGACGAGGTCTGCCTTTGCGACCGGGTCTATGTCTTCAACAACGGCGCCATTGTCGCGGAGCTTTCCGGCGATGAGGTCACGGAGGAAAACATCTTGTCTGCATCCTTCAAGGAGGCCGCAGCATGAAGCCTTCCCTGTCCGCCGACAGCATTCGCCTGCTCATCCCTGCATTGTCGCTCGCCGTTCTTCTGGCCGCGGTTTTCTACCTCCAGCCCCGCGCGATGAGCTATACCGGCCTCAACCTCTTGTTCAATCTGGCGGTGCCGATTGCGCTCGCCACGATCGCCCAGATGCTGGTCATGACGATCAACGACCTTGATCTCTCCATGGGCACCTTTGTCAGCTTCGCGGCCTGTGTCGCGGCCACCTTCCTGAACGACACCCCTCTGCTCGGCATCGCGATCCTTGCAGGCGCAATCGGCGTCTATGCAGTGATCGGCGTGCTTATCCATGTGCGCGATCTCCCCTCAATTGTCGTCACCCTCGGCATGAGCTTCGTCTGGGGCGGGCTTGCCGTCCTTATTCTGCCGGCTCCCGGCGGATCGGCACCAACCTGGATCCGCGCCATCATGACCTCGCGCCCGCCACTGGTGCCGATGGCCATCGTCGCCAGCGTGCTGATTGCGGCCGTCAGCCATTACCTGATCATGCGCTCGTCCTTCGGCGTCGTCCTGCGCGGCGTCGGCGGTAACGCACGCTCGGTCGAGCGTGCCGGCTGGTCGATCATCGGGGCACGCGCCTCGATCTATGCACTGGCTGGTCTCTTCGCCGTGCTGTCCGGTATTGCCCTGGTTGGTCTTACCACCTCGGCCGATGCCAACATCGCGCTGCGCTATACGCTGCTCTCGATCGCCGGTGTCATTCTCGGCGGTGGTGAATTCGTTGGCGGTCGCGTCTCACCGATCGGCGCAGTCATCGGTGCGCTGACACTAACGCTTGCAGGCTCCTTCCTGTCCTTCCTCCGGATCTCGCCGGACTGGCAGATCGGTGCGCAAGGCGCGATCCTTATCCTTGTGCTGACCTTGAGGCTTGCCCTCAACCGCTTCGAAGGGCGGAGGGCAAAGTCATGACCGCTTTTCTGAAACGCCCCTGGATCTGGTCCTTCGTCGCGGCCGCAGTCGTCTTCCTGACCACGGTCGTCTTCACCGGGGGTGCAAGCACGCTGGGTCTGGGCCAGGCAGCGCTCACCTTCGCCGCCTTCTCCATCCTCGTCGGCCTTGGCCAGATGCTGGTCATCACGCTCGGTCCCGGCAATATCGACCTGTCGGTGCCTGCCAATATGACGCTGGCCGGAACGGTGGCGCTCAAGGTCATGAATGTCGACAACGGCATGATCCTGCTCGGCCTATTGGTTGCCGTTGTCCTCGGGGTCTTGGTCGGGGTCGGCAATTACGCTTTGATCAAGCTCCTGCGCATCCCGCCGATCATCGCCACCCTGTCGATGAGCTTCATCGTGCAATCGACCGCGATCTGGACCAATCGTGGTCTGCGCATCAAACCACCGGCAGCCTTGGCAGACTTCACGACCGCCTCGACGCTCGGTGTGCCCAATGTCGCCCTTGTCGCGCTGATCCTGTCGGTCATCGTCTGGTTCGTGCTCAACAAGACCGTCTACGGCCGCTGGATCGCCGCCATCGGCCAGAGCATCAAGGCTGCGCGCATGACCGGCATTCCGATCGATGGGACGCGGCTCTTGACCTACGTGATCTGCGCAGTGCTCGCCGCTGTCTGCGGCTATCTGCTCGCCAGTTTCTCCGGTGGGGCAGCGCTCAACATGGGCACGGAATATCTGCTGATGTCGATCGCCGTCGTGGTCATCGGCGGTACGGCGGTTGCCGGTGGCAATTCCAACGTGCCGGGCATCTGGGGCGCCTCGCTCTTCATGTTCCTGGTGGTCTCGATGCTCAACACTTATGGCTTCGGGGCCGGCATACGCCTGATCCTCACCGGTCTCATCATCATTGCCGTCATCATGCTACCGAGCGCCCGTCCGCTCGACAAACGATAACCATCTGCAGGACACGCCCATGTCGGACAATCCCTTTTACGAGATCCACGATCCGCGCTTTCGCGACCTCGTCGTCAGCAGTGCAGCGCTCGAAGAACTCTATTCCGGCTGCCGTTGGGCCGAGGGTCCGGTCTGGTTCGACGATGCCGGCCATCTCCTGTTTTCCGACATTCCCAACCAGCGCATCCTGCGTTGGGTCGAGGGCGGTGGTGTCTCGGTCTTCCGCAGCCCGTCCAACTTCGCCAATGGCCATACACGTGACCGGCAGGGGCGTCTGGTCTCTTGCGAACACGGTCTTCGCCGGGTGACCCGCACGGAGGTGGACGGCACGGTCACGGTTCTTGCCGACAGCCATGACGGCAAGAAACTGAATTCTCCAAACGATGTCATCGTGCGCTCGGACGGCTCGGTCTGGTTCAGCGATCCGTCCTACGGCATCCTGTCGGATTACGAGGGCTACAAGGCCGAGGAAGAGCAGACGAGCCGTCATGTCTTTCGGCTTGATGCAAAGTCCGGGCAGGTGACAGCGATGGCCGACGGCTTCCTGCAGCCGAACGGGCTTGCCTTTTCCCCCGACGAGCGCCGTCTCTATGTTGCCGATTCCGGTGCGAGCCATGTGCCCGAGGCGCCGCGGCATATTCGTGTCTTTGACGTCTCCGACGATGGGCAGTCGGTTACCAACGATCGGGTCTTTGCCACAATCGACAAAGGCATCCCGGACGGAATACGGGTGGATATGGCCGGGAACCTCTGGTCGAGTGCCGCCGACGGGGTTCATTGCTTCTCGCCCGAGGGGACCCTCCTCGGCAAGATACTCGTGCCACAGGTCGTTGCCAATCTGACCTTCGGCGGCCCACGCCGCAATCGTCTGTTCATCACCGCGACCACATCGCTCTATGCGATCTACACCACCACAACAGGTGCCCAGAGGCCTTAAGCCACGACAGCCGCTCTTAGGAGTCAGCCTGCAATGTCGGAGGGTTCTATCTCCTGCGTCGGCTCCAGATCCTGCTCGGCCTTCGTCACCGACTGGCGGGTAAAGCCACGCAAGCCAGAGAGCTCTTCAGCATCGCGCTCGATCTGCACCTCGCTCATTGCATAGCAAACGGCGAGCTTGGCATTCGACATCAGCGCATGCAGGTGGATGCGCTCGTAACCATGCGAGGCATCCACGCCGAAGGTGATCAGTGCGGTGCGCACGTCATGACCGGCCTCAACAGCAGATGCCGCGTCCGAACGGTAGTAGCGGAAAACGTCCTTCTGGACAGGAATGCCTCGGTCCCGGCAGATCTGGTGGAGCTTCTTCGACAGGTGGTAATCGAATGGACCGGTCTGGTCCGCCATGGCAAGCGTCACGCCAAATTCCTCGGAAGCCTGACCGGGCGCTGTTGTGCCGTTGTCGATCGCCACAAGCGAGGCGATTTCCGGCACGAGAGCGGCCGACGCCCCAACACCCACTTCCTCACCGATGGTGAACAGCCAGTAGGTATCGACGGGCGTTTCCACACCTTGCCGCTGCATGGCCTCAAGTGCCGCCAGCATGATCGCCACCCCCGCCTTGTCGTCGAGATGGCGCGAGACAATGAAGCCGTTCTCCAGGAATTCCGGCTGCGGGTCCACGGCGACGATGTCGCCTACATCAATGCCAAGCTGCAGGAGGTCGTTGCGGTGGCGCGACAGCGCGTCCACCCGCAACTCCACATACGGCCAGCCGGAGGGCTGCGTATCGACCTCCGCGTTGAACGTATGACCGGAGGCCTTCAGAGGCAGGATGGACCCGCGGTAAATGCCCTTGGATGAGAAGATCGATACGCGCGCGCCCTCGGCAAAGCGAGCGGACCAATGGCCAATGGACACCAGCTCAAGCCGGCCGTTCTCCTTCAGCGCCTTGACCTGGGCCCCCAGCGTATCCAGATGGGAGACGATGCCGCGAGCCGGCCGTCGCGCGGCACCCGGACGAAGCGCCCTGATGGCGCCACGTCGCGTGAGCATCACATCCAAGCCCAGTTTCTCCAGTTCTCGTGCGGTGTAGCGCACAGCCTCGTCGGTAAAACCGGTGGGACTCGGTATAGCAAGCAATGCCTTCAGGCAGCGGGTCAGATAGTCAGGATCGATGGCGACAGGTTCTTGCATCCCTCCCATGTGTCGCGAAACAGAGATTGGTCAAGGTCACTCCCGTTCAAGCGGCATATCCAGGGAACGGCCAAGACATGAAGTCTGGGCAGCGCTAAGGGACGAAGCTTTCTTTGCAGCACATATCAATGAAGGCGCGCCGCGGCGTTGAGCTCAATCGGCTTGGACAATAGAGGCGTCGTTGTTTTTCCAATCGATAACGGCAGGATTACCGTACCGGTGGCGTCTTGATCCCGTCGCTGATGACCGATCTGATCAACTGGCATTGCCGTCCTGACCGCGCAGCCAAAGCTGTGCGCCAGTATTCTCGGCCTTGGTGCTGATCGAAAGCCGAATGGACGGCGGTTTCCCCGAAAAAGGCTGCGCGGGCCGTCGGCCTCTTACCAGACCAGTTTCACCGGCCCTTCCGCCAGTCTATCGGCGTTACGCCGTAACGGTTCATCTGGAAGCCAGGCTGCGTTGTTGGACGTTTCCTGTCGAGGACGGCGCCGTCACCCACATCGCGATCGAGACCGGCTTTGAGATGCTGCCCACCTGGCGACCGCTTTCACAACAGAAATACGGCCATACGCAGACCACGTTCAGATAAATGACCTTGGGCCTGCTTAATGGTAAAGCGCATGCAGGACGTCATTTGCGGATATCCACCATGCAAGACATGCGTCGGCGACCAGAACCCTACCCACAGAAGTTATAGCGACCTTATCGTTCTTGAAACGTCCTGAAGTTTCAGAAATGCACCATACCGTCGTTCATGGGCCAAAGCAGTTTCATGGCCGCTCGGTGTGTATTGCACGGCAATATGGGAGAGCGCGCCCATCGCGTTGCGAACATCTGGGAAGAGACCAGCTGCAACGCTGCCGAGGATCGCCGAGCCGAGCAGGACCGGCTCTTCGGCCACCGGCGCCACAACGGGTTTGCAGCAGGCATCGGCGAGGATCTGGCGCACCAGGGGGCTCGCGCCTGCACCACCGCTGATCACGACGCGCTCCACAGATGCACCGGATTTTACCTGGGTCTCTATGATCTGGCGCAAGCCGTAGCCGATTCCGCAAAGGCCGGCGATGTAGAGCGCAACCAGATTGTCGAAGTCACGCTCCATCCCCAAGCCTGAAATGACGGCGCGCGCATGGGGATCGGCGAAGGGGGCGCGGTTGCCGAGAAATTCCGGAACCACATGCAAGCCGGCTGCAAGTGCGACCGCATCCGACGCATTGGCGACCTTCTGAGAGGCGTGTTCTGCCATGTAGGCGGGCAAGGACTTTCCTTCGGCGCGCGCCTTGGCCGCTGCTTCGGTCGCGGCTGGATGGAAGGATAAGAGCTGATCGATCGCGGCACCGGCGGCGCTCTGTCCACCCTCGTTCAGCCACAGGCCGGGCACCATGGCCGAATAGTATGGCCCCCAGACACCAGGCACAAAGACCGGTTCCGCTGTGGATGTCATGGTGCAGGACGAGGTGCCGAAGACGTAGGCAAGGTTCTCGGTTGGCTTGCCGCCGATCCCGACCGTGCCGATCCCGCCCGCATGGGCGTCGATCATGCCGGCTGCGACAGCCGTCCCGGGTTTCAGCCCCATGGCTTCTGCGGCTTCATGGGTCAGGCCCTGCCCCAGCCGTGTGCCGGGCTCGACGATCGTGGTGCCGATACGGGCAAAGCCCTCCTTGGCCAGTTCAGACAGGCCGATCTGATCGAAATAGCTTTGGTCCCAGCGGGCCTCATGGGCAAGATACGTCCATTTGCAGGTCACCGTGCAGGTCGAGCGCGAGAGATCGCCGGTCGATTTCCAGGTCAAGAAGTCTGCAAGGTCGAAGAACTGCCAGGCGTCCGCGAAGGTCCGCGGGCGGTTTTCCTTCAGCCACAGGATTTTCGGGGTCTCCATCTCGGGCGAGATGCGGCCACCAACATAGCGCAGCACATCATGGCCTATTGCATTGATGCGCTCGGCCTGAGCAACTGCCCGGTGATCCATCCAGACGATGATGTCGCGTTCAGCCTCTTCCGACGGGCCGACGGCGAGCGGTTTGCCACCTTGGCCGAGCACGACGAGCGAACAGGTTGCATCGAAGCCGAGGCCAACCACCCGTTCCGGCTCGACACCCGCTGACTGCACCGCTTCACGGATGATTGCACAGACCGCGTTCCAGATCTCGCTGCTCGACTGCTCGACGACCGACCCAGCCGCACGAAAGAGCGAGATGTCGCGCTTGGCGACCCCCAGCATACGACCGTCGAGATCGAAGAGACCGGCACGCGCGCTGCCCGTTCCAACATCGACGCCGATGACGTAACGGGTGGCTCCGTCGGTCGAATTCTGTGCTGAGGTCATGGTCTTCTCGTGTGCTTTCTGCATTTCAACGGCAGGCTGGGGATCAGACAGGCGTCAGAGATCGACGCTGTTCGGCAGGATCACGAGGTCGCGGATCGTCACATTGCGCGGACGCGACAGCATAAAGAGAACGGCATCAGCCACCTCCTTCGGCTGCATCAGGCTGCCATTGGCGAGCGCCTCTTCCATCTTGGCCTTCGGCCAGTCGTCGAGGAGCGCTGTGACCACTGGACCTGGCAGAACCGCACCGACTCGCACGCCATGAGGCGCCACCTGACGGCGGGTCGAATGGACGAAAGCCTGGACCGCGAATTTCGACGCCGTGTAGATCGGTTCCCAGACAACCGGTACCACACCGGCAATCGAACTGGTGAACAGGATGTCACCCGACTTCTGCGCGATCATATGCGGCAGGACCGCGTGTACGGAGCGAAAGGCGGCGTTGATGTTGAGGTTCAGCATCCGATCCCAGGCGTCCGGATCGCCTTCCGCCACCGGACCGCCGATATAGGCGCCAGCATTGGCGTGGAAGATGTCGAGCCTGCCGGTGCGCTCGAGAATGCGTGGCAGTATGCTGGAGACGGCCGCCCCATCGAAGAGATCGACCACCAGTGGCACAGCCCGCTCGCCGAGTTCGTTGCAGAGTGTCTCGAGCTTCTCCTTTGCACGGTCGATCAGTACAACTGTCCCACCTTCTGCGATCAGTGTGCGGGCGCATTCGAGCCCGATGCCAGACGCTGCGCCGGTGATGGCGGCAACCTTGCCCTTCATCAATTCAGTCATATCAGGTCTCCAGTCTTTGGATCAGGCGCGGCCGTGGCTGACGCGCGAACGGCGGGCAAGTGAATCGACGATAACGGCGATGGCGAGAACCGCCCCTGTTATCATGTAGCGCAGCGAGGAACTGAGGTTCAAAAGCGTCAAACCGTTTGAGATGGCCTGGATCACGATGATCCCCAGCAATGCCGAGTAGGCACTGCCGCGTCCGCCGAAGAGGCTGGTACCGCCGATGACGGCTGCGGCTATCGCGTTGAGGTTGACGTCGCCCGTGCCGGCCTGCTGGCTGGACGAGGCGAGACGCGAAGCCGACAATGTGCCGCCGAGGGCTGCCAGCGTCGAACACAGCATGAAGGCGCTCATGTAAATGCGGCGGACATTGATGCCGGAGCGGCGGGCAGCTTCACGGTTGCCACCGACGGCAAACATCGAGCGGCCCCACTGGGTCTTGGTCAGAGCATAGTTGAGGACGACGACGAGGCCGACGAAGAGACCGAACATCCACGGCAAGCCGCGACCGAGATTGAGGTAATAGACGGCGGCTTCCAGCACCAGGGTCAGGACAACGGCTTTGACCATAAGGCTGCTGAGCGGCTGCGAAGAAAGATTGACCGCCTGCCGACGCGTGCGGATAACCATGCCTGCAACGATCAGCACGACGCCCGGTACGAGTGCGAGCAGGTAGGAAAGCCAGTCCGGCATGACCAGGATCTGGCCGAAGCGCACGAGCGGCGATGCATAGGGCAGATTGATGCTGCCGGTTGGCCCAAGAATGTAGAGCTGCATGCCGAGCAGTGCCAAAAGGCCCGCAAGCGTCGCGACGAAACTCGGCATACCAAGACGATTATAGAGCATGGCGTAGAGCGCACCCACTGCCGCACCGGTGACAAGGGCGGCAAAAATGGCAAGCGGCAGGGCCATGCCCGAGTTCACCCAAAGCACGCCGATGATCGCCGAGGACAGCCCGCTCATTGAGCCAACGGAGAGGTCGATCTCGCCGAGGATCAAGACGCAGACGATACCTAGTGATATGATGCCAACTGTCGCGCAATCGAACAGCAGATTCACCAGGTTGTTCGGGGCAAGGAAAATTGGGTTGAGGATGCTGAAGACCGTCGAGATGACGATCAGGCCGATTGCGACCGGCAGCATGCCAAGGTCCCCGGAGCGAACCCGCGAAATGAAGGCACGGACCATGCCGGACACGCCCTCGGAATGCTTTACACGCTCGTCGCTTCGGTCGAGTGCGAGCGGCGCGGAACTTTTTTCATTCGACATTTGACTGCTCATGCGGGGCTCCCACCAATTTCGGCGTGCTCGACGGCCTTGCGGCCGGCGCGGCGCGAAACCGAATTTTCCGTAGCGCCAGTGATCGAGGCCACGAGTTCGTGGTTGGAGGCGTCAGGCGTGAAGACGCCGTTGTTGCGGCCGAGGCGCAGGACCACGATGCGGTCGGCAACCGCCCGCACGTCTTCCATGTTATGGCTGATGATGATGACGCCAAGGCCGCGCTCGCGCACGCGCTCGATCAGGTTTAGCACTTCGGCCGTCTGGGCGACGCCGAGGGCTGCGGTCGGCTCGTCGAGCATGATGATCTTGGGATCAAGGAGCAGGGAACGCGCGATGGCAACTGTCTGGCGCTGGCCGCCGGACAGTGAGGCAATCGGTTCCCGCACCGAAGGGATGCGGGCGGCAAGCTCACGCAGCAGCGTCCAGGCACGCACCTCCATCGCCACTTCGTCGAGGTTCCAGGGGGAGATCTCGTGACCCAGGAAAAGATTGGCGACGACATCAAGGTTTTCGCAGAGCGCCAGATCCTGGAAGACCGTCGCAATGCCAAGTTCAAGCGCACGGCTTGGACTGTTGAGTGAGACTTCCTGGCCACAAAACTCGATGCGGCCGGAACTCGGCTGGTGAACACCGGCCAGGACCTTGATCAGCGTCGACTTGCCGGCACCATTGTCGCCGACCAGGGCGACCACTTCACCAGCCTTCACTTCCAGTTCGATATCGGTCAAGGCCGAGACGGCACCGAAGTTCTTCGAAACATTGCTTAACTTCAAGATGGTCGTGCCTTTGGCCGGCAGACCGATGTCATTTCGTTGCATGACGGGGCGCTCTTCTTTGCGAAAAGGGATACGCCCGGCCGGAGCATGCTCCGACCGAGCGCCTTGGGAGAAGATTACTGGGTAATACCGAGCGTCTTGCAACCCTCAGCATATTCACCGGTGCAGACTTCTTCGGGCTTTTGGATGCCCTTGTCGAAGATTTCCGCCTTGATGTTTTCAGCCGTCACAACAGCCGGCACGAAGAGTTCGGACGGCGTATTGTAGAGGGTAGTTTTGGCTTCAACGGTCTCGCCCTTCAGGAGCTTTACCGCGACGTTGGCGGCGGCGGCGGCGACGATTTCCGAAGGCTTGGAGATCGTGTTGTACTGGTCGCCCGAGATGATCAGCTGGAGGGCCGCGATCGTTGCGTCATTGCCGGTGACCGGAGGAACCGGGTTCACGCCGGCGGCCTTGAAGGCGGCGATCGCGCCACCACCGGTGCCGTCATTGGCGGCAACCACACCCTTGATGTCAGCACCGAAGCGGGTGATCTGACCGGCGGCCCATTCCTGCGCCTTCGGCGGCGCCCATTCCGGCGTGTCGAACTCGGCCAGCGTCTTGTAACCCGAATCCTTCAGGCCGCGATGGATACCGTCACGAATGAGGCCAGCAGCCGCATCGGTCGGCGAACCATTGATCTGCAGGACGCCTGCACCTTCTGCAACACCGCTTGCCTTCAGGTGCTCAACGAGCGACTTGGCAATCGCATGGCCGATGCCTTCATTGTCGAAGGAAACGTAGTAATCAGCAGCCTTGTCCGGGATCGGACGGTCATAGGCGATGACCTTAACGTCCTGGGACTGCGCGATTTCAACGAGAGCGGCAGCGGCAGCGGAATCCACCGGATCAAGAACGATGACCTTGGCGCCCTGGGCGATGACCGAATTGAACTGCTGCTGCTGAAGTGCAACGTCTGCATTGGCGTTCTGATAAATGACGGTGCAGGTCGCGCAGAGCTTCGCCATCTCGGCCTTGAAGCCCGGGTAGTCGTGCTCTTCATAGCGCGTCGACGCCTGGTCAGGCATCAGAAAGGCGACGGTCGCCCCTTCCTGTGCGAGAGCAGAACCGGAAACCATTGCGGCAAGACCGACGGTTGTCAGCAGCATGGAACGAATTTTCATGTCTCATTCTCCTCCTTGAATGGAACAGCCTGTCGAGAGACCACCCCGGTTTTTCGTTTGCCACACCCATCCCGCGTCGCCTGACTTCAGGACGCAGTTGATCGTCCGTCGCCGAACCCATCGGCGCCGCAAGATATGGATGATGACTGAACGCCTCCCGGTCGACCCTCCACAGCCAACCTGTATCATCGATGGAGCACCGTTGCTCAATCGATGAAGCAAGAATTGCCACCTTCCCTGTTTGATGTCAAGTTGGGTTTTGCAGGAGGAATTCGTGAATCACCAACGTCCGCAAAAAAAGACAACGATCTACGATCTGGCGGAGCTTGCCGGAACGTCGGCGAGTGCCGTCAGTGCCGTGCTGAACGGCAACTGGAAGAAGCGTCGGATCAGCACCCAGCTCGCCGAAAAAATCACACGGATCGCCGAGGAACAGGGCTATGCCGTCAACATGCAGGCGAGCCTGCTCCGCCGCGACAAGTCGAAGATCATCGGGATGATCGTGCCGAAATACGATAACCGCTATTTTGGGTCGATCGTGGAGACCTTTGAGATCATGGCTCGCGAGCGCGGGCTCTTCCCGATCATTACCTGCACACTGCGAGACCCCAATCTGGAGGTGGAAGCGGCGCGGACCATGCTGTCCTACCAGGTTGAATGGCTGATTTCGACGGGCGCCACGGATCCTGACCGGATCACCGATATCTGCCAGGCGGCTGGCACGCGCAGCCTCAACCTCGACCTGCCCGGCACCAAGGCCATCTCGATCATTTCTGACAATTTCGCAGGTGCGCGCGAGCTGACGAAGCGAACGCTGATCAATGTCGAACGCAAGACCGGTGCGAAGTCGCCGTTGCTGTTCATCGGCGGGCGGGGCCGCGATCACAATACAGCGGAACGTATTCGGGGTTTCCGCACGGCCCATCAGGATCTCGGCGTTCCCATCGAAGAGCATCATATTCTGGCCTGCGGCTACGCACCGGAAAAGGCCGCGCAGGCGCTGAGCGCCATGGCCGACAGCGAAGGCAGCGTGCCACGCGGCATGTTTGTCAACTCCACCATCTCGCTCGAAGGCGTGATGCGCTGGATCAAGTCATCACCGCTGTTTAACGGTGCCAGTCCGATCATCGGCTGCTTCGACTGGGATCCCTTCGTCGCCCTGCTCGGGCACGATATCGAGATGGCCCGCCAGGATGTGCCGGGCATGCTGACGGCGGCCTTCGACATTGTCGAAAAGGGAAACACTGACAGTAGAAAGCTGATCGAGATCCCGCCGATCTTCACTTGAGCTCACCATGCTCGCGTTCAGGGCCGCTGTACCAGCACGGGTTTCGAGCTGTGAAACCTCAGCAAGACACGGACGGAACTTGTCAGAGCGGTAGGTGCTAATAGCCCGACTTTATCTTCTCGAATTCGGCGATCATGCGCTGGCGCAGCTCGGTCGGCATCGGCGACTGGAAGAGGGTGTTGGCCGTGAACTTGTCGATGTCGGCAAATCCCTTGTCGGCAAGTATCTTGGCGTCGACCGCGGCCATGCCCTTGGCGTTGGAATGTCCATAGCCCCAGTTTTCCACCATATAGGCGCTGATCGCCGGATCGGTGATGGCGTTGAGGAAGCCGTATTGCTGCTCCTCGCTGCCGGCGGCGCCCTTCAGCCGGACATAACCACAAACCCAGGTTGACAGGCCCTCCGCCGTGTCCTTCTTCATGGCGACCGGCACGCCGTCTGCGGCAAGTGTCGTTGCCGTCTCGTTCCAGGCCCAGGCGAGATCGACCTCGCCGCCGGCAATCGCCTGGCTGAGATCGGTATTGTCCGTCCAGTAGAGGCGGACATTCTTATGCACTGCCCGCAGAAAGTCTGAGGCCTGCAGGAACTGCTCGTCCGTCAGCTTGGTCCAGTCCTTGACGCCGATCGCCAGGCTCGCCAGCGCATAGGCATCGTCGACATTGTCGCCGATCGACACGCGGTCCTTGAATTTGGGATCGGCGAAGGCCTTGAGCGAAGCTATATCCTCGGGCTTCACCGTATCGGTGCGATAGGTCAGCACCGTGTTGCCCCATTCGAACGGCAGGAAATAAGCCTTGCCATCCTCGCCCGTCATCAGGCCCTTCATCGCCTGGATACCGGGCAACACATCGTTCCAGTTTTTCAACTTGGCGGTATCGAGCGGTTCGATCAGGCCGGCATCACGCCATTTCGCCACGCTTTGCGAACAAGGGTGAGCAAGATCCGCCGTAAAGCCGGAGCGCAGCTTCTGGAAGGCTTCCTCCTCGTCGCCGAAGAAGGAAAAATCGGGTTCCGTTCCGAACGTAGCTGCATAGGCTGGATGAAAGGCAGGATCTTCGTAACCTGCCCAGTCGAACACGACGATATTGTCAGCGGCCGCAACAGGCAGCGCCACACAGGCCAAGAGACCGGATAGCAGGACGGACAGTCGGATGGCAGTTTTGGGCTTCATGGCCGGTCTCCTTGTTCAAAGGTTGCTATGACGGAACGGGGCCCTTGCGGGTGATGTGCTGCGGGAAGAGGACAACGAGGAACTCGACGGCTGCGGCATGCGCTTCCTCACGCGTCAGACCGTCATTCATCATCAGGCGCCACCATAAACCTTCGAGCGCCGCGCAGAGCGCAAGGGTGGACGCTTTGGGCTCCAACGCATAATGGCCCTCGGCCTTCAAGACGGTGATGAGTTCCTCGAACAGCTGCTGGTACCGGGCGTCGCGCGCACCGCACAGCGCCTGATAGGTTGGCCGCGACTTCGCTTCGCCCCAGAAGGCGCACCAGGCTGCAAGCTTACGCCGGGTGGTCAGCTTGCGATCGAAATCCGCCGCGACGAGGGCCCATAGCCGGGCCGCAGCCGATTCGCCCGCCTTCTCATAGGCGCCCATCCAGTGAGCCGCATATTCATCCGCCATGTATTGCAGGGTAGCGATGAGCAGCCGCTCCTTGCTTTCGAAATGAAAATTGACGATCCCGCGCGAAAGACCTGCGCCGTCGGCGACATTGGCAAGCGTTGTCTCCGCATACCCACGCTTTGCCAGCGAATCGATCGTTGCCTCGATGAGCTGCAGCTGTCGCGTTTCCTTGGAGGCCTTGCGGCCCTTCCTGTCGGCTTGAATTGCTGCATCGGGGAGAGCGTCGATCGACTTCATGCTATGGGTCCAGTCCTTGGGCGTGCACGCGGCTTGTCTCTCCCCAGATGAGCGTGACCGCGGCTATCCGTGTCAAGAACCTTCTCGTCGGTTGCGACGCCGGAATCGCGACCTCGAACCTGCCATCCGTGCGGCAGGCCCCATGCGCCGTCCTGGTGAATTCCCTGTCCGTCATCGGCGACCCTTCCACTCACGCAGCGTAGCGCATTGCGCAAATTATGCAACAAACTTGCTGAATGTTCATTCAATATGGATAGACAAGCCTCCGTTTTTCATTCACTTTTGAAGAAACGGGCAGATGGGGGCAGCATGAAGACCCATGACGTGGTGATGATCGGCGGGGGCCATAACGGTCTCGTGGCAGCCTGTTATCTGCAGAAGGCCGGCCTTGACGTTCTGGTGCTGGAGAAGAACGACTGGGTGGGCGGTGCCGCCACCAGCCGCGAGCTGACACCCGGGTTTGTCTATTCCAACTGCTCCTATGTCTGCTCCCTCTTCCGGCCGGAGATCATGCGCGATCTTGAACTGCCGAAACACGGGTTGCAGGTGGTTTCCTACGAGGGCGGGGCCGTCTTCACGCGCGACGGCGACTATCTGGCCTCCTACCGGGACCACGACAGCCACCGGCGCGACTTCGCCCGCTGGTCGAAGCACGATGCCGAGGCCTATGAGCGCTATG
>NNBU01000162.1_pt1 | contig 29185 bp, 24 predicted proteins | sample 1173781 | NCBI WGS metagenome assembly NNBU01 (sample SAMN07173937, study PRJNA388173) | plant metagenome | biome: Plant school; feature: Soil; material: Symbiotic tissue of Blasia pusilla L.; isolation source: symbiotic tissue sample KVJ2 | host: Blasia pusilla | place: Norway: Troms, Kvaloya...
GTGGTAGATTAGCAAAAACAAGTGCCCAATGCCTAAAAACTCCATCCCGAAAGTGGCATGGAGTTTTTTATTTGGCTCTGCTCTGCCTTAGACCATTTCACTAAAACCCTGATACATATAGATTTCACGTAGGGGCACGGCAATGCCCATTGGTGTTAACTTAACGCGAAACCGCACGTCCGCCAGGGATTGTAAATCCCTGTCTCATAGCTAAAGTCCTCTGAAGAGGACTAAGATAGCGCGAAAATTTTCAGTCTACTTCAGTAGACTTGAGCAATTAGTCAGGGATTTATATTCCCTGGCGGGTGAACAACACCCAATCAGTACGCTATTTTTGGCAAAAGTTGACACCAATGGGCAAAGACAAGCCCCTACCAACGTATTTGTATCATCATTAAAGTCAAACAGTATTAGACGATGGTGAAATTAGCAGCAGTCAACGTAGTGGTATTAATCCCATTCAGCGTTGCTAAAATTTCATCAGTCGCAGTGACGATAATTTTGTGACCAGAGAAACTGAGTTGACCGAAACTCAAACCACCAGACAATCCAATCAAGTCAATGCCTTTGGAGAAGTCAGTAATCTGATCAGTACCTTGTGTTGCGGCTAAAACAAATTTATCTTTGCCATTGCCACCTGTGAGGGTATCCTTACCAAAACCACCAGACAATGTGTCACTACCATTGCCGCCATCAAGGATGTCTTTGCCATTACCGCCAACTAGGATGTCGTTGCCATTACCGCCTAAGAGGGTATCATTACCATTGCGGCCATTGAGGGAGTCTTTGCCATTGCCACCCAATATGTAGTCATTACCAGCAGTGCCGTTTATATGGTCGTTGCCCCTGCCACCAAAAAGGCGAGCGCCCACTTCTACAGTCACTTTAGCAGTACTAGTGAGTTGACCATCAGTGATGGTGTAGTTAAAGCTAGCGGCACCACTAAAGCCTCTGATTGGGGTAAATAGGATGAAGTCATCAGCCGAGTTATTAGGAGTGTGGTTATTTTTGAGCACCGCAGTCCCATTGCTTCCACCACTGACGCCAGTGATGCGGAGGTTGCTGCTATCGATATCGCGATCGTTAGCCAGCAGGGTATTTACTCCAATAGAAAAGGCAGTATTTTTTGCAGTCGTAACAGTATCATTAACGGCAACAGGTGCCTTATTAACTTGTGGTTTAGTACCAAAGACCACGTAGCTCTGACCAGTTCCCAAAGAAGCACCAGGTGCGCCAACAATCAAGTCGCCGATTTTGTCCCCGTTGATATCCCCAGCACCACTGACTGAAATACCTGAAGAGTCAGTACCATTAATGCCGTTGATGGCAAAACCTTTGCTAGGGTTGAGGTTAGAGAGGTTGAGGCTGGCACTAAAAGCGCTATTACTGCCAAAGACCACGTAGCTCTGCCCAGCACCGGATAAAGCAAAGGGTGCGCCAATAATCAGGTCATCGATGCGATCGCCATTGACATCTCCAGCAGCGCTAACTGAGAAGCCTGAAGCATCATTGTCATTAATACCCTTGATGGCAAAACCGTTGCTGCCATTAAGACTAGATAGGTCAAAATTGGCACTAAAAGCCCTACTACTGCCAAAGACTACATAGCTCTGTCCAGCACCAGAAGCGGCATTGTACCCACCAACAATTAGGTCGTCGATGCCATCATTGTTAATGTCTCCAGCATTGCTAACTGAGGCACCAAAAAAGTCACTTGCATTGCTGTTGATAGCAAAACCGTTGCTGCCGTTGAGGTCTGCGAGGTCGAAGCTCGCACCCAAGCCACTACTGCTGCCAAACACCACGTAGCTCTTTCCTGTACCTGGTGCGCCAATAATTAGGTCGTCGATTTTGTCACCGTTGATGTCGCCAGCACTGCTGACTGAGCTGCCTGAGGAGTCAATATCATTGCCGTTAATGGCAAAACCGTTGCTGCCGTTGATATCTGCGAGGTTGAAACTGGCAGTAAAAGCGCTAGTGCTGCCAAACACCACGTAGCTCTGCCCCGCACCAGAAGCGGCACTGGGTGCGCCAATAATTAGGTCGTCGATGCCGTCGCCGTTAACGTCTCCAGCATTACTGACTGACTTGCCTGAGGAGTCTGAGATGCCATCTGAGTTAACGCCATTAATGCCGTTAATGGCAAAGCCGTTGCTGCCGTTCAGAGAGGAGAGGTCGAGGCTAGCATTGAAAGCACTAGTGCTGCCAAAGACTACGTAGCTTTGCCCTGCACCCAAAGCGGCACCCGGTGCGCCAATGATTAGGTCGTCGATTTTGTCACCGTTGATATCCCCGGCATTACTAACTGATGTGCCTGAAAAGTCAATGATACTGCCGTTGATGGCAAAGCCGTTGCTACCGTTCAGCGACGAGAGGTCAAGGCTAGCATTGAAAGCATTAGTGCTGCCAAAGACTACGTAGCTCTGTCCTGCACCTGGTGCGCCAATAATTAGGTCGCCGATTTTGTCGCCGTTGATGTCTCCGGCATTACTGACTGATGTGCCGTTCGAGTCATTGGCATTAATCCCGTTGATGGCAAAGCCATTTTTGCCGTTGAGGCTAGAGAGATTGAATAGTGGATTAGCCATGATTTGTTGTTAGCAATGGAGTAGATGTTAAATTTTTAAACGCATAACATTAGCATTGGTTAAAAGTTAGGTTAAGCCAATTAATTTGAAATATTTTGTGTTTTTATGACATTAGTGCTGTATAGTGTCACCTATAATTAAACATTATTATTTATCGCATTTTGAAATCCAAAAAGCGTTACAGAGCTTATTTATATATAAGATTGTTTACTAATTTGAAATCTGCTATTTCTTTATCTAAAGAAAGTCATAAAAGAGCGCTAATGCTTACTCTCCTTGATGAATAGATTGCCGCTTGAGACGTTTGTTAGCGTACATCAATTCGTCAGACCTAGCGATTAATTGTTCTAGTGACATATTGCTTTCTGGTGAGTAACACTCTATGCCCATACTCATCGAAAGTTCGTAATTACGGTTTTGCTGTTGATTAAAGTTGGTAATATTGACTTGCAGATATGCTTGGATGCTATCAGCATCCTTAAAGTAGCTGGAGATGAAAACAATGAACTCATCTCCACCTAAGCGGGCAACAATATCTGAGTTCCGAAAACTTTGTTTGAGTAATCGACCAGCATCAACAATCAAAGCATCTCCCATATCATGACCAAGGGTGTCGTTAATCTGTTTTAGCCCATCTAAATCAATGAAGATCACCCAGCACCATGCTTTCGTGTGGTGAGCAATTTTTAACTCTTGTTCAGCCATTAGGAAGAAACCACGTCGATTATGCAAACCAGTTAATTCATCAGTCAGGGATGCTTGTTGACGGTTGCGAACTTCCTGAATGAGTTCCATCTGAGCGATCGCCTGACGAGTTAAGCGGCGCAGTGCATCTAACTGCTGGTAACTTAAAATCCGAGGAACAGTATCAAGCACACACAATGTCCCAACCGGAAAACCATTAGGCGTAACTAGTGGAGCGCCAGCATAAAAACGAATTTTGGGATTACCTGTGACTAGAGGATTGTTACTAAAGCGATCATCCTTGGTGGCGTTGGGAACCACTAATATATCCTTTGGTTGAAGAATGGTATGGGAGCAAAATGCCCAATCTCTGGGTGTTTCCCTAGCTTTTAATCCAACCTTAGATTTAAACCATTGGCGATCGCTATCAACTAAGCTAATTAAAGCAATTGGAGTCTTGCAAATGTAGGCAGCAAGAGCGGTTAGGTCATCAAATGCTTCTTCGGGCAAGGTATCCAGAATATTATAGTCTGCTAATGCTTTGAGTCTTTCTGCTTCATTGTCAGGAAAAGGAGCAACTTGGGTTTTCACAGATGAGTGTCTGAGCCTTAGCGAGGAAAGTCTGGTTCGCTGGAAATTCTGCAACAACCGCAAGATACTTTCTCCAGCAGCAAGGCTGTGCGATCTAAACATCTCTGCAAGGAAAATCAACATTCGGTTGAATATACAGAAATATTGTGTTACATGATATTCTTCATGCCTTTGGTTTGCTCTGTTGTTCATGTCACCCTAGCCTTCAATGTGCAAATTCCCTGAGGATGTAGATGCTTACAAGGTCTTTTGCCCAAAGCCAGCTTGAAAAATACCAATGTCAGCTAAAAATTATCAAAACTTATTATACTGCCAAAATTCTTTGTCAAAACTTGACATTTTTGATACAGCTAGCTTACATATACGCACATAAGTTGCGAGAATCAGCTGCCAATCCTCGGAACTTATCTTTCCGTTTCAATAAGGTTTGGTTAAGACTCGATCCTCCTGTCTCCTACCTCCTTCAATTTTTATACGACTCCAAAATACCACTGCGAATCATTAGTTGCGGCCAAAACAACACAAAAAATCCCATCCACGTCACTACAGGGATAGAGACGAGAACTGTTAGCCAGATAGTTTTAAATAGTAACCAGCTACCAGCAATCAGCGTTACGCCTGTGAGAACTATAGACCAGGGTTGACACCACCAAGGTTTATACTTCCAAGGACTTATGGGTTTTTGTTCAGACATTGGTTTTATTTAGTAAAACTCGAAATTTACCTTTCACAATTATGAATTATTTTGACAGCTTAAGTTTTATCGGACTCGATTTTTCCATAGTCAAGCTTGATAATACGGTCTGCTAAATGAAAATAGCGATCGTCATGGCTAATTACCAGCACTGTTTTGCCCCGCGATCGCAATTCTGGTAAAAGTTGAGCGTAGAATATTTCTTTAAATACTGGATCTTGATCGGCTGCCCACTCATCAAAGAGATAAATGGGTCGATCTTCCAAATAAGCTGTGAGTAAAGCTAATCGTTTCCGTTGCCCTTGGGAAAGAGCAGTAGTAGAAAGTTGCCCATTTTCGACTTTCACCTTATGGTCTAGTTGCAGTTTTTGTAAATATTCTCTGGCTTGAGTATCCAGGTGAGAATTTTTTAATCCCAAAAGTTCTTCAAATAAATAAAAGTCAGAAAACACGACGGAAAAATGCTGGCGATACCATTCTCGATTTTGTTCGCTAATTAACTCGTCATCGAAGTAAATTTCGCCATGTTCAGGGGTGTAAAGTCCAGTAATTAGTTTCGCCAAGGTAGATTTCCCGCTACCATTTCCGCCGACAATGAAGACTAATTCTTGAGGATAGAGCGTCAGGTTGATAGGGCCAAAGATAAAGCTATTGTCTTCTTGCTCTGTGTAATAAGTGTGGGTAACACTTGTAAATTTTAAGCTATGCCAGTCAGATTTAAGAGTAGGTGGAACAGTAGATATTTCAGTTCGACTAGCTAGAGATAAACCCAGAGACTCAATTTTTTGTAAAGCAATGCTGGCTTTACTTAATAAGGGAAGTTTACTAATGATGTTATCCATTGGTAACACCAAGTAAGTGAAGGTCAAAATGTAGCCAGAGAGAGTTTCAGAATTGATGGTAAGCAGATTAGGTAGGGCGAACAGTACAAAACCGAGGGCAAAAAAGAATATGAGTTGACCCCAGCTAGAAGTCATGGCAAAAAGGGTTAAACCGTTAACATTGTGATGACGGAACTCGCTAGCTGTTGATTGCAGTTTTTCTTCTAAAAAGTCTTCCCGCCGCCTGTAGTTTAGTTTTAATTCCTTGACACCTTCGGTAATGGTGCGAAAATGTTTAAATAGCTGATCTTCATCTTCACGAGCTAAAGCCAGCAACTTTCCTCCTCTGTTGAGTAGCCATTGACAACTAGCGATCGCTACTATTGAAATACCACAAACCATCACCAGTACTAACCAAGAGAGCCAGGTTATATATGCGACGCAACCCAGGACGATGGCTAAATTAATAAAAATGAAAGGCATCTGATAAACAGCATTAGCAACCGCCTGAATATCTTCTGTTAGAGTTGCCAATAGTCGAGGATTTCCTAAGCGTTCTAGATGACTCAACTCCGAAGCGAGAATCTGGCGACTCAAACGCATCCGTAATTGCAAAACAGCATTTTGAGAAAGGCGAATCAGCATCACTTGAGAAATGATACTGGTAATTAGTGCAACTATTGCCAGCCCTGCAAAACCCCAGATGATGGATGTGAGGCGCGAACCAGAACTGCTACTTGCAGCATGACTAATTAAGGCAATCAAGCCAGCACTACTACCACCACTCAAGAATCCAGTAGCGATCGCGATCGCTACCATCACCCACGAAGAACGCACTAACCATCGTAAAAGCAACACTTTCAGCCTTTATTCTCTCTCAAATGCTTATTATGATGCTCAATAAGTTTTATTTCTAGTACTTGAACACAACAATTAAGCATCACCCTGAAAAACTAAAGCTATTTTAAGGAATTTTAATGTCGGGTGTGTTGTCGCCAAGCGCCGCACTGGCAACAATCCAAGGTGCAGTTAGCCTATGCCATAACACACTCTAGTGGCATAGCACAGTTAATTAATATTTTTTTATATAGATTAGACCTGCCTTGAAAATAAGCTAAAACACATCTAATTTGCAGATGAAAATTTTCTCAATATCTTGTGGGGTGGGCATCTTGCCCGCCCTGATTATGCAACTTGAATGCTGATTAGCTTAAGGCAGGAGGGAAAGACATTTTCATTGTTCCTTGTGAGCGCTGCTCATGAAGTCTCTTGCAAAAGTCCCTAACACCCCTCCTCGCTTGCCTACCGTGTATACACAAGTCCCTGCGGAGAGGGGTAAAATGCTTGTGAGATAACCGTTTCAGCTTAAGTTGATCCGTATGAAGGCCTTGCGCCTTTGCGTTAGTGGAGTGTCCCGCAGGCATGGGATATTTTTTTAACTGGAAGTCCCTTATAGCGGTTCCTATTCATATGCGGTACGAAATTTCTCGCAAGGTGTAGGGGCACGGCATGCTACGGTGTACCTCACGTAAACGAGAACCGCTATATACCAATTGATAAAACTAATGATGACCATTGATTAATACCACAGTTAATTCATAGATAAAAAACAATAGCTATTATTGATTAATTAAATAGTTGGATTATATAAGAATTAATTAGAAGAGTTATCTCAAATTTATTTAGATAAAGTAATTCCATTTTGACAAATATAACGGTAAGCTGTTTCTAACAAAATTAAACAAAGATAAATTTTCATTATCTGCGACGCTAAATAGCCCGTCGTAGACATCACTGGGTTAACTGGGATCAACACCAGTTAATTAAAACCCCCAAATTTTTGATGAAAATATAGAGGTAAGTTGATGGCTCAGTTTCTACTTGAGACTGTTTGGCTAGTTCCGTGCTATGCCTTAATAGGTGGCTTGTTAGCCGTACCTTGGTCGCCAGGGATCATTCGGAAAACAGGGCCAAGACCGGCGGGTTATGTCAATTTGGTAATGACATTTTTGGCGTTTGTACATAGTGCGATCGCTTTACAAGCAACTTGGAATTATCCAGCCCAGGAAGTATTTATTCCTTGGTTATCTACTGCTGGTTTAGACCTCACCATTGCTTTAGAAATTTCCTCAATTAGTGTTGGGGCTTTAGTTGTCATTACCGGTTTGAACTTGCTGGCGCAGATTTATGCCATCGGCTACATGGAAATGGATTGGGGTTGGGGACGCTTCTATTCCTTATTAGGATTATTTGAAGCGGGACTATGTGCCCTTGTTCTGTGTAATAACTTGTTCTTCAGCTATGTAATTTTGGAAGTCCTGACGCTGGGAACCTACCTCTTAGTCGGCTTATGGTTTAGCCAGCCGTTGGTAATCTCAGGTGCGAGAGATGCTTTCTTAACCAAGCGGGTGGGAGACTTATTCTTGCTGATGGGCGTGTTGGCATTATGGCCCCTCGCCGGAACTTGGAGTTATCCAGAACTAGCTGAGTGGGCGGCGACTGCTAACGTCAACCCGACAACAATGACACTAGTAGGTTTAGCCTTAATTGCAGGCCCAATGGGTAAGTGCGCCCAGTTCCCCCTGCATTTGTGGTTAGATGAAGCGATGGAAGGCCCAGTTCCTAGCACGATTTTGCGGAACTCGGTAGTAGTTGCTAGTGGTGCATGGGTGCTGATTAAATTGCAACCTGTGTTAACCATCTCGCCCATAGTTTCTTCAGCGATGGTGGGAATTGGGGTAGTAACAGCATTGGGTGCTTCGTTAATAGCGATCGCTCAAATCGACCTTAAACGCTGTCAATCCTATTCTGTCAGCGCATACATGGGTTTAATATTCATCGCTGTGGGAGTGCAACAATACGAAGCGGCACTATTGTTAGTACTCACCCACGCCATATCCGCAGCCCTGTTGGTGATGAGTACTGGGGGAATTATCTGGAATAGCATTACCCAAGATGTCACCCAATTAGGCGGATTGTGGACACGTCGCCCGATTTCCGGAATCGCCTTTATCGTTGGAAGTTTGGGGTTAATTGGTTTTCCACCCCTGGGTAGCTTTTCGGCGCTGATGGTATTAGCAGATAGCTTATGGGAAACCCAACCTTGGTTAGTGGGAGTATTGATAGCGGTAAATGCTTTGACAGCAGTCAGTTTAACCAGAGAATTCGCTTTAATTTTTGGTGGTAAACCTAGACAAATGTCCCAGCGATCGCCTGAAGCTCACTGGCCGATGATCCTGCCAACAATGATTTTACTTGGTGTCAGTCTACATCTTCCTTTAGTGTTGCAAAGCTTATCACTTTTACCAAATTGGGCAAACCTAAATAAAGATGTCGCACTACTTTTAACGTGGTCGAGTGTGTTTGGTTGCAGTATTACTGGTGTGATTTATTTCAGCAATATTCCCAAACCGATTCGTTTGCCTTGGAAAGGGTTACAAGACTTAATCGCATACGATTTTTATACCCCCAATATCTATCGAATGACGATTATTTTCAGCGTTGCCAAAATTTCCCAACTTGCCGATATCATTGACCGATTTGTAGTCGATGGCATCGTTAATTTCGTTGGTTTGTTTTCCCTATTAGGTGGCGAAGGTCTTAAATACAGCACCTCTGGACAAACCCAATTTTATGCACTCACTGTTCTTTTAGGAGTGAGTGCTTTAGGAATTTGGGTAGCTTGGCCATTTTGGGGAGTGCAGTTTTTAAATTTTGTTTTTCAAATCTCGACAATTGGGTAGCAATAACTATCCTACTAAAAGCTAACAGTTTAATATTGTGAGGAGAATTTCATGAGCATACAACATCCCCAAATCAATCTTTCCAGAAGAGGTTTATTGAAGTTTGGTGCAGGTGCGATCGGTACAGGTGTATTGACAGCCGGACTTGGCTCAAACTTGCTTGCAGCTGAGAAAAAACCAGTAGAAGATGATATTACACCCGATAAGGCACTGCAAGAATTACTAGATGGGAATGACAGATTTGTCAAAGCAAAACGTCGCAATCCTCACCAAACTCAATCACGTTTAGTCGAAGTTGCCAAAGGTCAAAAGCCCTTTGCTTCTATTCTAGGCTGTGCAGATTCACGAGTCCCTTCAGAGATTGTCTTTGACCAAGGACTTGGAGATTTATTTGTCTGCCGCATAGCTGGTAATATTGCGACAACACAGCAAATTGGTAGCTTAGAATTTGGCAGCTTAGTATTAGGTACTAAAGTCATCATGGTAATGGGACATGAAAGATGTGGTGCGGTAGATGCTGCAATCAAAGGTGCTGAAGTACCAGGGCAAATTGGAAGTTTGCTTGAAGCAATTAAACCAAGTGTAGAAAAATCAAAAGATCAATCAGGAGATAAATTAGAAAACGCCTGTAAAGCCAATATTTTGGCACAAATTGACAAATTGAAATCATCGACAGTTTTATCTGAGTTAATCAAGGCAGAAAAACTGAAAATAGTCGGTGGTTATTACGATTTAGATACTGGGAGAATCAGTCTAGTCGGTTAGCTTTTTTGCTCTTTGTCATTAGTCATTGGTCATTGGCTAAGAATCAATACAGTTCAAAATTAGCAACAAAACCCTGATGTAGAGACGCGATAAATCGCGTCTTGAAAGACCAATTATCTACACCAATAACCCTTAACCCAAGCATATTGGGCTAAGAGTAGGTCATAAAAGACAAAGGACAAAGAACAAAGGACAAAATTACCATGTTAAGTGTTTTGATTTGGCTGCCCATTTTAGCTGCTATTTTCATAGCAGTATTACCTCTAAATATTCCTAAACATCGTATTCGTTTAATAGCATTAATTTTTTCGGGGGTAGTTCTCTTCTGGAACCTTTTTATCCTGCTAAAATTTGATATTAGCAATCCGGGGATGCAATTTAAAGAGTACTTGCCCTGGAATGAAACCCTTGGCTTGAGCTATCAATTAGGTGTTGATGGGCTTTCTATCTTGATGTTGGTGTTAAATAGCCTGCTCACCTGGATTGCTATTTACAGCAGTAGTAAAGAAACTGAACGTCCCCGGCTATTCTACTCCATGATTTTATTAGTTAGTGGAGGAGTCGCAGGTGCTTTTTTAGCAGAAAATTTGCTGCTATTCTTCTTGTTCTACGAACTAGAATTAATCCCCTTCTACTTACTAATTTCCATTTGGGGAGGGACAAAACGGGGTTATGCTGGGATTAAATTCCTGATTTATACTGCTGTTTCGGGAGCATTAATTCTGGCAACATTCTTGGGTATGGTGTGGCTGAGTGGTTCTACCAATTTTGCTTTTGATGCAGTCTCTACAGAAAATCTGTCAACAGCAAAACAAATCCTTTTACTAGCAGGAATAGTATTAGGTTTTGGGATTAAAATTCCCTTAGTTCCCTTCCATACTTGGCTACCAGATGCTTACGTTGAGGCTTCAGCACCAATTGCCATTCTTCTCGGTGGTGTGTTAGCAAAACTGGGAACTTATGGATTGCTGCGATTTGGGTTGGGTATGTTTCCCCATGCTTGGAGTATTATTGCACCAACTCTGGCAATTTGGGGAGCACTCAGCGCCATGTATGGGGCAGTAATTGCGATCGCTCAAAAAGATATCAAGCGCATGGTAGCATACAGTTCCGTCGGTCACATGGGCTATATCTTGCTAGCTGGTGCTGCCAGTACTCCCTTAGCACTCGTTGGTGCAGTCGCCCAAATGTTTAGCCACGGAATCATCCTGGCGATTCTCTTCCACTTGGTGGGAGTTGTGGAAGCCAAAGTTGGTACCCGCGAGTTAGATAAACTCAATGGTTTAATGAGTCCCATACGCGGTTTACCTCTAATTAGCGCCTTACTAGTTTTAAGTGGAATGGCTAGTGCAGGTATTCCCGGTTTAACAGGATTCATCGCCGAATTTCTCGTCTTTCAAGGTAGTTTCTCTGCCTTTCCCATTCCAACAATTTTGTGTGTAGTCGCTAGTGGATTAACCGCAGTTTATTTTGTTATCCTCCTCAACCGCACCTGTTTTGGCAGACTGGATAACTTAGCCTACTATCCCAAAGTCCTTTGGTCTGAGAAAATCCCAGCTTTAATTTTGGCAGCTTTCATCATCTTTTTGGGAGTACAACCCACTTGGTTAGTGCGTTGGAGTGAATCTACAACTACAACAATGGTGGCTGCAATTCCCTCCTTAGAAAAAACCGTAATCTCTGAAGTCGCGCTGAAATAGAAAATACATCAAAACACTTGTAGAGACGGCGATTTATCGCGTCTCAAAATCTATCCCCTCAGACGCGATAAATTGCGTCTCAAAACCTATCCCCCAGACGCGATAAATCGCGTCTCTACAAATTTACGATTACCATGACAGCAATTAAAACAGCAATTAAATTACCTCCTTCTAATCACGAATTTGCCGAAGTAATTCACCGCTTAGAAGCAGGCGGTGCAATGTTACCCGATACTCCAGAAAATTTGATGCAAATCATCGGTTTATATAAAGCTTATGCTGTGCCGATGGATTTTTACTGGCGTGACCTACTTTATATTGCCGAACGCGAATTTTTAAACCCGCTTCCCTTCTTTAAATACTTCTTGCCGAAAGAGTATTTAGAATTGCATAATCATTACGCTGGCGATGATGCCGATTTGCGAATTTGGCGCGGCGAAGCTACTGCACATCCAGAACTTTTGGCATTTATTGAAAAAGGTGAAACTTTCAAAATGCCGAAGTTATTGCATCACTTGTTCCACGATCGCATTAACATGGAATTTGCCGAAGCTTGTATGCGGGCGATGTTGTGGCACAGAGGCATGGGTGGACAATTTGACCCTTACCTAGATTCGGAAGAATATAAAGCCAACGCCGACCGAGCAATTAAAGCTTACTTCCAAGGGAACCCCGTCATGTTAGGGCTTTACAAGCTGTTCCCCGATATGTTTTTAGAACAGTGCCGCCAGATGTCATACTACGCTAATCTGGGCTTATTTTGGGAAATCATGGCCCCAGTGTTCTTTGAAATGTCCGACCTCTATGACGAAGGCAAGATTAGCAGTGTCCCAGAGGCAATGAGCTTCTTAGTTAATGGTATATTTGCGATCGCAGGTCGTCCCATTTACCATCACGTTTATATTCGTGGTGAATGCTACGAAATTATCCCCAAATCCAAAGGTTTCATGTGGCTATATGAAGCCGCATTACCTTATGTAGAAGCCGTTTTCTACCGCACTGCACCCTTCCGAGGGACAAAATCTTATAATGCTCAAGCGCGTCAAGTGCCAGAAGACCAGAAAGACTTTCACTATGGCATTCTTTACGCTGATGTATTTCCAGTGGGTACTGCTGGCATTCCCCCGACATTATTAATGCAAGATATGTTGCATTTTTTGCCCCCATATCTTGTTGATTATTACAGCCAACATTGCCGGGGTGAAGAAGATATGTTGATTCAGTTGGGAGTTAGTTTTCAACGGTCAATGTATTGTGTTACTTCGGCGGTAATTCAAGCTTTGCGAGCTGCACTTTTATATCCTTTAGATGATCCAAATCCCAAGCATTTACAAGCCAATCGAGATTTCTTTGAGATGCAGCTAAATCGCTTTACCCGTGCTGACTACAATATTCGTGATGCTGCTCGTTTAGGGAGCATTCAAAGTCAAGATTATCGATAATAAATCCTCGCATCTTTAAAACAGTGAACAGTCAATAGTGATTAGCAATTAGTATGTCAGTTAACGCCGATACAAGAGGGGACTTAAACCCAACTATCTTAACTGATAACTGTTGACTGTCCACTGTTTTAAGAGCGGGGAAACTTAAACCTTCTGCATATTTCTACTGACGGGGTCAAAACCTCTAGAAAATCGCGTACTTTCATCGTAGTAAGCGCCAGTCAGATCGGCTCCATACAACTTGGCATAGTTGAGTTTTGCTCCTCGGAGATTTGCTTCATTCAGTTTGACACCGCTCAAATTCGCTCTGGTCAAATTCGCTTTGGCTAAGTTAGTTCTACTTAAATCTGCTCCCCAGAGTTTAGCTTTAGCTAGGTTAGCTTCACTCAAATCAGATCCCCATAAATTGATTCCAGGCAAATAGACTCCAATCAGCTTGTCCCGACTCAAGTTGACGGCTGGAAAATATCTTTCCCCTGCGGCAAAACGCCTTTTTAATTCTTCAGCATTCATGCGTCGTGTTGACCTTCTCTAGCAATACAGAAGTTATTTGTTCCCATTCCTGGCTTAGTTCCCCTGAAAATTCTGGCTGACCACTGCGTTGATACCAGAAATTGGCATTGTTCAAATCACCTTCTTTGCGATGCAGGTAAGCATGAACCCAGGCACTATCAGTATCTCTGGCATTTGCAACTAGTTCATGAGCTTTGCTCCAATCACCTTTCTTGTCATACCACATTGCTTGCAGCCCTTTTGGGAATGTCTGAGGACATGGGCGCTGCTTTTCGATCAATCGCAGGAATTCCTCTGTATTCACGATCGCCACCCAACAAGAATCAAACTTCTATCTCTAAGATACTCCTCAGCTTCAAGGGAGGATGGGGAGACAAGGGATACAAGAGATAATTATTAAGTTTCTTCCCAATCCCCAATCCTTCACATCTACTTCACTGGAATAAGTTCAAATTCAAAAGTACCGATCAAACGGTCATCAATATAAACCTCTATTCTATGCTTACCAACTGGATCGCCAGGAGCGATCGTCCAAAAATTCTCAATCACACCTTCTGGAGCCGACTGTGTGCGTCGCGTTACAGATGTAGTGCCGTCTGCGGATATTGAAAAGTCTTCACCGTTATCTGTACCCCAAGTTTCTGGAGGTTTTGGTAAACGCAAGACTTCGCGCCATTTTACTTCACCTTGATAGTCTTTGAGTTTAATTCGCCATCCGTAGGTATTTCCTTCTTGAAGTGGCACTCTTTTTGTCTGAAAAATGGTAACGTTTCCTTTGGAGTCAACTCTTTTCAGTCCAAACTCAGTGTTACTGACAGTAATCTGTTTCGCATTCGTTGGTACAGGAGACGACATAGCATTTTCTCCCAAAACAGCAGTAGCCTTGATCGGCTCAGAAGATATAACTCCAGATATTAGCCAAAAAGAAGCTAGCACAGCAGTAGTAGTCCAAATTCTCATTAGTATGGTTTTCCTGTCAGACTTTTGGTACTTATTCAAGTAATCTGCCATGTTTTCCGGGTCAAGGTTAGGTATGGTTAGACAAAGACAAAATTACTTTTAGAAATTTAACCGAAGCAATCCAAAGTCCAGTTAGAGCTTGCAGCAGGAGGTTTTAGAAAATAATTCTCCCTGGAGCCAAAAGAGTTGTGAAGGTAGAGGCAATTCAATTTTGCGTAAGTCCTATTTATCTGCGATCGCATCTACATATAGCGGTTCTCAGTTAGGTGCGATACAACATTATATCGCGGGATGTCGGGAGGGGCACGGCAGTGCCCATTGGTGTCAACTTAACGCAAAACCGCACGTCCGCCGGGGATTGTAAATCCCTGTCTCATAGCTAAAGTCCTCTGAAGAGGACTAAGATAGCGCGAAAATTTTCAGTCTACTTCAGTAGACTTGAGCAATTAGTCAGGGAATATAATTCCCTGGCGGGTGAACAACACCCAATCAGTACGCTATTTTTGGCAAAAGTAGACACCCGTAAACGAGAAGCGCTATATATACCCATTCGTCACCGTCTTTCTCTACGAGACGCTTTGCGGACAGAACGGTGTGGCATAGATATAGATATAGTATTCTGAATCCTGAATTCAGAATTCTGACTTCTTCTCTAATCAAAATTTCACATGAGATACCAAGTTGGCGGTAGCCTCCACAGTGACGATCCTACTTATGTTGTGCGTCAGGCAGACGAAAAACTTTATACAAGTCTGAAATGTGGTGATTTTTGCTACGTCTTCAACTCTCGCCAAATGGGTAAGTCATCCCTACTACAGCGAATAAGTCGTCGTCTCAAGTCAGAAGGCTATAAATGTGTTTACTTAGACGTGACTCAATTGGGTAGTGAAGATACCACATCAGCACAATGGTATAAAGGAATCATTGTCAGCATATTATACGGGTTAAATTTGGCGGAACACGTCAACTTTAAGCAATGGTGGGAGATGCAAGCAGGTCTTTCTCCTGTACAAAAATTACACCAGTTTGTTGAAGAAGTGTTGCTGCCAAATGTCAAGAGTGATTGTGAAGGAGATGGCCAAGGCAAAGGCATTTTCATCTTCATTGATGAAATTGATAGTTTGCTGAGTTTAAATTTTCCTGTCAATGACTTTTTTGCCTGGATTCGTCATTGCTACAATCAGCAGGCACACGACCCGAATTTTCGACGCCTGGGATTTGCACTGTTTGGAGTAGCCAGTCCGTCTGATTTAATGGCTGACAAACGTCGGACACCTTTTAACATTGGAACGGCTATAGAGTTATACGGCTTTCGATTAGATGAAGCTAGCCCTTTGCTAAATGGCTTAAAGGGAGCAATTAGCCAACCAGAAGTTGTACTGCAAGAGGTGATCTACTGGACAGGGGGACAACCTTTTCTAACTCAAAAACTCTGTCAGTTAGTTCTCCAAAGTGCTTTAAACAGATCAGATCAAAAAATTGTCCTATCCCCAAAATCTGAGGCCTATTGGGTAGAACAATTAGTGCGATCGCACATTATCCAACACTGGGAATCACAAGATGAACCCGAACACCTCCGCACTATTCGCGATCGCCTACTTTTCAACCAACAACAAGCCGGACGGTTATTAGGTCTTTATCAGCAAGTATTACAAGCAGAGGAAGTAGGGGAATGGGGGGACGCAAAGAGGGAAGATACTAGTGACTCTTGGCGTGTTTATGTCTCCCCCTCTTTGCGTCCTCTTCCCCCCGTGCCTACAGATGATAGTCGAGAACAAACAGAGCTTTTACTATCGGGATTAGTTGAGAGACACAAAGGCTATCTCAGAATTAAAAATCCGATCTACCGCAATATTTTCAATTCTGAATGGGTGTTAAAGCAATTAGACAATCTCCGCCCTTACTCACAGCCATTCAATGCTTGGGTAGCATCAGACTTTCAAGATGAGTCACGCCTACTGCGGGGGAATGCGTTACAAGAGGTCTTGGACTGGACTCAGCGTAAAAGTCTCAGCGATTTGGACTATCGATTTTTAGCAGCTAGCCAAGAATTGGAAAGTCGGGAAGTGCAGCAGAGAATGGAAGCAGAACAGCTCAAAGAAACTGAAGCGCGATTGGTGAGTGAACAAAAGAGCGCCCGCCGTCAGCAACGACTACTAATAGGGGTAAGTCTGGCCCTGGTAGCAGCGATTATTTTGGGAATTACAACCCTCTACGCCGATCGACAGGCGGCGCTGAGTGAGGTACGGGCGATCGCAGCTGCTTCCAATGGTAGTTTTAATTCCAATCAACGCTTAGATGCACTTGTACAAGCAATCCAAGCCAGACAGAAATTTCAACGGCTCGATCTGCAAAATTTGGCAGATGCAAATACCCTGGATCTGCAAACCCGCAAAGTATTGGAACAAGCTGTCTACGGTGCTGATGAATTTAATCACCTGTCAGGGCATCAAGGGATTGTCTTAGGCGTTGATTTTAGCTCTGATGGTCAGTGGATTGTCTCATCTAGCATTGATCGCACAGTCAAGCTGTGGAAGCGGGATGGAACACTGCTGAGAACCATCCCACATACTGCAACCATAAATAGCGTCCGCTTCAGCCCAGATAGCCGTCGGATAGTCGCTGCTGGCATTGATGGCGCTATCCGTCTTTGGACAATCGATGGTAAATTATTAACCATCTTCAAAGGGCATAAATCTGCGGTGTGGCGAGTTGCCTTTAGCCCAGATGGACAAACCATCGCTTCTGCCAGTGGTGATTTTAGCGTCAAGCTTTGGCAACTAGATGGCACTTTAATTAGAACTCTTAAACATGAGCGTGGTGTCTGGGGAATTGCCTTCAGTCCCGATGGTCAAACCCTCGCTTCTTGCATGGTAGGTGGTACTAATAAGCTTTGGCGATTAGATGGAACGCTAATCAAAACATTCACAGCCGGAAACGCAACAGTTTGGAGTGTTGCCTATAGCCCAGATGGACAAACTTTCGTATCTGGTGGTGCAGATAAGATGGTGCGCCTGTGGAATCGAGAAGGTAATTTACTGAGAACTTTTAAAGGGCACACATCTGAAGTATTAGGTGTCGCCTTTAGTTCTGATGGGCAGACCATTGCTTCCAGTGGCCCTGATAAAACCGTTAGACTCTGGCGGGTAGATGGTACTTTATTAAGAATTTTGCAGGGGCATACCTCAAATATTCAAACCATCGCCTTCAGTCCTGATGGAGAAACCCTCGCCTCTGCGGCGCACGACAATACCATCAAACTCTGGAGAGTCAACTCACCCTTAGTAAAGCTACTCAATGGCCATCAAGAAATGGTCTGGCGGGTGGCATTTAGCCCTGATGGGCAACGTCTAGCTTCCGTTGCTGGCAAAGAAGTCAAACTCTGGAAACGCGATGGTTATTTAGCCAAAACTATTGTTGAAGACGATTCCCGCATGATTAGTCTGGCCTTTAGCCCCGATGGTCGCACTTTAGCGATCGTTGGTTCTAAGGGTGTTGTGAGACTATGGGAACTAGACCGCAATCAGCGAACCATTCTGAAGGGCCCAGGGATCGGTCTATTGGGTGTTAGCTACAGTCCTGATGGCAACCGACTAGTGACTGTGGGTTTTGATTACAAGCTAAGACTCTGGCAACGCGATTCTAATGGAGAATTCCAACTCCACCAAGTTATCCAGGCGCATACAGGCCGGATTTGGGACATTGTTTATAGTCCAGATGGACAGTTTCTTGCCTCTGCCAGTGCTGATGGCACCATCAAACTTTGGACTTCAGAAAATAGGGAACGCCTATTAGATAAACCTGATCGAATCTTAGAAGGGCATAATAGTGAAGTTTTTGGAGTTGCCATTAGCCCGAATAGTCAATTTATTGCCTCCACTGGCGGAGATGGTCGTCTCCGACTTTGGAAACGTGATGGCACTCTGGTGAGAATCTTAGATGGTAAAAGTATTGGATTAACGAGGGTCGCATTTAGTCCAGATGGTCAAATGTTGGCAGCCGCAGGTTTTGACAATACTATCAAAGTCTGGAAGACCGATGGTACTTTGCTCGTCACTCTGAATGGACACACTTCTAATGTAAGCAGTGTTGCCTTTAGCCCAGATGGCAAAAGCCTTGCTTCTGGCGGAGATGACCAACTTGTGATTCTATGGGATTTACAAAAAATTCTCCATCTCGATCTACTGAAATATAGCTGTGATTGGGTGCGGGATTATTTAAAGACTAATACAACAGTGGAAAAGAGCGATCGCTCTATTTGCAATTACAGCCTTTTTCATCGATTTTAACCGAAAGCTAATGATTAGCGATCGCTCCAATCAATCCCAATATCTTGACAAATTCCCCTGAGATTAGTGCTAATTATCCCCTTTATCCTACAAATTGTGGCGCAGTGAGGCTGCTGGGTTATTGGTCATTGGTAGGCGATTCAAGAAAATAAGTCGCAATGACAACTAATCAGCCAGACATTAGGATGAAAGACCTTTCTAGCCTCTAGCTGGAAACAAGGTTTTAAATTTCCTTAAATACTTCACAAAACTTTACTGCTATTAAATGAAAAATATTTTCAATAACTCTGGTAGTATATCTTCAGGCTTATTGATATAGATATTCATTAAGCTAGTCATTTGTTTCAGCTATTTGCAAACTTTCTCAGGAGGTAACGCCATGACAAGGATGGCCGTTCAAACACCGGAGTCGATTCCCTGGTGGGCAGGGAACGCCCGGTTAACCAACCTCTCAGGGCGACTTTTAGGCGCTCACGTTGCTCATGCAGGGTTAATTGTTCTTTGGGCTGGTGCAACAACCCTTTTTGAACTTGCCCACTTTAATAGAGCACAACCAATGTATGAACAGGGGTTGATTTTATTGCCTCATTTAGCAACCCTCGGCTGGGGTGTAGGAAGTGGTGGACAGATAGTAGATACCTATCCTTACTTCGTCATTGGAGTATTGCACCTAATTAGCTCCGCCTTCTTAGGAATTGGTGGCATCTTTCATGCCCTACGTGGCCCCGCCATCTTAGAAGAGAGATTTTCCTTCTTTGGCTATCGCTGGGAAGACGCTAATAAAATGACCACTATTCTGGGTATTCATCTAGTATTGCTGGGTCTGGAAATTGGTATGGCTCACGGCTATTTTTTGATTGGGCCGTTCGTTAAACTAGGCCCACTACGGGATACGGAGTTGGCGAATCAAGCAGGACTACTAGCTACAATCGGTCTACTGTTGATTTTATCGATTTGCCTGTGGCTGTACGGCAGCGTATCCTTCCAAGGGCGCAAACCTGCCCAAGGAGAGCTACCGGAAAATATGAAAACAGCTAAATCTTGGAGTGAATTCAATGCTGGGTGGACAGTAGGTAGTTGTGGAGGAGCTTTGTTTGCCTTCTTGCTGTTAACCAATAGTAGTGTGTTTTTCTAAGTTGCACGAACTTGGGAAATAGGTATCCTTGCGTAAATTATTGCGATCGCCTCTGGCGGGTGTTTTGCACCATCGCACAGCGTCTCCAAAGAAGAATCACACATCATATATATCAGGTGGAAATATGTCGAAAAAAATCGGTCTGTTTTACGGTACTCAAACTGGCAACACTGAATCTGATGCTGAGAAAATTCGGGATGAGTTTGGTGACGATCTTGTAACATTACATCCCATTTACGAGGCGGATACTACTACTTTTGATGAGTATGAATTGCTGATTATTGGCTCTCCCACTTGGGATATTGGTCAACTTCAGAGCGATTGGGAAAGCTTTTTGCCTGATCTGGATCAAATAAATTTCAATGGTAAGCTGGTCGCCTATTTTGGTGATGGAGACCAATATGGCTATGCCGATAACTTTCAAGATGCAATGGGAATTCTGGAAGAAAAAATTTCCCAGAGAGGCGGTAAAACAGTTGGCTACTGGTCAACAGATGGATATGACTTCAACGAATCTAGAGCTGTGAAAAATGGCAAGTTTGTTGGTTTGGCACTTGATGAAGGTAGCCAATCTGATCTAACAGATGAGCGAATTAAAACTTGGGTTGCTCAGTTGAAGACAGAATTTGCTTTGTAGTCAACTTAAAGCCAGGGCGAATAGAATAGAGCCTCCGGCACGCTGACGCGAACGCGACTACACAAACATAGACGCTTTGCGGCTAGGGACTTCCAAATAAAAAAATATACAACTATTTATTGTGGGGTGGGCATCTTGCCCGCCCGTAGTCAAAGGCGGGCAAGATGCCCACCCCACAAGATTGGATAATTTATTTCTTGGAAGTCCCCTACTCTTACGAGAACGCTTTCAGCGATAGCGACAAAGGAGCGTCACCCGCAGGGTAGTCCGCGGAGGCGGACTAAGGAAAAATTGAGTACTTGAAACCCACGGAGATGGGTAAAGCCTCGTGTAAACGCGGTTTCTAACCGCCGAAATTGATAATTTAGAAGTTACAGGTATTTATGTCTGATTCATTTGATGTTCTGTGGTTAAGTGCCAGTCCTGTTTTACAGCGTTTTGATAAACCATTACTTGAATATTTATCTGGGCAGATAAACGTCGCCCAGTGGGAATACCAGCAAACTAAAGATGAAGCCAGTTCTATAGATAAAGCTGTGGATTTGCTGTATGAGTTTTTAGAATGGCGCGATCGCCCCGTGCATCTAGCAGGTCATGGAATGGGTGGTGCGATCGCCTTAATCTTTGCTCGTCGATTTCCCCAAAAAGTGCGATCGCTCACGCTGCTGGCTGTAGCAGCTCAACCTGCAAATAATTGGCACGCTCACTATTACTTTCAACGACAACTTTTTAGCATCAGCCGTGAACTAGTTTTAGCAAGCAGCGTTCGTAGTCTTTTTGGAAATCAACCCCCTCACACCACTAAGAAGTTAGTAGCTGCCTTAGATAAAGATTTAGAACAATCTCCCTCATCACACTCTTTATTTAAGTTAGTTTATTTACCTAAGGGTGGAGTTTCTATGCCAATGATGGTATGTGGTAGCAAGAGAGATCCGATAGTCAACTCACATACATTACATGACTGGTTGAATTGGTTCAAGCCAGAAGATAAACTCTGGGAATGTTCACAAGGATATCATTTTTTTCACTACTTCCATCCTCAAGAGGTTGGCGAACAAATTTTGAGTTTTTGGCAATGCCACCATCCGCATCTACTCGAAACATCTGCACTATCATTGAGTACTTCTACAAGTTATTCATGAAGGCAAAAACCAGAAAATCTGACCCTTAAAAACTAATATTTTGGTGTTGCATAATTTAAGCATAAATTCGAGCGTAGGCGTAGTCCATCGTAGACATCGCTATGCGTTGTGGTTAATTATTAGATGTTGGGATTCATATTTTTTGACACCACGACTATTGGAGTAAAACTCTTTATTTCATTCCGATTAAGAGAGATTAAAAAGAAGTCCTATAGCGGTTCCCATTCACATACGGTACAAAATTTCTCGCAAGGTGTAGGGGCAATTCATGAATTGCCCCTACGGGTATATCTCGCGTAAACGAGAACCGCTATATAACTCAATATGGTTCAGTTAAGCATCTCTTTTTTCTCTCTGCGTCCTCCGCGCCTTGGCGGTTCGTTAAAAAATTGACTTTGGTAACAGAGTTTTAGCCTTAACTGAACCGTATTGCTATATAACTAGGCGAGCAGATAAATGCATATTTCATAGTTGTTAGGCGTTAGCCTATCCTGACCATAACCCAAAAAGCACAAAAAAATAAATACCAGTTCCCCGAAAAACGGATGCCTGGTATTTATAAATTGCCTTCACTTGAAGCTATGAAATACCGTCGATAATTAAGTTATAAAATTGTATAAAATTAATTTTTCTTAGCCAATTTTTGACTAACCAACTCAGCCGCTAAATGTATTGCTGCTTTCATACTCGTAGCATCAGCAATTCCTTTACCCGCAATATCAAATGCTGTCCCGTGATCGGGTGAAGTCCGAACGAAAGGAAGACCAATAGAAGTATTAACTGCCCGATCAAATGCCATTAGCTTCACAGGAATTAAGCCTTGATCGTGGTAAAGTGCCAAATAGCCATCAGCAGGATTTTGTACTAAAGAACTTCCATACCAAGCTTGACCAGGTTTAACCCACATCGTATCTGGCGGTATTGGCCCATCTAGTTGCAATTGTGGACGATTTTGTCGCTCTTGCTCTAACCAGGGAATTAGCCAATCCTGTTCTTCATGTCCCAATTGTCCCTGTTCGCCACTGTGGGGATTTAAACCTGCGATCGCAATTCTCCCATTTTCTATCCCAAAATCTTTCTCCAAACACTCCACCAGCAAATCTAATTTCTGTGTCAACAACTGCGGTGTTAATGTATCGGCTACTTGACGTAGGGGAATATGTGTGGTAGCTAGTAAAGTGCGGAGTGTCCAACCAGTATGGGGCGATCGCGCTACAAATAACATCCCAAAGCGGTCAACACCTGATTTTTGCGCCAAAAGTTCCGTTTGCCCTGGATAATTATGTCCTGCGGCTTTCCAAGCCGATTTAGCGATGGGCCCTGTGACAATAGCATCAAATTTCCCAGCGAGTGTTTGAGCGATCGCATATTCCATATAGGCAAAACTAGCCGCACCACTCGCCGCATTACCTATTCCTGGGATAATTTCACCTTTAATTTTCTCATCGAACTGCACATCGCTGACTGACAACTCATCTGGATTTGCCAAGGGTACTAAATTCTCAGTTAAATTCAGTTTGTGATAAGTCTGTACCAGCAAATCCCTGTCACCCACCACTGTAACGTCATATTTTTTACTAACTTCCGGCTCTGCTAAAGCTTTCAAAATCACCTCCGGGCCAATTCCCGCCGGATCTCCTAGCGTCAGTGCCAAACGTGGGCGGTTATCTGGGCGAAAAATCACTAAATTACCTTGATTATTTTGATACATAAAATTTATTCATAATAATTATTATCAAGTTTTCTCACATTTCCCCATCTCTCCCGCTCCACAGTAGGGATTGCCCCCCAAACCAGTAGGGATTACTTGCTAAATTAGTTTAAAATTATTTACACAGGTCTAATCCTAGAGTAACAATTCAAAAGCTTCTGTTAGACCTAGTTTACACACACTAATTTGCATAAGGAGAATCACACCAATGGGCGGCGAAATTTTGAATGCAGCTCTATTGTCCTTCGGTTTAATCTTCGTGGGCTGGGGCTTAGGCGCATTGTTACTGAAAATTCAGGGCACAGAAGAATAATTGAGTGCTGAGTTAGGAGTTAGGAGTTAGGAGTTATTATTCTTCCCATTTCCCACTCCCTTTTTCATCGAAAAGTTCTGTTTGCCCCAAACCGGCGTTCATATTTTTCGCTAACTGGGAAAAAGCTTGTCCGTTAAACGGACAGCCATTTTCCCATAAGTTCTTTCATAAAAAACGATTTTCTGAGAAAAGATGTAAAGTTTTGTTTGCATAGGTTATTCTGATAACATTCTTTTCATAAAACATTAAAATTTATTACAACCCTCATGACATTATTAATCGTCGGTGCCACTGGCACCTTAGGAAGACAAGTGGCTCGTCGTGCTATCGATGAGGGGTATAAAGTACGCTGTCTTGTCCGCAGCAGTAAAAAAGCAGCTTTTCTTAAAGAGTGGGGTGCAGAACTGGTACCCGGAAATTTGCGTTATCCCGATAGCCTAGCCGAAGCTTTAGTTGGTGTAACCCAAGTTATTGATGCGTCAACATCTCGCCCTACAGATTCACTGAGTATCAAACAAGTTGACTGGGACAGCAAAGTAGCATTGATTCAAGCTGCCAAAGCAGCTGGTGTAGAGCGTTTCATCTTCTTTTCGATTTTAGATGCTGATAAATATCCAGAAGTGCCGTTAATGGAAATTAAGCGGTGTACAGAACTCTTCTTGGCTGAGTCAGGCTTGAATTACACCATCTTGCGGCTAGCTGGGTTTATGCAAGGGTTAATCGGCCAGTATGGGATTCCCATTTTGGAAGGACAGCCAGTTTGGGTAACAGGTAATTCTTCTCCCATCGCTTATATGGACACTCAAGACATTGCTAAGTTTGCAATTCGGGCATTGACTGTACCAGAAACGGAAAACCAGGCTTTTCCGGTAGTCGGTACTCGTGCATGGAGTGCAGAAGAAATCATCAACCTATGCGAACGCTTATCTGGAAAAGACGCCAGGGTAACGCGGATGCCAATAAGCTTACTGCGTGCTGTGCGGGGCTTAATGCGGTTCTTTCAGTGGGGATGGAACGTAGCTGACAGACTAGCATTTACAGAAGTGTTGGCTAGTGGTAAACAGTTAAATGCTTCAATGGATGAAGTGTATACAGTCTTTGGTTTAGATCCGCAACAAACCACAACCCTAGAAAGCTATCTACAAGAGTACTTCAGCCGAATTATGAAGAAGCTCAAAGAGGTAGACTACCAGAAAAATAAAAATAAAAAGCAGAAACCTAAAAAAACTCCTTTTAAACAGTCTTCAAAAGCCAATAGTCAATAGTAATTACAAAACAGACATTAGTCGTTACTAGATATTTGACTCTAGATGAATGACTACATGACCAAAATGTGTAAGGATTACATAATACAGAGCATCGCCTAAACTTGGATATTTGAGTGTGCCGAAAGCAGGCATTATCTACAATGACGTTAAACCGATAGCGGGCCGTGTCGCTATCGAGTTGAAAGACAAGCTAACCGCAGCCGGTTGGAATGTATGTATCACATCGAGTATCGGTGGAATACTGGGCTACTCTACACCTGAGAGTTCTGTATGCCACACCCCCATTGATGGTCTAACCCCCCCTGGTTTTGACTCAGATATGAAGTTTGCAGTGGTATTAGGGGGAGACGGCACTGTTTTAGCAGCGTCTCGTCAAGTAGCCCCCTGTGGTATTCCACTGCTAACAGTGAATACCGGCCACATGGGATTTTTGACAGAAACTTTCCTGAATCAATTGCCCCAAGCACTAGAACAGGCAATGGCAGGTGAGTATGAAATTGAAGAACGAGCCATGCTCACCGTCAAAGTGTTTCGGGGAGATTCAGTCCTGTGGGAAGCCCTCTGCTTGAATGAAATGGTTCTGCATCGGGAACCTTTGACCTCTATGTGCCATTTTGAAATTGCCATAGGGCGTCATGCGCCAGTAGATATTGCGGCGGACGGTGTGATTGTTTCTACGCCTACTGGTTCTACAGCTTACTCATTGAGTGCTGGTGGCCCAGTGGTGACTCCTGGCGTACCTGTTTTACAGCTAGTACCCATTTGTCCCCATTCCCTAGCTTCCAGAGCATTAGTATTTCCAGATACTGAATCGGTCAACATCTACCCAGTCAATATTCCTCGGCTGGTGATGGTGGTGGATGGTAATGGCGGGTGCTATATCCTACCAGAAGATCGAGTGTATATGGAGCGATCGCAATATTGTGCCCGATTTATTCGCCTACAACCGCCTGAGTTTTTCCGAATTTTGCGAGAAAAATTAGGTTGGGGTTTGCCACATATTGCCAAACCAACTTCGGTAGAATTGCCGTAGGTATTGGGCAGAAGGCAGGAGACAGGAGGCAGGAGGCAGAAGTTTTTGAATTGATTTCTCCCTCATCTTCCTACTCCCTACTCCCCAACTTTACTGATTTCCTTCCAGAATTACTGGTATAGAGATGGTATTTGGAGTTAGTTATTAAGATTGCATCGGAGAATTCGATGGCTGACACCTGAACGTGCTAAAACATCCTTAGCTGCGTGTCAAATCAGGATTGCTCCATCACTAAAGGTTGATAATTGCACTTTATAACTGATGTAAAGATTTTCTCTGGAATGTCTTTACAATCCCAAATCCAATATCCAAAATTGTTATGACAGTTGCTCCAAGTCCCTGTGTTTTGGTGATTGAAACCGATGAGAGCCTTGCAAATCAGCTTTCTTGCGATTTGCAAGAAGCTGGCTATGAATCAATTTTGGCTCATGATGCGACGAGTGGTTTACAACACTGTCGCGATCGCCAGCCTGCTTTAATTGTTTTAGACCGAATGCTATCAGGAGAATCAGGACTCTCATTGTGCAAAAATCTAAGAAGCACTGGTATGCGATCGCCTGTGTTAATTTTAATGGCAAGGGATACAGTCGATGATCGTGTAGCTTGTCTAGAAGCTGGAGCCGATGATTACATCCTTAAGCCTTATCGCTCAGAAGACTTTTTGAAGCTGATTCGCCTCTACTTAAAACCCGATGTGGATACCACGGAGCAATTACGCTTTGGGGATCTAATTTTAGACATAGCAACTCGCCGTGCCATACACAACGGACGGCCAATCGACTTGACAATGAAGGAATTTGAACTATTAAAATTCTTAATGGAACATCCTCGTGAAGTATTAACCCGCGAACAAATTCTGGAAAATGTTTGGGGTTACGACTTTCTAGGTGAGTCTAATGTAATTGAAGTATACATCCGCTACTTGCGGCTAAAAATCGAAGATGAAGGTCAAAAGCGCCTCATTCAAACAGTACGCGGCGTAGGCTATGTTTTACGAGAATCCTAGTAATACCTCCCTTGTTGCCTCGTTCCCAGTCTCAGACTGGGAATCCACATTTGCAGGCTCTGTCAGTTCTGGCTCCCACCCAAGCAGCAGCCCAGTTAAGAGCATTTCCTTCTCGTAACCTGGAAATAAGATTTTAAAGTTGATACCAATGGGTAGTGCTGTACTACCACGATGGTCTGTATTCTGCCCAGTTTAAAACGGCTGTGTATTGCAGAACAAATAAAAGCCGTAGGTTTTTAGCTTAAATTCTGTAAAATTGAAATCTAAATTACAAAATCAAAAAACTATATGACTCGTCAGCTAAGTTTGCTCTTCATCTTGCTGAGTATTTTCCTGATGGGCTGTTCTGTGCCAACAACAGCTAAACCTCCCAGCCCCACCTCTAGTTCTCAAACTCCAGCACCAGAGAGTTTAGGTCAAACACTACCAATTTCTGCTAAAGCCATTGTTCCTAATGGCACAACGATTCAGTTAGAAGTGGCGCAGACGCCACAACAGCAAGCTATGGGGTTGATGTATCGACCAGCTTTGCCAGATGACCGAGGGATGCTGTTTGGGTTCCCTTCAGCGCAACCAGTTAGTTTCTGGATGAAGAATGTACCTGTGCCCTTAGATATGGTATTTTTGCATAACGGTGTCGTTAAATATATTCAGACCGCCGCACCTCCTTGTGCAAGTGAACCTTGTCCTACCTATGGGCCCAATACACCAATTGATAAAGTGATTGAACTTCGCTCTGGAAGAGCTACCGAATTGAAGTTGAAAGTAGGGGATATTGTCAAAATTGAGTTTTGAGGCTCAGGTACTGGCGGGGATAAATATCTGGGTACTTGCTTTGTTGAGACCTATACGGTCGAAATATATGTTTTTTTTGTAAAAAATGTCACTTTATGTGGTAAAACAGTCACTTGTAACGCTACTATTTGAAAACTGTGGTAATAATATAAGGTTCTACTGTCTCCAACCTAAAATGGCGGTCTTAAGGTTTGGTCGCAAAAATATTCCCTTTGGCGTAAGTGTAAATAGTCGCCAATAAGAGAGTATAGGCTATGGAATCTTTGTTACTACATGTGTGATTAAATAAAGCACAAAAGTAAACAAGATGGAGTCAATTTAACTAGGTAAAAATACTGCTTGAAAATCAAGCAGATGATTTGTAAGAAAATTTCTATTTCTCAGACCTTCCGTGAGAGGCCTCTCATGAAGGCAAATCAAAAAAATTGTGCTAGGTGTATGACCGATAACAGCACAGTGACAGATGAAATACTTGCTACTGGCTATCGAGCAATGGTGAACTGATATATGACAATACATTCTGTACAAGGAGGTGAGATACAAATGTCACCATCAAAATATTCTCGACTGATTCATTTTTTGCAAGAAGATTTGGCAATTTCCACGGCATCGCTGGCGGTGGCGCTTCGCCATCGGGAGCAAGACCCGGGCCCTTTGGCAATGATTCTTTGGCAGTATGGGTTGATTACTCTAGAGCAGTTAGAACAAATTTATGATTGGCTGGAGACGGCATAGGTCATATCAATTTTGGATTCTAGGCCGCACCTTTGGTGCGCTGTCAGCGCAAATTAGATTTTGGATTAAAAGTCTCTACCAAAAGACTGTATCGGAATCTCAAACAATACTATTTACGCCAAGTTGGTATCATACTAAGTTGCCAAAGTTAGTTTTGTTTGGTGTCAAAGAGGCTGTGCGACTGTCTCTGGAGCAAATAATACTATCTAGGGCAAGTTGGTATGATTTAGGAGAATTGAGCCATGTCACATCAACTCTACGTTGTGCAAAGGTTTACATATAAGTCTATTGAATCTGGCGGTTTCTACTCATTTACATACAAATCAAAAGAGCGAGTTAAATTATCAACTCGCTCTTTTGATTTGTCATTTATCCTTTGCCAATGACCAATGACCAATGACCAATGACCAATGACTATTGTTGTGTAAAAACTCTAACTGCTGCTGCTACACCAGAACCAGGGGTGAAGTCTTCGTAGCCAAGCTCTGCTAGGGTAACTTCTAAGGATGCGATACAACTGAGAATATCGCGATCGCTCACAAAACCCAAGTGACCAATACGGAAAATTTTGTTGCTCAAATGGTCTTGACCACCTGCTAGAGCAATATCAAAGCGTTTTT
>NNBU01000416.1_pt1 | contig 29107 bp, 25 predicted proteins | sample 1173781 | NCBI WGS metagenome assembly NNBU01 (sample SAMN07173937, study PRJNA388173) | plant metagenome | biome: Plant school; feature: Soil; material: Symbiotic tissue of Blasia pusilla L.; isolation source: symbiotic tissue sample KVJ2 | host: Blasia pusilla | place: Norway: Troms, Kvaloya...
GTGCGCGTGGTCGAGATCGTGYCCGAGGCCGACCTGGCAGCCTCCCAGGCCGCCAACCAGAGCGCGGCCCAGCGCGGCGGGCAGGGCCCGGCGCCGGTGACGTCGGCCTCGCCGTCAACACCGCCCGCGCCTACGTCGTCGTCGCGCGTGCCGCTGCCGCCGATGGAGCCGCTGCCCGCGAGCGGCGCGACGACCTCGCCGATCCGCTGAGCAAGCAGCGCTGAATCAACAAAGCCCGCTGTCGCGGGCTTTTTTCGTGGAACACCGCGGAACCGGCTTTGCCGGGCCGCAGGTGTTGCCCCCGGCAGGGGTAGGAAAAGCGACACGAAGTGCCGCGAAGCCCGGGGGCGAGCCTATTTGAGGCGGGTGATGAGGCTGGAGGTGTCCCAGCGTTTGCCGCCGGCCTGCTGCACGTCGGCATAGAACTGGTCGACCAGCGCCGTCACCGGCACGCGCGCGCCGTTGCGCTTGGCCTCGTCGAGCACCAGGCCCAGGTCCTTGCGCATCCAGTCCACCGCGAAGCCGTAGTCGAATTTGCCCGCGATCATGGTCTTGCCGCGGTTTTCCATCTGCCAGCTCTGGGCCGCGCCCTTGCTGATGACGCCCAGCACCGCTTCCATGTCGAGCCCGGCGCGCTGGCCGAAGGCAATGGCTTCCGACAGGCCCTGCACCAGTCCGGCAATGGCGATCTGGTTGACCATCTTTGCGAGCTGGCCGGCACCGCTCTCGCCCAGCAGCGTCACCGCGCGCGCGAACGCCATGGCCACCGGCTTGATGCGCTCGAACACGGCCGCGTCGCCGCCGCACATGACGGTGAGCGCGCCGTTCTGCGCGCCGGCCTGGCCGCCCGAGACGGGCGCGTCGATGAAGTGCAGGCCCAGCGCCTGCGCCGCCTTCGCCAGTTCGCGGGCCACATCGGCCGAGGCGGTGGTGTGGTCGACGAAGGTGGCGCCCTTCTTCATGCCGGCGAAGGCGCCGTCGTCGCCCAGCACCACGGAGCGCAGGTCGTCGTCGTTGCCGACGCAGCAGAACACGATGTCCGCGCCGGCGGCGGCTTCGCGCGGGGTCGGGGCGTGGCGCCCGGGTGCGCCGAATTCGGCGGCCCAGGCCTGCGACTTGGCAGGCGTGCGGTTGTAGACCGTGACGCTGTGGCCGGCCTTGGCCAGGTGGCCGGCCATGGGGCCGCCCATGACGCCGAGGCCGAGGAAGGCCACGGTTTGCGCGGGGACGGATTCGTAGGTGCGGGTGTTGATGCTGCTCATGGGGCGACAGCTTAAAGCCATTCCGCCGCCGATGTGATGACCCCCAACCTGTACGTGAACGTACAGGTTTAGGCAAAATTGCGTCACCATGACCGCCCCGCCCGCAGCCACGCCACCCGCCAGCGCCCTCACCGTGCGCGATGCCGCAGCCCGGCTCGGCGTCACGCCGCGCACGCTCAAGTACTACGAAGAACTCGGCGTCGTGGTGCCGGTGCGCAGCGAGGGCGGCTACCGCCTCTACGAGCAGGCCGACCTCGACAAGCTGGCGCGCGTGCTGCGCATGCGCTCGCTGGGCTTCTCGCTGCCGGTCATCACCGCCATGCTCCAGCAGCCCATGGACGCGCCGGCCGAAGGAGGCCGTCCGCGGCTGTCGAATGCCTCGCTGAAAACCCTGCGCGAGACGCTCACCGAGCAGCTGAAAACGCTCGATGCGCGCGTTGCCCAGGTCCGCCGCGAACTCAAGGAGGCCGCGGCGTTGCAGGCGCAGCTGCGGCGCGACCTCGGCTACGTCGAGCGCCGCCTGGCCGGCGAGCCGGTGGAAGAGGCACTGGCGCAGCGCCGCAAGGAGCGGCCCGCGCCATGACCTCTTCGGCCCTGGCATGGCCTTCGCGCGGCAACGCTGCGGTGGTGCTGCTGCCCTGGGCCATCGGCCTCGTCACGGCCATCGACTATTTCGACAACGCACTCTTCGCGTTCTTCGCGAACTACATCGCCGGCGGCGTCAACGCCTCGCCCGACGAGCTGGTGTGGGCCTCCAGCGCCTATGCGCTGGGCGCGGTGCTCGGCATCCTGCACCAGCACGCGTGGATCGAGCGGCTGGGTTACCGGCGCTACCTGGCCGTCTGCATGTTCGCCTTCGCCGCCGGCGGCGTGGGCGCGGCGCTGTGCGACAGCGCGATGCAGCTGACCGCCGCGCGCGCCGTGCAGGGCTACTTCGTCGGCCCGATGCTGGGCGCCTGCCGCATCCTGATCCAGATCGGCATTCCGCCCGCGCGGCGCGCCAAGGCGCTGAAGGCGTTCATGGTGCTGATCGTCTTTGGCGGCGCGCTGGCGCCCATTGCGGGCGCCTTCCTGGTCACCAACCTCGACTGGCGCTGGCTGTTCGCCAGCACCTCGCCCGTGGCCGCGCTGATCGGGTTGCTGGTGCTCTGGACGCTGCCCGACATCGGCGACGTGCCGGTGCACGAGCGCACCGAGCCGCACTACGTCGCCTACCTGGTGTTCGCGCTCGCGCAGGCCGCGCTGCAGGTGGTGCTGACGCGCTCGCACTTCGAGCTGTTCACCGGCTCGCCCGCGCTCATCGGCCTGACGATCGCCGGCGTGGCGGGGCTGGCCTGGTTCGGCTGGCAGCAGTGGCGGCACCCCGCGCCGCTGGTGCGGCTGCAGGCGTTTCGCCATGCGTCGTTCCGCGTGGGGCTGGCGCTGTACGTCGTCTATTACTACCTCTCCACGGGGTTCAGCTACCTGCTGCCGCGGCTGATGGAGGGCGGGCTCGGCTTCACCGTGGGCAACACCGGCTACTTCACCGGCGTGGTGTCGCTCGCGACCGGGCTGCTGGTGTTCGTCTACCTGCGCTATTCGGCGCGGCTGGCGCGCAAGAAGTGGCTCATCGTCACGGGCTTCGGTATTGCGGCGTTGGCGGCGTGGTGGCTGTCGCGGATGACGCCGCAGGCGGGGCGCGAGGCCTTGCTGCCGGCGCTGCTGCTGCGCGGGCTGCTGATGCTGTTCGTGGTGCTGCCCGTGGCCAACCTCACCTTCAGGCCCTTCGCGGCCGAGGAGTTCGCGCACGGCTACCGGCTGAAGAACCTGGTGCGGCAGCTCGCCATTTCGTTTGCGACCTCGTCGGTCATCGCGCTGCAGCAGCACCGGCTGGCGCTGCACGAGGTGCGCCTGAGCGAATCGGCGAACCCGGCCAATGCGAGCTTCATGCAGGCACTGGACTCGCTGACCCACGGATTCGTCGCGTCGGGCCATGCGGCGGGCGAGGCGCATGCCATGGCGCTGGGCACGCTGTACCGCACGCTCGAGCAGCAGGCCACGTTCATGGCCTCGCTGGACGGGTTCACCGCGATGGCGGTGATTGCGCTGGTGGCGGGGGTGTTCGCCGCGTGGCAGCGAACGATCGATTGACGGCGCCCGGGGCGCTCAGACGATCGCGAACAGGGAATACGTGCTCAGACCATCGCGAACATGGAATACGCGCTCAGACGATCGCGAAGTGCTCGGTGCCCGCCGCCAGGTCGCTGCTGCGCGCGCGCTGGCTGTTGAGCTTGATCTGCAGCCGCAGGTCGTTCGCCGAATCGGCGTTGCGAATGGCGTCCTCGAAGCTGATCGAGTGGCTTTCGAACAAATCGAACAGCGCCTGGTCGAAGGTCTGCATGCCCAGGTTGCGGCTCTTCTTCATGATCTCCTTGATCTCGCCCACCTCGCCCTTGAAGATCAGGTCGGAGATCAGCGGCGTGTTCAGCAGCACTTCCACCGCGGCCACGCGGCCCTGGCCGTCCTCGGTGGGCACCAGCCGCTGCGACACCAGCGAACGCAGGTTCAGCGACAGGTCCATCAGCAGCTGCGCGCGGCGCTCTTCGGGGAAGAAGTTGATGATCCGGTCCAGCGCCTGGTTGGCGCTGTTGGCGTGCAGCGTGGCCATGCACAGGTGGCCGGTCTCGGCGAAGGCCACCGCGTGCTCCATGGTCTCGCGGTCGCGGATTTCGCCCATCAGGATCACGTCGGGTGCCTGGCGCAGCGTGTTCTTCAGCGCGGCTTCCCAGCTGTCGGTGTCGATGCCCACTTCGCGCTGCGTGATCACGCAGTTCTTGTGCGGGTGCACGAACTCGACCGGGTCTTCCACCGTCACGATGTGGCCGAAGGAGTTCTCGTTGCGCCAGTCGATCATGGCGGCCAGGGTGGTCGACTTGCCCGAGCCCGTGGCGCCCACCATGATGGTGAGGCCGCGCTTGGTCATGGCCACGTCCTTCAGCACCTGCGGCATGCCCAGGCCGTCGATGGTCGGCAGCTTGGCGGGAATGGTCCGCAGCACCATGCCGACCTTGCCCTGCTGCACGAAGGCGTTCACCCGGAAGCGGCCGATGCCGGTCGGCGAGATCGCGAAGTTGCACTCCTTGGTGCGCTCGAACTCGGCCGTCTGCCGGTCGTTCATGACCGAGCGCGTGAGCGCCAGCGTGTGCTGCGCGCCCAGCGCCTGCTGCGACACCTTGGTGACCTTGCCGTCGACCTTGATGGCCGGCGGAAAGTCGGCCGTGATGAACAGGTCGCTGCCGCTGCGGCTCACCATGAGCTTGAGCAGGTCGTTGATGAACTGGCTGGCTTGATCGCGTTCCATGATGTCGGTGCTCCGGAGTGCTGGGGGTCAGCCGGGGAAATTTTCGGGGATCTTTGCCTTGCCGCGGGCTTCGGCAGCCGAGATGGCATTGCGGCGCACCAGTTCGGTCAGGTTCTGGTCGAGCGTCTGCATGCCCTGGCCCTGGCCGGTCTGGATGGTGGAGTACATCTGCGCCACCTTGGCCTCGCGGATCAGGTTGCGGATGGCCGGCGTGCCCAGCATGATCTCGTGCGCCGCCACACGGCCCTGGCCGTCCTTGGTCTTGCACAGCGTCTGCGAGATCACGGCCTGCAGCGACTCCGACAGCATGGCGCGGATCATTTCCTTCTCTTCGCCGGGGAACACGTCGATGATCCGGTCGATCGTCTTGGCGGCCGAGGAGGTGTGCAGCGTGCCGAACACCAGGTGGCCCGTTTCGGCCGCGGTCATTGCCAGGCGAATGGTTTCCAGGTCGCGCAGTTCGCCCACCAGAATGGCGTCCGGGTCTTCGCGCAGGGCGGAGCGCAGCGCGTTGGAGAACGACAGCGTCATCGGGCCGACCTCGCGCTGGTTGATCAGGCACTTCTTGGACTCGTGCACGAACTCGATCGGGTCTTCCACCGTGAGGATGTGGCCGTACTCGTTCTCGTTGAGGTAGTTGACCATCGCGGCCAGCGTGGTCGACTTGCCCGAACCCGTGGGCCCCGTCACCAGCACCAGCCCGCGCGGCTTGAGCGCGAGCTCGCCGAAAATCTTCGGCGCGTTCAGCTGCTCCAGCGTGAGGATCTTCGAGGGAATGGTCCGGAACACCGCCGCCGCGCCGCGCGCCTGGTTGAAGGCGTTCACGCGGAAGCGCGCGAGGCCGTCGATTTCGAAGGAGAAGTCGACCTCCAGGAATTCTTCGTAGTGCTTGCGGTGCGTGTCGCTCATGATGTCGTACACCATGGCGTGCACGCCCTTGTGATCGAGAGCATCCACGTTGATGCGGCGCACGTCGCCGTTGACGCGGATCATGGGCGGCAGGCCTGCGGAAAGGTGCAGGTCGGACGCTTTGTTCTTGACGCTGAATGCCAGCAATTGGGTGATGTCCACAGGGCTCCTCGGCTCGGGTGCGGTGACGTTTTGATACGATTTTGGACGATTATGACGATGATTGGCGACGACCTCCAGCAAGTAAACAACCGGATCGCGAAGGCATGTGTAACGGCCGGGCGCGCGCCCGGCGAGGTGCGGCTGCTGGCAGTGTCCAAGACCTTCGGCCCGCAGGCCGTGCGCGAGGCGCATGCGGCCGGCCAGACGGCCTTCGGCGAGAACTACGTGCAGGAGGGGCTGGACAAGATCGAGGCGCTGGCCGACCTGCGCGCCAACCTTCAGTGGCACTGCATCGGCCCTCTGCAAAGCAACAAGACGCGGCCCGTGGCCGAGCAGTTCGACTGGGTCCACAGCATCGACCGCCTGAAGATCGCCGAGCGCCTGTCGGCCCAGCGGCCGGCCCATCTGCCGCCGCTGAATGTGTGCCTTCAGGTCAATGTGGACGGGGGCGCGAACAAGTCGGGAGTGACGCCGCAGGAGGCCGTGGCGCTGGCCCGCGCTGTGGCGGCGTTGCCACAGCTGCGGCTGCGCGGGCTCATGGCGATCCCCGAGCCGGCAGAGGGTTTCGACGCACAGCGCGAGCTGTTCCTGCGCGCGCATGCGGTGTTCGAGTCGATTCGCGCGGCGGGCATTGCAGGTGTGGAGCTCGACACGCTCTCGCTGGGGATGAGCGCGGACCTCGAGGCGGCCATCAGCGCCGGTAGCACGATGGTTCGCGTCGGCACCGCCATCTTCGGCGGCCGGGCGCGCAAGCCCGCGTAGGCTTCAGACGCCGAGCGGCAGGCGCGCGCTGCTCTTGACTTCTTCCATCACCGCATAGGTCCGCGTTTCCCGCACGCCGGGCAACTGCCACAGCACGGTGCCGGCGAACTCGCGGTAGGCGGCCATGTCGGCCATGCGGGTCTTGAGCAGGTAGTCGAAGCCGCCCGCGACCATGTGGCATTCCATGATCTCGTCGCGCACCTGCACGGCGGCCTTGAACTGGTCGAACACGTTGGCCGTGGTGCGGTCCAGCAGCACCTCGACGAACACGGTGAAGCCGCGGCCCAGCTTGTGCGGATCGAGCCGCGCCTCGTAGCCCTGGATGAACCCTTCGCGCGTGAGCCGCTGCACCCGTGCCAGCACCGCGGTGGGCGACAGCGCCACCGCCTCGGCGAGCTTGAGGTTGGTGATGCGGCCATCCTCCTGAAGGGTCTTCAGCAGCCGGAGATCGATGCGGTCCAGGTCGAGCATCGGAGGATTATCCGGCGCGGGTGTCGATCGGCGGCGGAAGATGCGGCCTATGGCAGCCGGCTATAGGAGATAGAACCAAGGAAGTGCCCTTGGCCTACCCTTTGATGTTCGTTTTCACTGCACCGTGTTCGGGCGCATGCACAGGGCGCCCCGAACCAATCAGCGAACCGAAGTCAGCGGCTGGGCTTGTGCCTGCGCCCCAGCCTGGCCGGCCATGTAGTTCGCCACGGCCTGGCGGTACCCCGGCTGCGTCACATCAGCACCGGCCTCGCCGTTCTGCCTGGCCGCCAGGCCCGACTGCATCCACAGCCGCGTATCGGCAGCCACCGCGGCCCGGGTGTTTGTCGAGACCACGGCCGCCTGCTGCGAGATGCCGTCGGTATAGCCCTGGGTGGGCGCGGCCTTTGACCACTGCAGGGCGTCGGCCGAAACGACGGCGCGCGTGGTCGACGAGGTCGTCGCCACGGGGCGCGGGTCGCCCTCGGCGTAGTTGCCGGCAAAGCTGGGCGCCGAAATCAGGCCGAGCACGGCGGCGATGGCGGCGGTGCCCAGGAGGCGGGTGGCGGTCGGTTGCTGGGTCATTCGGAAGCTCCTTGAGGTTGGTTGTGGTTGGTGAGTCCACTCTAGGGAGCGCATCCGCCGGATCGATAACCCGTCGATGACGGTTTCGTCATGTGCGCCGCGCGCCGCCCCAACGTCTCTTGCATAACCGCCAGCGCGCCGCGCATAAGCCATGGCGTCGCGCGCGGGACAGGTCTATCGTTGTGCCCATCCGTTCAACCCTGGGATCTCTCATGAGTGAAAAACTCTCCTTCGTCAGCCCGACCGCCAACAGCCCGTGGGGCACGTACCTTTCGCAGGTCGACCGCGTCGTGCCGTACCTCGGCCCGCTGGCCCGCTGGGTCGAAACGCTCAAGCGACCCAAGCGCGCGCTGATCGTGGACGTGCCGATCGAGATGGACGACGGCACCATCGCCCACTTCGAGGGCTACCGCGTGCAGCACAACATGAGCCGCGGCCCGGGCAAGGGCGGCGTGCGCTTCCACCCCGACGTCACGCTGGAAGAAGTGATGGCCCTGTCGGCCTGGATGACCATCAAGACCGCCGCCGTGAACCTGCCGTACGGCGGCGCCAAGGGCGGCATCCGCGTCGACCCGAAGAAGCTCTCGCTGCAGGAGCTCGAGAAGATCACCCGCCGCTACACCAGCGAGATCGGCATCATCATCGGCCCGCACACCGACATTCCCGCACCCGACGTCAACACCAACGGCCAGATCATGGCCTGGATGATGGACACCTACTCGATGAACGTCGGCGGCACCGCCACCGGCGTCGTCACCGGCAAGCCGCTGCACCTGGGCGGCTCGCTGGGCCGCGTCAAGGCCACCGGCCGCGGCGTGTTCGTCACCGGCCGAGAGGCTGCCCGCCGACTGGGCATGGACCTGCGCGGCGCGCGCATCGCGGTGCAGGGCTTCGGCAACGTGGGCTCGGTCGCGGCCGAACTGTTCGCGGAAGCCGGCGCCAAGATCGTGGCCGTGCAGGACCACACCGGCACCATCGTCAACAGCAACGGCCTTGACCTGGCAACGCTGATCCCCATTGCCAACAAGGACGGCGTGGTTGCCTTCAAGGGCGGCGACGTGGTGCCCAACGACGCCTTCTGGGACACGGCCTGCGACATCCTGATTCCGGCCGCGCTCGAAGGCCAGATCACCGCCGAACGGGCGAAGAAAACCACCGCCAAGCTGGTGCTCGAAGGCGCCAACGGCCCGACCGTGCCCGTGGCCGACGACATCCTCGCCGAGCGCGGCGTGCTGGTCGTGCCCGACGTGATCTGCAACGCCGGCGGCGTGACGGTGAGCTACTTCGAATGGGTGCAGGATTTCTCTTCGTTCTTCTGGGACGAGGACGAGATCAACGTGCGCCTGGACCGCATCATGATGAACGCGCTCAACCAGATCTGGGACACCGCGGACAAGCACAAGATCACGCTGCGCACGGCGACGTACGCGGTGGCTTGCGAGCGCATTCTGATGGCGCGCCAGGAACGCGGCCTGTACCCGTGATTTTTTGACGGGAAGGGGTTGTACGCTCGGGGCATGACCAGCATTCCCGTGCAGAAACTCCCTCCCATTCCTGCAGACAGCCTCGCCCGCCTGCACGCCCTGATGGCCGGCGGGCAGCGCAAGCTGCTGGGCCTGGTCGGCGCCCCCGGCGCCGGCAAGACCACGCTGGCGGCGGCACTCCTCGAGGCCATCGGCGCCGACCGCGCCCAGGTCGTCCCCATGGACGGCTTCCACCTCGCCAACGTCGAGCTGCAACGGCTGGGCCGCGCCGGCCGCAAGGGAGCCCCCGACACTTTCGACAGCGCCGGCTACGTCGCCCTGCTGCAGCGCCTGCGCGAACAGCGCCCCGACGGCGACATCGTCTACGCGCCCGAATTCCGCCGCGAGATCGAGGAGCCGGTGGCCGGCGCCATCGCGGTGCTGCCTACGACGCAGCTGGTCATCACCGAAGGCAACTACCTGCTGCACGATGTCGGCCCATGGGCCGGGGCGGCGGCGATGCTCGACGAGGTCTGGTACGTGGACATCGACGACGCCCTGCGCGAAGCGCGCCTGGTGCGGCGCCACCAGCAATTCGGCCGAAGCGCCGAGGAGGCGCGCGCCTGGGTCGACAGCACCGACGCGCCCAATGCGCGGCTGATCGCGGCGACGCGGGTGCGTGCGCAGCACGTGCTGCCCTGGTCCTGAAAATTTAGCGCGGCGGGGAACGCCGGGCCGCGGGCAGGCTCGAAGCCTTGCCGGCGCGCGACGCCGGTTAGCATCCGCCGCTTCATGCCGACCATGCACCTCACTTCATCTGCTACTTCTTTCTCCTTCGTTCGCGCCCCGGTCCTGCTGCTGGGCCTGGTGTCCGCACTCGTTCTGGCCGGCTGCGGCACCAGTTCGCGCCGCGTCACCTACGAGCCCGAGGAGTTCGGCTCCACCACCACCCACACGCGCAACTACGAGGCCACCGAGGCCCAGACCTGCGAGGCCGCGCGCCGCGCGCTGCTGAGCCAGGGCTACATGATCACGGCCGCCAACGCCGACCTGGTGACCGGGCGCAAGAGTTTCCAGCCGGCGGCCGAGGTGCATGTGGAGGTCGAGTTCCGCGTGGTCTGCGCGCTGGAGGGCGGCAGGGGCACCAGGGGCACCAAGGGCGGCACCGCCAGCAAGAGCACGGTGGCCTTCGTGACCGCGCTGCAGGACCGCTACGGCATCAAGAAGGTGAACAACTCGGCCAGCGTGGGCGTGGGCGCGATCGGCTCGCTGTCGCTGCCGTTCTCGGCCAGCGACGACGCCATGGTGAAGGTGGCGAGCGAAACGCTGACCGACGAGCGCTTCTACGACCGTTTCTTTGCGCTGCTCGACCGCTTCCTCGAAGGCCCCGAAGGCGCTGAAGACGCCAGCGACAGCCAGGCCGACGCCCCCGCCCAGCCACCCGCCGCAACGTCGCCTGCCGCGCCGGCTGCGCCACCTGCGTCAGTTGCGCCAGCGCCGGTCATGACCTTTCCCGTGCCTTCGTCGCCGAGCCGCGGCTGAGGGCGGCCCGGCCCCGCGGGGCTCAACGCACCAGCGTCGACTTGCCGAACAGGCTCTCGATCAGCTCCACCGCCACCTCGGCCGTCTGGTTGCGCACGTCCAGCGCGGGGTTCAGCTCCACCACGTCGACCGACCCCAGCCGCCCGGTGTCGGAGATCATTTCCATGCACAGCTGCATCTCGCGGTAGGTCGGCCCGCCGCGCACGCCGGTGCCCACGCCGGGCGCAATGCCGGGGTCCAGGCAGTCGAGGTCGAAGCTCACGTGCAGGTGGGTGTCTTCGTCCACGTCCTGCAGCGCCTCGGTCATGGTGGTGCGCATGCCGTGCTCGTCGATGTGGCGCATGTCGAACACGTGCAGGCCCAGCGTGCGAATGGCTTCCTTCTCGTCGCTGTCGACGCTGCGGATGCCGATGAAGCGGATGGCGTCGGGCTGCAGCGCCGCGCGCTCGCCGCTCCAGCCCGTGAGCACCGCGGGCCCGTGGCCCAGCAGGCACGACACCGGCATGCCGTGCAGGTTGCCGCTGGGGCTCGTGGTTTCGGTGTTGACGTCGGAGTGCGCGTCGAGCCACAGCACGCGCAGCTTCTTGCCGCGCTGGCGCGCGTGCCAGGCCACCGCGCTGATGGAGCCGATGGCCAGGCAGTGGTCGCCGCCCAGCATCACCGGCACATGGCCTGTGCCCAGCGCACTGTCGACGGCCGTATACACCGAGCGGTTCCACGCGATCACCTGGTCGAGGTGGCGCAGCCCGTTGGCTGGTGCCGTCCAGGGCGTGGCCGGCCCTGCCAGGTTGCCGCTGTCGACCACCGCGAAACCCTGCCCCACGAGCGCCTCCGCGAGGCCAGCGACGCGCAGCGCGTCGGGCCCCATGCCGGCGCCGCGCACGCTGGCGCCGATGTCGGTCGGCGCGCCGATCAGTTCGAGGGTGGTGGGGGCATTGTTCATTTCGGCTTCCTCAGGTGTTGCCACAGGTACGCATAGCCCAGCGCGTCCATGAAGGCGGACTCCTTGTTGTCCGTGGCCGCGCTGTGGCCACCTGCCAGGTTCTCGTAGAAGCTGCTGTCGTGGCCCAGCGCCACCATCTTCGCGTGCATCTTGCGCGCATGCACCGGGCCCACGCGGTCGTCGCGGGTGGAGGTGGTGAACAGGGCGGGCGGATAGGCCCGGCCGGCCTCCGCGTTCTCGTAGGGGGAGAAGGTCTTGATGAACGCCCATTCGTCGGGCTGCTCCGGGTCGCCGTATTCCGCGATCCACGACGCGCCGGCGGACAGCTGCGTGTAGCGCCGCATGTCGAGCAGCGCCACCTCGCTCACGATGGCGCCGTACAGCTGCGGGTGCAGCGTGAGCATGTTGCCCATCAGCAGGCCGCCGTTGCTGCCGCCCATCGCGCCCAGGTGCGCGGGCGAGGTGATCTTGCGTGCGATCAGGTCTTCGGACACCGCCGCGAAATCCTCGCAGGTGCGCAGCCGGTTTTCCTGCAGCGCGGCCTGGTGCCATCGTGGACCGTACTCGCCGCCGCCGCGGATGTTGGCAATGACGTACACGCCGCCCTGGTCGAGCCACGCCCGGCCGATGCTGCCGCTGTAGCTGGGCTGCAGCGAGATCTCGAAGCCGCCGTAGGCGTACTGCAATGTGGGGTTGGTGCCGTCGGCCTTCAGGTCTTTGGCGGCAATCTCGAAGTAGGGCACGCGCGTGCCGTCCTTCGAGGTGGTGAAGTGCTGGCTCACGCGGTAGCGCGAAGCGTCGAAGAAGGCGGGGCTGTCCTTCAGCACCTGGGGCTCGCCCTGGCCGATGGTGCCGATGTAGAGCGTGGTCGGCTGCAGGAAGCCGCTCACGGTGAGGAAGTAGTCGTCGTTCTCGTCCTCGTCGATGCCGCCCGCCGCAATGGTCGACAGCGCCGGCGCGCCGCCCAGGCTTTCGCGTGTCCACGCGCCCTTGCCGTCGGCCGGGGGCGTGAGCACTTCGAGCCGGTTCACCACGTCGTGCATCACGTTGACGATCAGGTGGTGGCGCGTCCATGAATGGCTGTCCAGCGCGGTGGTGTCGTCGGGCGCGAACAGCACGGTGAGTTCGCGCCGGCCGGCCATGTAGTCGTCGAATTTGGTGGCCAGCAGCGAGCCCGACTTGTACGTGGTGCCGCCCACGGTCCAGTCGGTGCGCGGCTCGATCAGCATCCACTCGCGCGTGATCTCGGCCAGCGAGTCGTCGGGCACGTCGATCTTGGCAAGCGCGCCGTCGGCACCGCGCAACCAGGTCTCGCTGTCGTAGAAGTCGATCTGGCGCGAGACGTAGTCACGCTCGAAGCCGGGCGTGTTGTCGCGGTAGGCGCCGACGGACATGTCTTCGTGCAGGCCTTCGTACACCGTCACGGCGCTTTCCAGCGGCGTGCCGCGACGCCACTCCTTCACGATGCGCGGATAGCTGGAGCTGGTCATGGAGCCGGGGCCGAAGTCGGTGGCCACGTACAGGTGGTCGATGTCCTTCCAGCCCACGTGGTTCTTCGCCTCGGGCAGCGTGAAGCCGCCTTCGACGAACTGGCTGGTTTCCAGGTCGAACTCGCGCACCACGTCGGCGTCGGCCCCGCCGCGCGACAGCGAGATCAGGCAGCGCTTGTAGTCGGGGTCCAGGCAGTCGGCGCCGTGCCAGACCCAGTTCTCCTGGTCGGCTGCGGCCAGCGCGTCGAGGTCGAGCACGGTCTCCCAGGCGGGCTGCGGCTTGCGGTATTCCTCGAGCGTGGTGCGGCGCCACAGGCCCTTCGGGTGCGCCTTGTCGCGCCAGAAGTTGTAGAAGCGCGCGCCGATCTTGCGCACCATCGGAATGCGCTCTTCCGAGTCGAGCACCTCGAGGATGCCCTGCTGGAGCGCCTCGAACGCGGGCGACTGGGCGTACGCCTGCACGGTGAGCGCGTTCTGCGCGCGGGCCCAGTCGAGCTGCTTGTCGCCGTCGATGTCTTCAAGCCAGAGGTGGTCGTCTTGCGCTGGTTGCAGCGATTGCGTAGGGAGGCTGGATGTCATGGCCTCAGTGTACGGAGGCCGTGTGAAAGATGCCCCGCACAAGCCCCCGGGCGCACCTGTCGCGGCCCCGCCGGGCATGCGGAACCTTTCCCTTACTCCGGGCAAACCCCTGCCCCGCCGGTGCCTTCCCCCCGGTGGAAACACTGAAGAAGACGGGGCCCACGAACGCAATGCCCGCGCTATCCTGCCCCACGGCGCCAGCCCCACCTAGGAGACACAACACATGAAACACCTGAGCGGTCTCGATGCCACCTTCCTGCACCTGGAAACGCCGGAAATGCCGATGCACGTGGGCTCGCTCAACGTGCTCGAGCTGCCCAAGGGCTACAAGGGCGACTTCTACGAAGACGCCAAGAACTTCATGGCCAGCCGCATCCACCTGGCCGACGTGTTCACGCGCAAGCTCGCGCTGATGCCCTTCGACATGTCCAACCCGGTGTGGGTGGACGACGAGGACATCGACCTCGACTACCACGTGCGCCACATCACGCTGCCCAAGCCCGGCACCAACCGGCAGTTGCAGCAGTACGTGGCGCGGCTGCATTCCACGCTCATCGACCGCAGCCGCCCCATGTGGGAGTTCTTCATCATCGACGGGCTGAAGAGCGGCCAGGTGGCGCTCTACACCAAGGTGCACCATGCGGGCATCGACGGGCAGGCCGGCGTGGAACTGGGCAAGGCCATCTTCGACCTCGAGGCCACGGGCCGCGTGGTGAAGCCGCCGCGTTCGCGCCCGCGCAGCAGCGGCTACCAGCTGGGCATGGCCGAGCTGGCCACCGCGGCGCTGCGCAACACCGCGCAGCAGTACGTGAAGCTCTTCAAGATGGCGCCGGCCATCGCGCGTGCCATCGGCGGGCTGGCCAAGCCCGACGAGAAGTCGGCCGAGAAGGACACGGCCGCCGCGCCGAAGAAGTTCAACCTGTTCGCGCCGCGCACCTCGCTCAACGTGTCCATCACCAACCAGCGCACCTTTGCCGGGCGCACCATCTCGCTGGCCGAGACCAAGTACGTCGCCAAGCATTTCGGCGTGTCGCTCAACGACGTGGTCATGGCCACCGTGGCCGGCGCGCTGCGGCACTACCTGGCCGACAACAACGAGCTGCCTGCCAAGCCGCTGGTGGCCGGCGTGCCGGTGAGCCTGCGCGAGGCGGGCGACAGCACGGCCAACAACCAGGCCAGCATGATCCTGGTGAGCCTGGCCACCGACATCACCGACCCGGTGCAGCGGCTGAAGGCCATCAACACGTCGTCGAACGCGTCGAAGTCGACCATGAACCGCTTCAAGGCGGTGATCCTGGACGACTTCCCGACCTTTGCCGCGCCCTGGCTGGTGTCGGGCATCGCCTCGATGGTGGGGCGCTCGGGCATCGTCAACCTGCTGCCGCCGGCGGCCAACGTGGCCATCTCGAACGTGGCGGGGGCGCCGTTCCCGATGTACTTTGCCGGCGCGCTGGTCACCTGCTACTACCCGGTGTCGATTGCCAGCCACGGCACGGCGCTCAACGTCACGGTGCAGAGCTACAACGGCCGCATGGACTACGGCCTGATCGCCTGCCGCCGCGCCGTGCCCGACATCACCGAGATCGGTGACTACATGCTGGCCGAGCACAAGCTGCTGATGGAACTGACGCAGAAACACCCGGCCGCCGCCGGCGCGGCGCCCGCGCCGGTGCCGCCGAAGACGGTGGAGGAGCCGTCGGACGAGGAGGCGCCGGCCGTTGCCGCAAAGAAGACGCCTGCCGCCCGGAAGAAGGTGGCGGCCAAAGCGCCGGTGAAAGCGCCGGTGAAAGTGGCCGCCCCGAAGGCTCCCGCCAGGGCGACGGTGAAGGCGACGGCAAAAACGGCCGCCAAGGCGCCTGCCAAGGCCGCCGCAAAAAGGGTTGCTGCAAAGAAAGCCGCCGCGCCCAAGCCGCCAGCGCGCAAGGCCGCGCCGGCCAAGCGCGCCCGCGCCCCGCGCGCCGCTGCGGCATGATCGGCGCGCGGGCCCGGCCTGCAGAAAGTTGGGGCAGTTGGACTAGTTTTCCGACCGTTCTAGTTTTCCAGGCCTAGGCCCCGGGGAAGAAGATAGGCCCATCGCGACAGAACCTCTCCGTTTCCTTCGCGAGCCCATCCACTTCAAGGAAATCACCATGTCCACGCAAACCTCCATCGCATCCGCAGCCGTCCACGTCGTCGGCCAGTACAACGACGCGGGCAAGACCCTGGTCGGCGCCTACCGCACCGGCGTGCACCGCCTGCTGGGCGGCGCCGCTTCGCGCTACAGCAACTTCCTGGGCAGCCGCCAGATTCCGATGGTGAGCGAACAGGTGAAGGCCAACCTGATCGGCGCGCAAGAAAAGATCAACGGCTTCCTGGCCAACCGCCTGGACATCGACACCGGCCGCATCGTCTCCGTGATGGACCGCGTCGCAGCGGGCACCACCACCGGCATCGAAACGGTCGCCGGCCGCGTGGCCCGCGTCGAGTCGCCGGTCGTCACCTCGGTGATCAACGCCCTGGGCGCGCTGAACCAGCCGATCGCCACCGTCTCGGTGCAGATCGCCGACAAGATCGTCGCCGGCACCCGGCAGATCGAAGCCCGTGTGAGTGGCGCCGAAGAAGCCAAGCCGGTCCGCACGGTGAAGGCCAAGGCCGCCGCTGCCCGCAAGCCGGTTCGCCGCGCTGCGGCCCGCAAGGCCGCCTGACCCCCGGGGGCCCGGGCCACCCGGCGCCCCTTTTCTTTTCCTGGCATCTGGAGCACCGCATGGCGACCCGTCCTGAAGAAACTGCAAAGTTGAAGAAGAGGGCGGCGCCTGCGAAGAAGGTGCCGGCTGCCCGCAAAGCGGCCCCCCGCAAGGCGGCGCCCGCAGCGAAGAAGACGCCGAAGACGCCCGAGCCGGGCAAGGCCGAAGGCCTGCTGCGCGCGGGCCTGAAGGCGCTGGACACCGTGCGCAACGACGTCGCCAAGCGCCAGGCCAACGTGATCGAAGGCCTGCTCGGCATCCGGCAGGGCAAGGTCCCCAGCCTCGACAGCTTCGGCATCCGCAAGTTCGAGGACGTGTTCGACCAGCGCGTTGCCACCGCACTGGAGCGCCTGGGCATGCCGGGTGCGCAGGAGGTGCAGGCCCTGCGCGACGAGGTCGCGCAGTTGCGCGAACGGGTGGCGCAACTCGAAGGCACCGCGGGCACCGGCGTTGCCGCCCCGCGCGGCCGCGCCAGGCGCTGAAGCCACGACACAAGCCGGTTGTGGCCAGTTCCAACACCACGCGCGATCGCATCCTGCAGGCCAGCCTCGCGCTGTTCAACGCGCAGGGCCTTGCCGCCGTGTCGACCCACAAGATCGCGGCTGAGCTCGGCATCAGCCCGGGCAACCTGCACTACCACTTCAAGGCCAAGCAGCTGATCGTCGAATGGCTGTTCCGGCGCTTCGAGCAGCGGCTCGAGGCCCTGAACGGCTCGTCGGTCGCCATTGCCGCCATCGACGACCTGTGGCTGGCGCTGCACCTGCGCTTCGAGGCCATCGACGCGTACCGCTTCATCTACCGTGACATGGCCTTCCTGGCCAGCGAATACCCGGCGCTGGGCCAGCGTGCCCAGGCCCTGACCGCACAGAACCTGCTGGCCGCGCAGGCGCTGTGCGAAGGCCTGGTGGCCTCGGGCGTGATCGAGACCAGCGCCGAGCAGGCGCGCATCCTGGCGCTGCAGATGGTCTTCACCACCACCTGCTGGCTGTCCTTCGAGCGGCTGGTGCCGGGGCGCGACGCGCTGGCGCAGGCCGACCCGGGCCTGGCGGCCTTCTACACGCTCACGCTCGTTTCGCCGTATGTTTCCAGCGAATCGAGGGCTTACCTCGATTACCTGAGGGGCAAATACCTCGGATAAATGACGTTGTTGTCCGACGGGGCATGGGCTGCCAGAGCCCCAACTTCGTCGCCAACAGACAAGAATCGGCAGACAAGGAACCCGCACCATGACCACCGCCACCCACGCCAAAGACACCATCGTCCCGCCGTCGCGCCTGCTGCTGCTGGCCGAAGCGCGCGCGCTCTGGGAAACCGGCGCCGGCATCGCCATGTGGCCGCTGCTGCAGCTCACGCCGCGCGGCGACGGGCACCCGGTGATCGTGCTGCCGGGCCTGGTGGCCGGCGACGGTTCCACGCTGCTGCTGCGCCGCTACCTGTGCAGCCGCGGCTACGACGCGCACGGCTGGGGCCTGGGCCGCAACCTCGGCCCGCGTGAAGGCGTGGAAGACGGCATGGTCGAGCTGCTGAAGACCCTGCACGAGAAGAACGGCGAGAAGGTCAGCGTCATCGGCTGGAGCCTGGGCGGCGTGTATGCACGGATGCTGGCGTCGTCGTATTCGCACATGATCCGCGACGTGATCACCCTGGGCAGCCCGTTCTCGGGCAGCCCGCGCGCCACCAACGCGTGGCGCGTGTACGAAGGCGTGAGCGGCCAGAGCTCGCACGACCCGCGCCGCATGAAGTTCGTGCAGCCCACGCCGCCCGTGCCCACCACCTCCATCTTCAGCCGCACCGACGGTGTGGTGGCCTGGCGCTGCAGCATCGAGAAGACCGGCCCGCAGTCGGAGAACATCGAGGTGATGGCCAGCCATCTGGGGCTGGGCGCGCACCCCGCCGTGCTCTATGCGGTGGCCGACCGGCTGTCGCAGCCCGAGGGCCAGTGGAAGCCCTTCAATCGCGGACTGCTGGGGCCGCTGGTCTACCCGGACCCGGATCGCGCAAGCTGATCCGCAAGGCAGGGCGAGGCTACGCGCCGGCCCAGACGTCCAGCACGTAGCGCTGGTCGGCAATCATCTGGTCCATCCAGGCTGCGCTGTCCTGGCCGTGTTCGCGCGCCAGGTCGCTCAACGTGCGGCGCACGTCCGGCTCCATGCGCGAGCCGTCGCCGCACACGTAGACCACGGCGCCCGCTTCCAGCAGCTTCCAGACTTCGGCCCCCTGCTCGCGGATCAGGTCCTGCACATAGACCTTGCGCTCGCCCGAGCGCGAGAACGCCGTGTGCAGCTTCATCACGCCGCGGTGCGCCCAGCCCTTCAGCTCCTCGGCATAGATGAAGTCCTGCGCCGGATGCCGGCAGCCGAAGAACAGCAGCGCCTCGCCCAGCGAATGGCCCGCCTCGATCTGCGCCGCGCGCTCCTGCAGGAACCCGCGGAACGGCGCCAGCCCCGTGCCCGGGCCGACCATGATGAGCGGGCGGATCGCATCCTCGGGCAGGCGGAAGCCCTCCGCCGTGGTCTCGCGCACCACCCCATGCACCGTGTCGCCGGCTTCGGCGCGCGCCAGGAAGTTGGAGCACACGCCCTCGAAGGTGCCCATGCCCGAGCGCGCCGGTTCCCGCACCACCCCCACCGTCACGCTGCAGCGGCCCGGCGTCATCGTCGGCGATGAAGAGATGGAGTAGTAGCGCGGCGACAGCGGCGACAGCATTTCCAGGAACACCGCGAACGGCACCTGGCAGGCGCGGTGCTCCTCGAGCAGGTCGAGCAGCGACTTGCGCTTGTGCAGCACCTCGGCCTTGTACGCCGCCTGCGAGGCCTCGTCGCTGCCCGACAGCGCCAACAGCTTCGGTTTGGTGAACGGGCATTCGGTGTACGCCGCGAGCGTGGCGATCTGCTTGCGCGTGGCCACGTCCTGCAGCTCGACGTAGTCGCCCAGCAGCCGGTCGACGGCAATCACCTGCTCCACCGGCAGCGCCGCCTTGCGCCCCGCGCCCGCATGCAGGCGCACATGCGCCGTGCGGTCGAAGCCGAAGCGCGACATCGCGCGCTCGACCTGCGCCGGGCTGTTGCGCGGCACCACGCTCAGGTGGTCGCCGGCACGGTAGATCAGGCCCTCGGGCAGCATCAGCTCGACGTGGCGCGTGGAGCGGCCGGCCTCGCCGTGCACACCGCCATCGGCCGGGCTCTGCAGCTCGCGGTTCTCGATGACCCGCAGCGCCACCGCGCCCAGCGCATCGACGATCGCGTTCTTCTGCGGCGGCGGCAGTTCTTCCAGCGTGTACAGCGGCTCGCTCTGCGCGGGCGTGTCGGCGCCGGTCTTGATGTCGAAGGCCTTCACCAGCTCGGGCCACAGCGCGTCGCTCCAGTCCTGGAAGGCGCCGTCCATGTCCTCGCGCGCATCGCCTTCGCCGCGCGGATGCACGCGCGTGGCGCCCAGTGCCTCGAGCCGCTCGTCGATGCGGCGCGGCACGGCCTGGTAGGTGGCGGCCCAGTCGGTGTTGCCGCAGCCGAACACGCTGAAGCGCACGCCGTTGAGCGCGTCGTCGGCCTTGTCGAGCCAGCGGTGGAACTCGGCCGCGTTGTCGGGCGCCACGCCGTTGTACGAGGCGCAGACGATCGCCACCGCACCGTTGGCCGGCAGGCGCTCGGCGTAGTCGTCGAGCGAGGCCAGTTGCGTCGAGAAGCCGCGCAGCTCGCCGGCCTCTGCCAGCTGCCGCGCCAGGTCTTCGGCGGTGCCGAGGTTGGAGCCCTGCAGCACCAGCAGCGAGGTGCCGTGGCGCGCGGCCTGCGGCTTGCGAACTGCCGGCTGCGTCGGCTGCACGGGCGCCGCCGCCGCGTCGGTCATGTTGCCGCGCGGCCGCGTGGCCGGGTCGCGCAGCAGCGCCTTGATCTTGAAGCCCTCCGGCTTGATGGTGAGCGCCTCCTTGATCTTCAGCTGGTAGCCCGCGTGGTCCACCAGGTTGAAGCGCTGCAGGATCATGCCCAGCGTGAGCACCGCCTCCTGCAGCGCGAACTGCCGCCCGATGCAGGCGCGCTGCCCGTTGCCGAAAGGCTTGAAGGCGTTCACCGGCCGCTCGCGCTCGGCCTCGCGGCTGAAGTTGTCGGGGTTGAACTGGTCGGCGTTCTCGCCCCAGATGCCCTTGTCACGGTGCAGCGCCAGCGCGTGCATGATGACCATGTTGTTCTTCTTGATCGTGTACTGGCCGCCGATCGTCGTGTCTTCCTTGGCGCGCATCGAGATGGCCGGCGCGGTGGGAAACAGGCGCAGCGACTCCTTCAGCACCTGCATCACGTACTGCAAGCGGTTGACCTGCGCGTAGGTGGGCTTCTGCGTGGTGTCGGGGCCGAACACGTTGTCGACCTCGGCCTGCGCCTTGGCCAGCGCCTCGGGGTTGTTCAGCAGGAAGTAGATGGCGAACGAGAGCAGCCCGCTGGTGGTCTCGTGGCCCGCGATGAGGAATTCGATGCACTCGTCGCGGATCATCTTGTCGGAGAGCTTCTCGCCGCTCTTCTTGTCCACGCCCGCGATCATGTAGCTCAGCAGGTCGGGCTTGGTGGCAATGTCGGCGCCGCTCGCGCGCCGCTCCTCGATGATGTCTTCCACCATCTTGTGCATGTAGCGGATGTCCTTGCGCTGCTGCGCGAGCTCCTTCTTCAGCATCAGTTCTTCGAGCGGCAGGCCGCGGCGGTTCTGCACCGTCTCCAGGGTGCGCACCATCGCGTCGACGAAGGGGTGGAAGCCCTCGCGGTAGAACGAGTTGAAGCGGTAGCCGAAGCCGCACAGGCCGATGGTGTCCAGCGTGAGCGCGGTCATGTCGCGCACCACGTCCACCTCTTCGTCGAAGTTCAGCCGTTCCCACTTGGTGACCAGCTGGCCCGCGATGTCCAGCATCATCGGGTGGTAGGCCTGCATGGCGCGCTGGCTGAAGTTGGCCAGCAGGATGTTGTGCGGCTTCGACCAGGTCTCCTCGTGCGTGTCCGACGTGAACAGGCCGTGCGATGCGGCGCGCAGCCGCCGCAGCGCGCCGCGTGTGCTCTTGTCGAAGCGCGGCTCCTCGCACAGTTCGTCGACCAGCGCGGGCGAGGACACCACGATCACCGGCATGCCCGGCATGTCGAGCCAGTAGATGCCGCCGAGCTCTTTCGCGATCTTCCACATGTCGAGCACGGGTGAGTCGGAGCCGATCGACAGCAGGTTGCCGACGAAGGGCTTCTTCGCCGGATGCGGGATCGGGTGGAGCGAGTTTTTGCCTGCCATGGTCTGTCGTGCCTTTGGAGTGGACCCGCTTCGGATATCCGGGACGTAACAACCGGAGTATCCCGACGGCACAGGGCGTGGGCAGGACGGGGTTTCCCTTAGGTCCTTCCTTGAAAGCAGGAGAGGGGCGGGTGGTTCAGGGCGCGCTCACGCCGACGGGGGACGTTCGCGCAGGGGAGTACCCGGCGGCCTGTTCACACGCCCTTAACAGCGGCGCCACCAACAACAGGAAGAACTCAGGGCCGAACCATCTTGCAATCGGTCCCCTGTGCCAGTTCGTTCCCCGTATAGATCGCGTCCGTGCGAAAGCCGTAGTTGGTGCCTTCCCAGCCCACCTTCACCGTCTTGCCGTCCACCGGCGCAATGGTGTTGACCACCTGCGGCAGCAACAGCTGGTGGTCTTCGCCCCGCATGCGCACCGGGCCCACCACCGAGTCGAAGCTCAGGTCTTCCAGCGCGCGCGCGACCTTCACTGTGTCGGTGCTGACGGCCTTGTCGATGGCCGCGGCCAGCAGGCGCGGCGTCATGTCGATGCGCGGCGCGAGGAAGTCCTTGCCCGTCTTGGCCTTGTAGGCCTTGGCCAGCGCGTCCACCTTCGGCGTGTCGGCCTCGCCCGGGTGCCACTCGGCCACCCAGGTCAGCTGGCCCAGCTTGGCTTGCGACACCGCCGTCACCGTGCCCGGCACCGAGCCCGCGCTGTGGTTGAAGTAGCGCAGGTTGTAGCCCGCGTCGCCCGCCGCCTTCAGTAGCAGCGTCATGTCCTGGCCCCAGTTGCCGGTGATCACCGAGTCGGCACCGCTTTGCTTCACGTTGGCGATGTAGGGCGCGAAGTCCTTCACGCGGCCGATGGGGTGCAGCGTTTCGCCCACGAACTGGATGTCGGGGCGCGCCAGGCCCACCAGCTGGCGGCCGTAGCTCGCCCACTGCTTGCCGTGCGCGTAGTCCTGGTTGAGCAGGTAGACCTTCTTCACGTCCGGCGTCTTCTTGATGTAGTTGGCCAGCGCCTTCATCTTCATCGCCGTGTTGGCCTCGGTCTGGAAGTGCCAGAAGCTGCAGGCCTTGCCCGTCATCTCCGGGTCGATGGACGAGTGGTTCAGCACGATCAATTCCTTGCCCGGGTTGCGCTGGTTCCAGCGCGCCACCGACTGCACCAGCGCCGTGACCACCGACGAGCCCGAGCCGCCCGTCACGATCGCCTTCGCGCCCTGGTCGATGGCCGCCTGCAGCGCGCTCTGGCTTTCCTGTGCGGAGAGCTTGCTGTCGAACTGCAGCAGCTGCAGCTTCGTGCCGCCGAGCACGCCGCCCTTGGCGTTGATGTCCTCGATGGCGTACTGCGTGTGCATCAGCATCAGCTCGCCGACGTTGGCGAAGGGGCCGGAGAGCGGGTCGATGTAGGCGATCTTGTAGGTCTGCGGCTGGGCCTGTGCGGCGCCTGCCGTGGCAATCAGGCAGGCAAGGGCGATCCGCGCCAGGGGCGCTTTCTTCAGCTTCATGGTGTGTCTCCGGGGATTGGTGGTCAGTTCTTCGCCTGCAGCCCGATCACGCGGCTGGCCAGCCTGGTGAGCTCGGCCACCACCTCGTCGGGCGACAGGCGCCCGCCCGGGCGGTACCAGCTGTACAGGAAGCCCGGCAGGCTGCAGGCCGCGAGCGCGGTGATCTTGGTCTCCGCAAAGTCGAGGTCGCCGTCGCGCCGCGCTTCCTCGAGCAGCGGGCACAGCAGGTCGTAGAAGTGGTGCGCCAGCTTCTTCTGCGCAGCGATGTATTCGGGCCGGTACACCTGCGGCTCGCGGTACGCGAAGAAGGCGCAGGGGTGGTGCGCGATGGTCGCGCGAATCAGCCCCTCGATGCCTTCGATCACCTTCTCGCTGGCGCGGCGCGGGTCGCCGGCCGCGAAGTCCAGCGCGGTGAAGCAGTCGACCGCGGGGCGCCAGGAGAGCGTTTCGAAGATCTCCTGCTTGTCGCGGAAGTAGTAGTACACGAAGGGCTTGGTCACGCCCAGCGCGCGCACGATCTGCGCCATGGTGGTGTTCGCGTAGCCCTGCGCCGCGAACAGCTGCGCGGCCGCCTGCAGGATGCGCTCGCGTTGCACGTCGGTGCTTTGCGTGGCCGCCCGCTGGCGGCCGGTGCCCTGCGGCAGGTGCGGCTGCGCCGTGGTCTCGCTCTGGTCTCCAGAGGGTTTGTGCCGTGTCGCGGAAGTTATACCCATGGGTAGGATTGTTCGTGCACCATGCGGCATTGGCAAGCGCCCGCCATGCGTGGGCGGCTATCGATAACCCTGAGAAAGAGACGCCATGGAGACAACCCAGCCCGCAGCGCAGAACCTGCGCGAACTGCCGCCGCGCACCGAGCAGCCGCTGCACGAGTACCTGCGCGGCCATGCGCGCGAACGCGGCGACAGCGCGGCCTGCATCTGGTACGGCCGTGCCCTCAGCTGGGCCGAACTCGACCGCGCGAGCGACGCCTTCGCCGCGCGGCTGCAGGCCCTGGGCGTGGCCAAGGGCGAGCCGGTGGTGCTCTTCCTGAACAACTGCCCGCAGTACCTGGTCGCGCATTTCGGCATCCAGAAGATCGGCGCCATCGTCTGCCCGAGCGGCCCGCTGAACAAGGAGCACGAGCTGGCCTACCAGGTCAACGACCTGAAGGCCCGCGTGATCGTCGCGGCCGCACCGCTGCTGCCGGTGGTGCGCAAGGTGCAGCCCGCCAGCGCGCTCGCGCATGTGTTCGTGGTGCACTATGCCGACCTGCTGCCCGCCGAGCCGGCGCCCGACCTGCCGGCCGAACTGGCGGCGGAGCTCGCCGCCCAAGGCAAGGCCGAACGCAGCGTGCCGCCGGACTGCGAAGACTTCCTTGCGGTGATGGGCTCCGATGCGAAGCCTCGGCCCGTCGCCATCGGCATGGACGACATCGCGCTCATGACCTACACCTCGGGCACCACCGGTCTGCCCAAGGGCGCGATGCTGAGCTACGGCAATGCGCTCTTCAAGACGCGCGCTGCGGCCGACTGCAATGGCGTGGGCCCTGCCGACGTGCTGCTGTCCATCGCGCCGCTGTATCACATCGCCGGCATGCTGATGGGCGTCAACGTGCCCGTGCTGAGCGGCGCGACCTCGGTGCTGCTGCACCGCTTCGATCCGCATGCGGTGCTGCAGGCCATCGCCACCTACAAGGTGAGCTGGTGGTACAGCATCGCGCCGATGAACGTGGCCTGCATGCAGGTGCCCGGCATCGCGGGCTTCGACCTGTCGAGCCTGAAGATGAACCCGGTGACCAGCTTCGGCATCACCTTCACCGAGCCGCTCGCGCAGCAGTGGCGCGCGCATGCGCCGAACTGCATGTCCTTCGAGGCGGCCTACGGCCTCAGTGAAACCCACACCTGCGACACCTACACGCCGCACCACGCGCCGCGCTGGGGCACGCAGGGCATCGCGGTGCCGGGCGTGACCATCCGCATCATCGACACCGACACGCAGGCCGACATGCCCGTGGGCGAGGTCGGCGAGATCGTGCTGACCAGCCAGGGCACGTTCAAGGGCTACTGGAACAAGCCCGAGGCCAACCCGCTGGCCACGCACACGGTGGTGACGCAGGCCGGCACGACGCCCGACGACCGCTACCACCGCCTCACGCCCTTCGACCCGGCCGTGCGCGCGCTGGTCGGCGACATCTACGAAGACCTGGGCAGCCATGCCTTCTTCGAGGGCCTGCTGTTCCACGACGACGCCATGCTCGCGGACGACGAGGACGCCAGCCCCGCCGCGCTGGCCACCTACGCACGCTGGGGCCTGCCGCGCGACGTGGCCGCGATCCGCGCCGACCCCGCGCTGACGGCGCGCTGGACCACGGCCAAGACGCGCTACCTGATCGACTTCACGCACGAGCTCGCTGCGCGCGTGGGCGCCTGGCGGCCCGCGCTGGAAACCGCGCGCAACCTGTATGCGCGCCCGCTGCTCGAGCCCCAGGCCGAGCAGTGGTTTGCGCAGAACTACGAGGCCTCGCTCGCCGCCTACGACTACGTGGCGCTGATGGCCATGCCGCGCATGGAAGGCGAAGCCGACGCACAGGCCTGGCTGGCGCGGCTCGCCAAGCGCGCCGCCGACACGCCGCGCGGCCTGGACGGCACCGTGTTCGAGCTGCAGGCGCGCGACTGGCGCACCGGCGAGCCCGTGCCCGACGCCGAGCTCACGCGCCAGCGGACGCTGCTGCAGCGCGCCGGCGTGCGCCACCTGGGCTACTACCCCGACGACTTCCTGAACGACCAGCCCTCGCTGGACACCGTGCGCCGGGCCCTCTCGGTGCGCACCCTGCTGCCGCGCGCCCTGGGGCCGGCCTCCGCTGAAATTCCCCCGCAGTCCCCGCAAGGAGAACGCTCGCCATGAGCTCCAGTCAATTCCTCGCGCAGACGCTGCCCTCGCTGCTGTTCGACTTCGTCTTCTACTACCCCTTCTTCATGGCCTACGTGTGGATGGCGGGCGGCCTCTCGCATGCGTGGGTGTTCGAGCGCAAGCGCGACATCGAGGGCAACCCGCTGGAGCGGCTGCCCGCGCGCCCGCTGGTCACGGTGGTGGTGCCCTGCTTCAACGAGGCGCCGCACCTGCGCGAGGTGATCGAGCAGCTCATGCGCACGCGCTACCCGAACTACGAGGTCATTGCGGTGAACGACGGCAGCACCGACGGCACCGGCGAGCTGCTCGACGAGATGACGCGCGAATACAGCCGCCTGCGCGTCGTCCACAACGCCAGCAACCAGGGCAAGGCGGTCGGCCTGAACACCGCCTGCCAGCTGGCGCGCGGCGAGTACATCCTGGGCATCGACGGCGACGCGCTGATCGACGAGGACGCCATTGCATGGATGCTGCAGCCGATGCTGGCGTCGGAGCGCATCGGCGCCGTGACGGGCAACCCGCGCATCCGCACCCGCACCACGCTGCTGGGGCGCATGCAGGTGGGCGAGTTCTCCTCGATCATCGGGCTCATCAAGCGTTCGCAGCAGCTGGTGGGCACGCTGTTCACGGTGTCGGGCGTGATTGCCATGTTCCGCCGCCGCGCGGTGATCGACGTGGGCTTCTGGAGCCCCGACGTGCTCACCGAGGACATCGACATGAGCTGGAAGCTGCAGCTTGCCGGCTGGAAGCTGCGCTTCGAGCCGCGCGCGCTGTGCTGGATATTGATGCCCGAGACCTTGCGCGGCCTGTGGAAGCAGCGCCTGCGCTGGGCCATGGGCGGCATCCAGACCATGCTGCGCTACACACCGCGCATCCTGCGCCCGGGCAACTGGCGCATGTGGCTGGTCTATGCGGAGTACATGACGAGCGTGGTGTGGGCCTACGCCATGGCCGCGGTGCTGGTGGTGAGCCTGGTGCGCCCGCTGCTGCCGGTCGACTCGCTGTGGCACTCCGCGCTGCTGCCGCACTGGCAGGGCACGCTGCTGGCCATGACCTGCATCCTGCAGATGCTGCTGAGCCTGTGGATCGATCGCCGCTACGACCGCGACCTGCTGCGCTATTTCGCCGGAACGATCTGGTACCCGATCGCTTTCTGGACCCTGACGATGGCGACCACCGTCATCGCCCTTCCCAAGGTCCTGCTACGCCGCCGCGGCAAGCGCGCGGTATGGACCAGCCCTGACCGAGGAGTTTCCGATGCGCAATGAAAACCATGAGACACCGCTCCACAGCCGTTTTCCGGGGCACGACGACACGCCGCCGCCGAGCCGCCCGCGCTCCTGGGGCCAGCCCGCGGTGGACGAGCCGATCATCGACGCCGCGCGCATTCCGCTGCGCGCCTTCGGCACCGGCCGTTCGCCGCGGCGCACGCTGGCCATGTACCTGTGGCTGCGCGTGCTGCGCCCGGCCATCACCATCGCCATCTGGTTCTGCGCCGTCTGGTATGCCTGGCCCTACGTGCTGGGCGCGCGCTCGCAGCCCGAGGTGATGCACCTGCTGGGCCTGTACGCGGTGCTGATCGGCGTGATCGGGGTGGCGATGCTGGTGATGGCGCCGTGGCGCCGCCGCCAGAACAAGCGCGAGGCGCCGCCCGAGAAGGAGGAGTCGTCGCTGTTCGCGCTGGCCTCCTTCATCGACGTGCCGCCGGCACGGCTGTCGGCCTGGCAGCGCACGCGGCAACTGCTGGCGCACCACGACAACAACGGCCACCTGCGCGACGCCACCGACACCGCGCCGGGCGCGCTGGAACCCGAGCCGCTGCAGCGCGCGGGCGCACGGCGCTGAGCCGGCAGCGATAGCGCTGGAGTTCGCGGCGCACGGCCGCGTCCGTGCAGGGGTTTCACGCCGGTGCTTCAATCGCCGGCGGATTCCCATTCATCACGGCCAAGGACTTTTTCATGGACCTCCAGCTCCAGGACCAGCACGTTCTCATCACCGGCGGCAGCAAGGGCATCGGCCTGGCCTGCGCGCTGGGCTTTCTGCGCGAGGGCGCGCGCGTGAGCCTCGTCTCGCGCGACATCGCCAACCTCGAGCAGGGCCGAAAGACGCTGCTCGAGGCGCATGCGCAGGCCGAAGGCCGCGTGTCGGTGCATGCGGCCGACCTCAAGGACCCGGCCAGCGCCGTGGCCGCGCTCGATGCGGCCGAGCAGGCCTTCGGCGCGGTCGACGTGCTCGTGAACTCGGCCGGCGCCGCGCGCCGCACCCCGCCCGACGACCTGACCGCGGCCTCCTGGCACGACGCGATGGACGCGAAGTACTTCACCTACATCCACATGCTCGACCCGGTGGTCAAGCGCATGGGCCAGCGCGGCCGCGGCGCCATCGTCAACGTGATCGGCCAGGGCGGCAAGGTCGCCAGCCCCGTGCACATGGCCGGCGGCGCGGCCAATGCGGCGCTGATGCTGGTGAGCGCCGGCATGGCCGCGGCCTATGCGGGCAAGGGCGTGCGCGTGAACGCGGTGAACCCCGGCCTCACGCTGACCGAGCGCTTGCAGGAAGGCATGAAGGCCGATGCGAAGCTGGCGGGCATCGGCGCCGACGAGGCGCTGGCACGCGCCACGGCGAGGCTGCCGCTGGGGCGCATCGCGACGCCGGAGGAAATCGCGAACACGGTGGTGTTCCTGGCATCGGTGAAGGCGAGCTATGTGACGGGCGCGATCGTGGCGATGGATGGGGCGGTGACGCCGATGATTTGAGGGCGGCGCGCGGGACGTGGGAGCAAGCGGCGGTATCGAGCGCCGCTGCCCTCACCCCAACCCTCTCCCCGAGGGGAGAGGGAGCAAAACCCAGGGCCGAGCGCAGCGAAGGCCCGTTCGAAATGCAAGTGCCGAGCGCAGCGAAGGCCCGAGCGGCCCCCGCCCCTCTGGCCGCGCCGAGGAGCGGAGCGTTTCGCGGATCAGGGCTCGCCCTTGTCTGAGCGAAGCGAGTTTGGGCGAGACCCCGCGAAATGCGAGCACCGCAGGTTGCCCGCAGCGAAGCGGAGGGACGCGGGCAGTGGGGTCGCCTTTTCTTTGCTTACTTTCTTTTGGCGAAGCAAAAGAAAGTAAGTCGCCCGCCGGGGCGAGTCCCGGCCAGCCGCCCTCAACCATCAGGCAAAAGCAACAAGCCCTTCGAACTTCAACGCCAAAAAATCCACAAACGCCCGAACCCGAGCCGGCACAAACCGCCCACTGGGCAACAG
>NNBU01000374.1_pt1 | contig 28678 bp, 19 predicted proteins | sample 1173781 | NCBI WGS metagenome assembly NNBU01 (sample SAMN07173937, study PRJNA388173) | plant metagenome | biome: Plant school; feature: Soil; material: Symbiotic tissue of Blasia pusilla L.; isolation source: symbiotic tissue sample KVJ2 | host: Blasia pusilla | place: Norway: Troms, Kvaloya...
GTGCAGGCCCGCGCCGGCGCACAGCGCGAGTGTTTCGTGGGCGACCGCATCGTCCTGCACCGACAGCGAGCAKCAATKKCCGCAGACCACGCCGTGGCGGAAGTCGCGCKCACKCACCAGCTGCGCGATGCTGCGCAGCCCGCCGGCCTCCACGTCGAGGCCCTCGTCCACATGAAAGTCGAGCCCGAGCCCGTGCTGCTGCGCCAGGTCGAACACCCGGCCGAGCTTGTGCACGATGCCGTCGTTGCGGTAGACGAACGCGCCGAGCGTGCCGCCCGCGCGCTTCACCTCGCGCGCGATGCGCTCGCCCGCCGCCAGGTCGGCGAACAGGTCGAGCGGCGTGAGCGACACGAACTGCAGTGCGACGCGGCCGCGCCATTCGTCACGCAGCGCCTCGAACACGGCCAGCGCGGCCGGCGGCTCGGCCTGCACCCAGTCCAGGTGCGTGCGCAGCGCGCGCGTGCCCGAGTGCCATGCGTCCTGCAGCGCACGCTCCATGCGCAGGCGCAGCGACGCGCCGGTCCAGCTGTCGCGGTGCTTGTTCATGCGCTCGATGGCCGCGAACAGGTTGCCCTGCGCCGCGCCCACGTCCTGCACGGTGTAGTTCTTGTCGATGTGCGCATGCGCTTCGACCAAGGCACTCAGCAGGGTGCCGCGCGCCTGTGCCTGCGAGGCGCTGGGCGCGATGGCCGCGACCTTGTCGCCCTCGAGCGTGACATCGAAGACCTGCGCATCGCCCGCCGCAAAGCCGCGCAGCGGCACCGGAATGCGCAGCGCCTCGAGCCTCATGCGCGTTGCTGCAATGCGCGCAACCAGTCCAGGCCCGCGGATGTGCCGCCGGGCTCGGAACCGCGCCTGGGCCGGTACTCGCAACCGACCCAGCCCTGCCAGCCGCACTGCGCCGACACCTCGTCGAGCACGTCGAACAGGTACCCGTAGTTCTGCTCGCCGAGGTCGGGCTCGTGCCGGTCGGGCACGCCCGCGATCTGGATGTGGCCGACGCGGCCGGTGGGCAGGTACTTGCGGATCTTCATTGCCACGTCGCCCTCGACGATCTGGCAGTGGTACAGGTCCATCTGCACCTTGAGGTTGGGGGCGCCGACCGCTTCGACGATCTCGTGCGCGTGGTCTTGCCGGTTGAGGAAGAAGCCCGGAATGTCGCGCGTGTTGATCGGCTCGATCAGCACGTCGCGGCCGGCCTTGGCGGCTTCAGCCGCGGCCCAGCGCAGGTTGTCGAGGTACACCGGCTGCAGCGCGTCGCGCTCCAGCCCTTCGGGAACGAGGCCGGCCATGACGTGGATGCGCGGGCAGTCGAGCGCCACGGCGTAGTCGATGGCGCGGGCAATGCCTTCGCGAAACTCGGCATCGCGTCCGGGCAGGCAGGCCAGGCCGCGCTCGCCGGCGTTCCAGTCGCCGGGCGGGCCGTTGAACAGCACCTGTTGCAGGCCGTTGTGCTTCAGGCGCGCCAGGATGTCGCTCTGCGCGAAGTCGTACGGAAAGAGGTACTCCACGGCCTTGAAGCCGTCTTTCGCGGCGGCATCGAAGCGGTCGAGGAAGGCGAGCTCCGGGTAGAGCATCGAGAGGTTGGCGGCGAATTGGGGCATGGGTGTTTGTACTACCAGCGTGCGCCGAAGGTGCGGCGCAGTTCATCGATCTGATCGGCGTTCAGGGGCGCGGGTCTTGAAGCCTGCGTGAGCATCTGGAGCCGGGCGGTTTCCTCGAGTTCCTCGAGCACGGACATGGCCGCGGCGGGCGTGTCGTGCCATACGTTGGGGCCCAGGCGCGTGAGCATCACGGCGCGGATGGGCGTGCCGGCGTTGCCAAGGCGTTCGATGGCCTGCGCCACCTGCTCGGCCGCGTCGGGTGCGCCGGGGCGGTGGTACGCCATGACGGGCACATGGCCGACCTTCATCACGAAGTACGGCGTGAGTGCGGGCAGCAGTTCGTCGCCCGGTTCGTTCAGCGTGAGCGCCACGCAGTGGGTGCTGTGGGTGTGGATGACGCAGGCCGTGTTTGCGTCGAACTTGCGCGCGGCGACGTAGATGCGCGTGTGCAGCGCGATGGTCTTGCTGGCGCGGTCGCCGCTGGTCTGCTGGCCTTGCGCGTCCAGCCTTGCGAGACGCGCGGGGTCCAGAAAGCCCAGGCAGGCATCGGTCGGCGTGATGAGGTAGCCGTCGTCCAGCCGCACGCTGATGTTGCCTGCCGTTGCGTGCACGTAGCCGCGCTCGAACAGGCTGCGGCCGACTCTGCAGATTTCTTCTCGGGCTTGGATTTCGTTCATGTCACAACAACCGCGGAGGTCATCCAAGCACCGCAAAAGCCTTGGTAAAGAAATCATCGCTGCCAAAGTTGCCGGACTTCAGCGCAATGTGCAGCCCCGCCTGCGGTGCGGCGGGAGAGCGCGCATGGCACCACGGCACACCCGGGTCGATCTGCGGGCCGATCTGCATCTGCGCGATGCCCAGGGCCTGCACGCAGGCGCCGGAAGTCTCGCCGCCGGCCACCACCAGCTGATGCACGCCGCGCTCGACCAGACCGCGCGCAATGGCGGCGATGGTGCGTTCGACCATGGCGCCCGCTTCTTCCACGCCGAGCCGGCCCTGTACCGATTTCACGGCACCGGCTTCGGCGGTGGAGTAGACGAGAACCGGCCCCTTGTCGATCAGCGGTGCGGCCCAGGCCAGCACCTCGGCCGCGACATCCACGCCCGCCGCGATGCGCAACGGGTCGACGGCCATCGCCGCGCCGCCGCGCTGGATGAAGTCGAGCACCTGGCGGTTGGTGGCCAGCGAGCAGCTGCCCGAGACCACCGCCGTCTTGCCGCCGGCCTTCGGCAACGCGCTGGCCTGCGACGACGGCGCAAGGCCGAAGTTGGCCGGCAGGCCGATGGCCACGCCGGAGCCCGCGGTGAGCAACGGCAACTTCGCGAGCGCCGGGCCCATGCGCAGCAGGTCGTCGTTCGACACCGCATCGACGACGGCAATCGACACGCCCTCGGCCTTCAGCTGCGCGATGCGCGCGTCGATGGCCTCGGCGCCGCGCGCGACCACCGTGTAGTCGATCAGCCCCACCTTGCGCGTGCACTGCGCCTGCAGCACGCGCACCAGGTTCGGGTCGGTCATCGGCGTGAGCGGATGGTTCTGCATGCCGCTCTCGTCGAGCAGCACGTCGCCCGCGAACAGGTAGCCCTTGAACACGGTGCGCTTGTTGTCGGGGAAGGCGGGCGTGGCGATGGTGAAGTCGCAGTTCAGCGCGTCCATCAGCGCCTCGGCGACGGGGCCGATGTTGCCTTTCGCCGTGCTGTCGAAGGTGGAGCAGTACTTGAAGTAGATCTGCCGTGCGCCCTGCGCCTGCAGCCAGCGCAGGGCGTCCAGCGACTGCGCGACCGCGTCGGCCGGGGCGATGGTGCGCGACTTGAGCGCGACCACCACGGCGTCGACGTCGGCGGCCAGCGGGCCGTCCGGCACGCCGATGGTCTGCACCACGCGCATGCCGGCGCGCACCAGGTTGTTGGCCAGATCGGTGGCGCCGGTGAAGTCGTCGGCGATGCAGCCGAGCTTGAGGGCGCTCATGCCTTCTTGCCCTTGGGCAACTCGATGCCCGGGAAGATCTTGATGACGGCGCTGTCGTCTTCCTTGGCAAAGCCGGCGGTCGAGGCCTGCATGAACATCTGGTGTGCGGTCGACGCCAGCGGCAGCGGGAATTTGCTGGCGCGCGCGGTGTCGAGCACCAGGCCCAGGTCCTTCACGAAGATGTCCACGGCCGACAGCGGCGTGTAGTCGGCGGCCAGCACGTGGGCCATGCGGTTCTCGAACATCCAGCTGTTGCCGGCGCTGTTCGTGATGACCTCGTACAGCGCGGCGGCGTCCACGCCCTCGCGCAGGCCCAGCGCCATGGCTTCGGCCGCGGCGGCGATGTGCACGCCGGCCAGCAACTGGTTGATGATCTTCACCTTGCTGCCGGCGCCGGCGCCATCGCCCAGGCGGTAGACCTTGCCGGCCATCGCGTCGAGCACGGCGTCGGCCGCGGCGTAGGCCGCAGGCCTGGCCGAGGTCATCATCGTCATCTGGCCCGAGGCCGCCTTGGCGGCGCCGCCGGAGATCGGCGCGTCGACGTAGTTCACGCCCTGCGCGTGGAGCCGGGCTTCGAGCGCGATCGACCAGTTCGGGTCGACGGTCGAGCACATCACGAAGGTGCTGCCGGCCGGCATCGCGGCGGCGGCACCGTTCTCGCCGAACAGCACCGATTCGGTCTGTGCCGCGTTCACGACCACCGACACCAGCACCGGACAGGCGGCGGCCAGGGCGGCGGGCGATGCGCAGGCCACGCCGCCTTCGCTCGCGAACGCGTCCGCCGCGCCGGGGCGCACGTCGCACACATGCACGTTGAACCCGTTGCCGCGCAACGTCTTGGCAATGCCCAGGCCCATGGCGCCGAGCCCGATCACGCCGACATTTTTGGAAGTCATGCTGGATTGTTTCTCTGGAAGGATGAAGAAGGAAGGATCAGACGGCGCGGCGCGGGAAAACCCCGGTCAGGTCGCCAGCGCCCACAACGCGGCTGTCATCAGGAAGCCGGCAACGCCGAGCACCGTGGTCAGCACGGTCCAGCTGCGCAGGCCGTCGGCCACGCTCAGGCCCAGGTAGCGGGTCACGATCCAGAAGCCGGAGTCGTTCACGTGCGACAGGCCCAGGCCGCCGAAGCCGATGGCCACGGCCAGCAAGGCCACTTGCACGGCGCTGTAGCCGCCCGCCACGATGGCCTCGGCCAGCAGGCCGCAGGTGGTGAGGATGGCGACGGTGGCCGACCCCTGCGCGGCGCGCAGCGCCAGCGAGATCACGAAGGCCGCGAGGATCAACGGCAGGTGCGCCGCGGCGATGCTCTGCGACAGTGCCGCGCCGATGCCCGTGGCCGTCAGCACCTTGGCGAACACACCGCCCGCCCCCGTCACCAGGATCACGGTGGCGGCCGGCGGCAGGGCCGATTCCATGACTTCGTTGGTGTGCGCCTTCGACCAGCCCTGGCGCTTGGCGATCATCCAGAAGGCCAGGCCGATGGCGACCATCAGCGCAAAGATCGGGGAACCGATGAAGCCCAGCAGGTTGCGCATCGGATCGCCCTTGGGCAGCAAGGTGGCGCCGGTCGTGCCGATCATGATCAGCAGCAGCGGAACGGCGATCAGCGTGAGCACCACCCCCACGCCCGGTGCCTGCAGCTTCTGGCGTGCCGAGGCGTCGGCGCCCGCGTCGAAGGCGGCGAACTGCTCGGCCGTGGTCGGCAGCATCGCGTAGCGCTTGCGGTTGAGCCAGCGCGAGACGAACTGCGAGAGCACCGCGAGCACCAGGCAGATGCCCAGGCCGATCAGCGTGATCCAGCCGATGTCGGCCTTCAGCACGGCCGCGCCGCCCACGATGCCCGGGTGCGGCGGCACCACGACGTGGGTGGCCAGCATGATGCCCGCCACCGGCAGGCCGAACTTCACCGGATCGACCCCGGCCGCCTTGCAGAAGCCGTAGATGATGGGGACCAGGATGATGAAGCCGACGTCGAAGAAGACCGGTATCGACAGCACCAGCGCGGCGGCCGTCAGCGCGGCCGGCACCCGCTGGGGGCCCAGCCACACGGTGAAGCGCGTCGCCATGCTGCCGGCGCCGCCCGAGACCTCGATCATGCGGCCCAGCATCGCGCCCAGCGCAACCAGGATCGCCACCGAGCCGAGCGTGCCGCCCATGCCGCTGATCAGCGTGGGAATGATGTCGGCGATCGGCAAGCCGGCCGCCAGGGCCACCAGAAAGCTCACCAGCATCATGGCGATGAAGGCGTGCACCTGGAAACGGATGATGAGCAACAGCAGCAGTGCGATGCCGGCGGCGGCAATGCCGAGAAGAACGGGCGTGGACATGGAATGGAACGGCCAGGAGTGGAGGGACGGGTCGGGGCGCGTTCAGTTCAGCTGAATCTTTGCGGAGTCGGCGACCCGCGTTGCGATTGATTTGTCAGGTCATCATACAAATTTGAGACAAGTTGCCGGACCCGGGTAAACCCGCAAAGAACACCTCGTTTCCTTCTTACTTGCCTGCAGGCCAGCCTTCGACCAGCGGCCGCGCGAGTTGCGCGCCCTCCTGCTGCCAGAAGGCCGGGTCGGCCTGCTCGATGCGGCGGATGGCGTTGTCCATGTGGGACTTGGCAGCCTCGCGGGCGCCGAGCGCATCGCCGGCCTCGATGGCTTCGACGATCCGCGCGTGCTCCTGCGCGACCTCGCGCGCGAAGTCCGCGCGGCGCGCCTCGTTGGCGCGGGTGACGCGCGTGGCGCCGTGCAGGAACTGCCGCAGGTATTGCAGCGTGCCGATCAGAAAGGGGTTGCGCGCGGCCTCGGCGATGGCGCGGTGAAAGCGCACGTCTTCCTCCGCACCGTTGCCACCGGCAGCCACCGCCGCATGCAGCGCCTCGATGGCGTCGCGGATGCGTTGCACGTCGTCGGGGGTGCGGCGCTCGGCCGCCAGCGCGGCCACCTCGGCTTCGAGCGCGCGGCGCAGCTCGACCATCTGGATCACCGCTTCGCGCGAGGCCACATGCGGCATTTCGAAGCGCAGCGGCTCGACGCCGGCGGCGCGCACATACACGCCGCTGCCCTGGCGCGAATCCACGAGCCCCAGCGACTTGAGCCGCGAGACTGCCTCGCGCACCACGGTGCGGCTCACGCCGAACTGCTCGGCGAGCACCGCCTCGGTCGGCAGCCGGTCGCCTTCGGAGAGGCGCCCGCTGCGCACCTCGGCCGCGAGCGCATCGGCCACCTGGTCGGCCAGGCGGACGGTGGGGGCGAGGGATTGGAAGCGGGTTGCCATCGAACGCGCGACTCTAACGCAGGCCTGCGCGCCCTACCTGCACCCGCGGCAGGCTCAGCCCAGCGCGTGCCGCGCCGCCCGCGCGATGCTCTGCGCATCCACCCCGAAGAACCCGCGCAGTGCCGCGCGCGTGTCGCTGCGCCCGAACCCGTCCGTGCCCAGCGTGAGGTAGCGGCGGCCTTCGGGCAGGAAGGCGCGCACGCTCTCGGGCACGCTGCGCACGTAGTCGGTGGCGGCGACGATCGGACCCTTGCCTGCGCCGAGCTGCTGCGCGACGAACGGCACGCCGGCCGCGTCGCCCGCGTCACCCGCGATTGCCCGCTGTTCGCACGCCACGCCGTCGCGCGCGAGTTCGCTCCAGCTCGTGACGCTGAACACCTCGGCCTCGATGCCTTCGTCGGCCAGCAACTGCGCGGCCTTGACGACCTCGGTGAGGATGGCGCCCGAGCCCATCAGCGTGACCTTCTGCCTTGCCTTGCCGGAAGCCGGCGAATACACGCCGAAGCGGTAGCAGCCGCGCAGGATGTCCGCTTCCGCGCCTGCTGGCACGTCGGGCTGCGCGTAGTTCTCGTTCATGAGCGTGACGTAATAGAAAACGTCCTTCTGCTCGACCATCATCTCGCGGATGCCCGCGTCGACGATCACCGCCATCTCGCCCGCGAAGGCCGGGTCGTAGGCCTTGCAGTTCGGGATGGTCGCGGCCACCAAGTGGCTGCTGCCGTCCTGGTGCTGCAGGCCTTCGCCGCCGAGCGTGGTGCGGCCCGAGGTGGCGCCGAGCAAAAAGCCGCGCGCGCGCTGGTCGGCCGCAGCCCAGATCGCATCGCCCACGCGCTGGAAGCCGAACATCGAGTAGTAGATGTAGAACGGCAGCATCGCCAGGCCATGCACGCTGTAGCTGGTGGCCGCAGCCGTCCAGCTGGCGATGGCGCCGGCTTCGCTGATGCCCTCTTCCAGGATCTGCCCGTCGGTGGCTTCGCGGTAGCTCAGCACCGAGCCGATGTCTTCGGGCGCATAGCGCTGGCCCACGCTCGAATAGATGCCCACCTGCTTGAACAGGTTCGCCATGCCGAAGGTGCGTGCCTCATCGGCCACGATGGGCACGATGCGCGGGCCCAGGGCTGGGTCCTTCATGAGGTTGCCCAGCATGCGCACGAAGGCCATGGTGGTGCTCATTTCCTTGCCCGCCGCAGCCGTCGCGAACTGCGCGTAGCTCGCGATGTCGGGCTTGGGCACCACGTCGCAGGCGGTTTCGCGGCGCGGCATGGCGCCGCCGAGCGATTCGCGGTGCTGGCGCAGGTAGCGCATCTCGGCGCTGTCTTCGGCCGGGCGATAGAAGTCCATCGCGGTGGCCTGCGCGTCGGTCAGCGGCAAGTTGAAGCGGTCGCGGAATTCGATGAGGTCCACGTCGCCCATCTTCTTGTGCGAGTGCGTGGTCATCTTGCCCTGCGCGGCGCTGCCCATGCCGTAGCCCTTCTTGGTGTGGGCGAGGATGACGGTGGGCTGGCCCTTGTGCTTGGCCGCCGCGGCATAGGCGGCGTGGATCTTCACCAGGTCGTGGCCGCCGCGCTTCAGGCGGTCGATCTGCTCGTCGGTCATGCCTTCGGCCAGGCGCGCGAGCTCGGGGTTCTGGCCGAAGAAGTTGTCGCGGTTGAAGCGGCCGTCCTTGGCCGCGAAGGTCTGCATCTGGCCGTCGACGGTTTCGGCGAACACGCGGGCCAGGGCACCGCTCACGTCCTGCGCAAACAGGCCGTCCCAGTCGCTGCCCCACACCAGCTTGATGACGTTCCAGCCCGCACCGGCAAAGAGCTTCTCGAGCTCGTCGATGATGCGGCCGTTGCCGCGCACCGGGCCATCGAGGCGCTGCAGGTTGCAGTTGACGACCCACACCAGGTTGTCGAGCTTTTCGCGCGCGGCGAGCGTGAGCGCGCTCATCGATTCGGGTTCGTCCATCTCGCCGTCGCCGAACACGCCCCAGACCTTGCGGCCTTCGCAGTTGAGCAGGTTGCGGTGCGTGAGGTAGCGCATGAAGCGCGCGTGATAGATCGAGCTGATGGGGCCGATGCCCATCGAGCCGGTGGGGAACTGCCAGAAGTCCGGCATCAGGTACGGATGCGGATAGCTGCTCAAGCCGCGCGCGCCGCTGCCTTGGGTGAAGGCCGGTGCGGTGAGTTCCTGGCGGTAGTGCTGGAGGTCTTCTTCGCTCAGGCGCCCTTCGAGGAACGCGCGGGCGTAGACGCCGGGCGCGCTGTGCGGCTGGAAGAACACCAGGTCGCCGCGGTGCTGCGCGCTGCGTGCATGGAAGAAATGGTTGAAGCCGGTCTCGAACAGGTCGGCCGCGCTGGCGTAGCTGGCGATGTGGCCGCCGAGTTCGCCGTAGGCCTGGTTGGCCTTGGCCACCATCGCGAGTGCGTTCCACCGCATCAGCGAGGCGAGCTTTTCTTCCAGGGCAAGGTCGCCCGGGAACGGCGGCTGGTCTTCCACCGCGATGGTGTTGACGTACGGCGTGGCCAGCTCGGGCTGCCAGCCGATGCGCTGCTGGCGCGCCAGGCGGGCCAGTTCGACCAGCATCTGCCGGGCGCGCTGCGGCCCCTGCGTTTGCGCCAGCGCCAGGAAGGCGTCGCGCCATTCGGCGGTTTCCGTGGGGTCGGGGTCGTGCGACAGCGGGGTCTGCGACGTATCGAGCAGCAGGGCGCGCATCTGGTCAGGCGAGATCGGGGCGTTCATACCGGCACTTTAGGCCGCACCTCGAAGAATTGGCTACCGGCGCAGGCAATTCCATGCGCGCGTCGCAGCATAAAATTTTTCAAACATTACTGGAGACAGCATTTCATGCAACTCGACGCCATCGACTTGCGCATCCTCGACGAACTGCAGCGCGACGGCGCGCTGTCCAACGTGGAACTCGCGCGCCGCGTGCACCTGTCACCCTCGCCGTGCCTGTCGCGTGTGAAGGCACTCGAAACCGGCGGTGTGATCGATCGCTACGTGGCGCTGGCGAACCCGAAGGCGCTGGGGCTGGGCCTGAACGTGTTCATATCGATCAGCCTGCGCACGCAGAGCAAGCAGTCGCTGGCCGACTTCGAGCAGCGCATCGCCGAGCACGACGAGGTGATGGAGTGCTACCTGATGACGGGCGACCGCGACTACCTGATCCGCATCGCGGTGGCGGACATGGCGGCGCTGGAGAAATTCATCATGGAACAGCTCACGCCGATTCCAGGGATCGAGAAAATCCGCTCGAGCTTTGCGCTCAAGCAGGTGAGATACAAGACGGCGCTGCCGTTGCCGGCAGCGCCGTGAAGGCAACGCGACGCAAACGAGCCTGAGGCTGCAGGGCTACAACCCGATCACGCCACCGTCGTCGCGCGTGATGACCACGGTCGCCGAGCGCGGCCGTGCATTGTCGCCATCGGGCCAATGGCTGGTGAAGCCGGCCGGGTCGCCGACATTGCGTGTGTCCTCGCCCGGATGCTGGATGTTCACGAACAGCGCACGCCCATCGCCCGATTCGGCCACGCCTGTGATTTCGCAATCCACCGGGCCGACAAGGAAGCGGCGCAGGCCCTCGATGCCTGGTGGCTTGCCGACAAATGTGGCCTGCTCCCTGGAATCAACGCCATCGCTGTTGACGATGGTCCTGGCGACGCCGTCGCCGACCTCGCCCGGAAGGGCCGCCAGCATCATGCAGTTGGTCACGTCGGTGTATTTGCCGTCGTCGGTCTGCAGCCACAACAGGCCGGGCGCCGCCTCGCTGAACCACATGCCATCGGGGCTGGAGAAGTCGTTGTCCGCAGCGAGCTTCGAAAGGTTGACGTCCGTCGATGCGGTGGCGCGAGCGCCGAAGAGATACACGTCCCAGGTGAATGAAACTGCCGCCGGCTCGCCTTCTGCATCCGCAAGACGCACGATGTGCCCATTGGGATTTCCCGTCTGCGCAGCCTGGGCCACGCCCTTGGGGTCGTTGTACGAACGTGGGTTCACAGCATCGGTTCTGCGCACCTTGCGTCCCGAATTGTTCGTCAGCGTCAAATACACCTGCCCGTTCGTCGGATTCACGGCCGTCCATTCCGGACGGTCCAGCATGGTGGCACCCGCCGCGTCGGCAGCGAGTCGAGTGTTGATCAGGACGTCGGTGGCGTCGGCAAACGCATAGTCGGCATGGTTCGCGGTGATGTTGTTGAGGCCCAGCCTCAGCTCCAGCCAGTCGCCGGTGCCGTCGTCGTTGAATCTGGCGACGTAGAGCTTGCCGTCGTCCATGTACTTGTCACCGGCTGCAAGACCACGACCGACATCGGCCGGATCCCAGACTTTGGTGGAGACAAACTTGTAGAGGTACTCGTCTTGCGCGTCATCCCCCATGTACCAGACCAGCGGCTTGCCCGCTGCAACGGGGCCGAGGCAAGCGCCCTCGTGGCCGAAACGGCCAAGCGCGGTGCGCTTCGTCGGCGTGCTCGACGGGTCGAAGGGATCGATCTCGACGACCCAGCCGTAGGTGTTGCAAACGTTGCGGTAGTCGTCGAGCGCCGTGGCCCCGGCGACCTCGGTGTTCCAGCGGCCGTACAGGTCCTCCGGGGTGTCGGGGCGCGGGGTCGCCCAACGGTGACGCCCGGTGCCTGCGACGCCGTAGCGCTCGAAGGAGCGAAGTTCCGCGTCCGTGCGCCTTGGCTCGTCAGTTGCCGGGTTGCGGCGGAAGTAGCCAGCCCAGTTCTCCTCGCAGGTGAGGTAGGTGCCCCAGGGCGTGGTCCCGTTGGCGCAGTTGTTGACGGTTCCGCGGGTCTTGCTCCCGTCGCGGGCGTACTTCGTCTTCATGGCGTCCGTCCGGGCGGCAGGGCCCGAGATTTTCATCTCGGTCAGCGTGTGAATGCGGCGATTGAAGTGGGAGTCCTGCTTGAAGGTCCAGGTGTTGCCTTGCTTGCCGACCTCGATCACGCTCACGCCGTGCAGATAGAACTCGCGCAGCACTTCGCTGGCGACGGTGCGGGCACTGCGCGCTACCGTCTGGCCGGCCGGGTGCAGGAACACCGGCGTGATGGACTCGTGATTCATCACGAGCAGGCCACGCGTCGCATGGGTCGGATCCCACCTGTTGGACGCGTCGATGCCGAAGAAGGTCATGCCGTCGTGGTGGTCGCCCGCGCGGCGGTCGTAGGTGGCCGCATCATCGCTGCCGTCGTTCTTGTATGCCGGCACGTCAGAAGCGATGGGATCGCCCAGCCGATACAGCACGCTCGCGGTATAGCCGGGCGGCACGCTCACTGTGTCGGCGAGATGCTTCGGTACAGCCTTGAAGCCGAGCACCAGCGGCTTGGGGGCCGCGGGCGCGGCCTCGGCGACGGGCTCTGCATCGGTGGCAGGGGCCGTGCCGCCGGAGGGTTCCGTGGAGGACGCAGCGGATGCCATCGGCAATGGCTGGAACCCCCCGACGTCGGCGCCTCCGCCGCAGGCTTGCAACAACGCGGCGCCGGCGGAGCCAAGGCCCAGCCCAATCCAACGACGCCTGTTCAGGCGCGATGCCACGATGTCCGCGAATTGCGGGTTGTTGGTGGGGTTGCAGCCCGTGTCATCGGGATCGACCAAGGAATGGTCGGCGGGTGGTCGGGTCATCAAGGGTCTTGCCTTTCGAGAGTTGAAACAAGGAATGCCGACCCCGCAAGATAGAGAGCGCTTGTGACGCGGCTCCATCAAAAATGTTGCCCGTTTGTCAACCTGCGAAATTTGAAAGGCGTCGAGAAATTGCTTCTGATGGACCCCCTCGCGACATGACAACCAACACGAAAAAACGGCGCTGTCGTTGCCGACAGCGCCGTCTTGCAGCGAGAAGCCCGAAGGCCTCGCGCGTTCGTCTTACTTGGCCAGCTTCGGCTGGATCGGATCCGCCGTGAGGTAGCCGACGGCCGCGGCGTAGCGCTCCTTGTAGTTCGCGCGCACGTAAGGATTGAGCAGGTCCTGGAGAGCCTTCGAGTGGATGCCGCCCCAGTCGCCCGGATGCTGAAAGTTGCTCATGATGTAGGTCCAGCCGTTGATCTCGTCCACTGCGTGCAGGCCGGTCGACTCACCGCCCGCGGGGATCGACATCAGGCGCGAGAGTTTCTTCGTGTCGATGTTGTAGGCCCACAGGAAGTTGTTGATGTGGCTGCTGCTGTCCTCGCCGATGAACAGGGTGCGCATCTTTTCCGAGAACTTGACGTTGTCGGGGTTGCCAATCTTGTCGGGGTTCGACGTGTTGCCCAGCGCGTCGGCCGTGATGTCCTCGCCGACGATGAGCGCGCGGGTCTGCGTGGGCACCCAGTCGCTGTTGATCGCGGTGCTGCCGGCGTCCTTCTGGCCGCCCGCGAGGGTGTGCGCCATCACGCCGCCGGCCTTGAGGGCCTTGGGCAGCGCGATGTCGCTGGCTGCCGTCCAGCCCTTGCCGCCGCTGACCATCGAGTCCTGGATGTTCTGCAACGCGGAGTAGGCGATCTTGTCCTTGATGTTGACGGTGGTGCCTTCCATCTTGGTGAAGGCCATGCTCGCGCCCATGAGGTTGGCGTAGCGGTGGGTTTCGAGGAAGGCGGCGGCCAGTTCCTTGCCGGGGACGAGCTTCACCCAGTTGGCGACGCCGTCGCAGAACATCTTGGTGTAGCTGGGGTCAGCCGGGTCGGCGTACTTCACGTCCATGATGTCGGCCGGCTTGAGCGTGTTGGCCAGGGCCTCGATCTCGGCGCTGGTGGCGTGGCCGAGCTTGATCCAGCTCATCTTGGTGGCCGCGGCTGCCGGGTCGATCGAGTAGCCCGCGTCGTACTTGGCGACGTAGAGCGTGCCGGCCGACAGGTCTTTTTCCTTGTCGGCGACGAACATGAAGAAGCCGCCGTTGGTGTAGTCGTCGCCCATGATGGCGGTGCGGTTGTCGGGCATGACCTGGATCAGCTCGTGCGAGATGCGGCCCAGGCAGTAGTGCTTCTTCACGCTGCCGGTGCCGTCGGGGTTCACGGTGATCTCGGGCAGATGGCCGTAGTGGTACGGATTGGCCGTGGTCGGGTCGCCGAAGACGTTCTGGCTGTAGGCCTTGAACATGGTGTTGGTCGCGATCGCGGCGGCATCGGGCTCGTACTCTTCGCTCGAGAGGTGGGTGCCCCAGGGCGAGAGGCTCGCGCCGCAGGTGATCCACAGGCCGTGGACGCTGGACATGTCGACGTTGTGGTACTTCACCAGGCTGAGCTTGCCGGTGGTCTGGTCCTGGTCGAGCGTGAGCACCGCGATCGGCGAGGGCAGCGTGCCGTAGGTGCTGTTGCCGGCGAGGTCGCGAGTGGTGTATTCGAACTGGACCACGGCGAAGACCGGCTTGCCCTTGACGCCGTCGACCTTGGCGTTGGGCACGGTCAGCAGCGAGGTACCGTCGGGGCTGTCGGAGTAGAACTGGCGCGTATTGACCGGCACCGACTTGTCCAGGATGGGCTGGTTCTTGATGTCGTAGTAGCCGCCGGCCAGCACTTTGCCGCCCTTGCCGTCCGGCACCAGGTCGCCGGTCAGGAAGAAAGGTTGGTAGGCCAGCTTGTACTCGGTGCTGCTGCCGTTGTCGAAGGCGATCTTGAGCGTGGAGCCGACCGTGGTGGTGGCCATGGCGGCGGGATCGGCCAGCGTCGGTGCGGCCATGCCGGTGAACTCGGCGGAGACGAAGTTCGGCGCGGGCGCAGGGGCCGGAGCGGGGCTAGGTGAAGGGGCCGGAGCGACCGGCAGGAAGGTCTGGCCACCGCCGCTGCCGCCACCGCAAGCGGTCAGGAAGGCGAGGCCGCCCAGGGGCAGCATGGGCGCGGCACCCAGCAACTTGAGGGCGTGGCGACGGGAGGCGCCGGGCGCCTTGGTGGAATCGGTCATTTTGTTTTCCAGAGATCGTGGGAGGGGATCGCCGTGAGGTCTGAAGTCAAAAAAAGTCAGCCTCTCGTCAGCCCGCGAACCATAGAAGGCGCCCGTGACGAAACCATGCATTGCGCATGACAGAGCCATGACACAGCGCGCCGCAATGGCGGGCCGATCAACTGGAAAACAAGGAACGGGGCGGTGTGCCGGGCCCCGTCGAAATCACGGCGCGGGCAGTTGCCGCGGCCACAGCGCCCACAGCCGCAGCGGCTGGTTCATGCTCGCAGCCAGACGTCCGGCATCGGCGCCGGTGCCCGCGAAGTAGTCGGCGCGCACGGCGCCGAGGATGGCGCTGCCGGTGTCCTGCGCCACCACCAGCTTCTGCAGCTGCGCCGCCGGTCCGTTGGACGCAAGCCACACCGGCGTGCCGTACGGAATGCTTTCGCGGTCGACCGCGATGGAACGCCCGGCCGTCAGCGGCACGCCCTGCGCACCGCGCGGGCCGAAGGCGGCGTCGACCTCGCTCATGGTTTCCTCGCGGAAGAACACGTAGCGCGGGTTGCTCCACAGCAATTGCGGCACGCGCTGCGGGTTTTGCGCGGCCCAGGCCTTGGTGTCGTCGGGCCACTTGCCGACCTTGCTCACGCCCTGGCTCATGAGCCACTGCTGCACGCTGCGGTACGGCTGCTCGTTGGTGGCCGAGAAGGCCACGCGCACGGTGTGCTGGTAGCCGTTGGCCTCGGTGATGCGCAGGCGCCCCGAGCCCTGGATGTGCAGCATCAGCGCGTCGATGGGGTCGGCCATCCACGCGATCTCGCGCCCGCGCAGGGCGGCCTGCGCTTCGGGCAGGGTCTCGATTTCCTGGCGGGTGTACCAGGGGCGGCGCGGCACAAGGCCGTCCGGCGCCTGGTAGATCGGCACGCTGAAGGCGGCGCTCGGCACGCGCGAAGCCTCGTACACGGGCTCGTAGTAGCTGGTGAGCTTGCCTTCGGTCTGCCCGTTGAGCGCCTCGACGCGGTACGGCTGCAGCCGGTCGGTCATCCACTGGCGCTGCTCTTCGGGGGTGGCGATGGTGAGCTGGCGCACGTCGCGGCACAGCGGCGCGAAGGCGGCGTTGGGGCGTGCGCAGTTGGCCAGCAGCGCGATCCAGGCCTCGTGCAGCGGGTCTTCGCCGAAGCCCGGCAGTTCCGCCCAGCCGACCGGCACCCAGCGGCTCTTGGGGTGCGCGAGCGAGCCGGTGAGCGGACCGAGGTCGCGCGGCGGGGTGATGACGGGAGGKCGGGTGGGTGCGTCGGGCGCACGCGGGCCGGTGGAACAGGCTGCGAGCGTTGCTACGATCACAAGCCCGACCAGCCACTGGAGTCCATTTCTCATGGGTTTGATTCTGCTTGAAGCCCTCGCCGCGGGACTTGTGTTCATCTTGATCATCTGGTGGACCATGTTTTCCGGCCGCAAGAAGGGTGAATTGCACGAGGAGGACGACGCCGATGCCGGCCACGACGCCCCCGGGCCGAAAAACCCACCGCCGAAACCGTGAATTTCTCGTGTAGCCCGATGCCGCGCGAAACTGTCGGAAAAGCACCTCGACGCTATTACTTTAGTAGCAATCATCGCAGCATTCATGCGCGTTTGCGACTCTTTTCTTATTTTCCATAGGGCTTTGAGGTCGTACCATCGCGTACTGCCCTGGCGCTAAGCTGCATCCCGATTGACTCAACCTTGAAAGGGCAATGCCATGAAAAAATTCGTACTCGCCACCTGTGCCACCGCCGTCATCCTGTCCGGCTGCGCCGGCGGCATGAGCGACACCCAACGCAACACCGGCATCGGCGCCGGCATTGGTGCCCTGGGCGGCGCGGCCATCGGCTCGGCCACCGGCGGCAACCGCGGTGCCATCGGCACGGGCGCGGTGGTCGGCGCGGCAGCCGGCGCACTGGGCGGCTACCTGTGGTCGCAGCGCATGGAAAACCAGAAGCGCCAGATGGAAGCCGCCACGCAGGGCACTGGCATTGCCGTGACGCAAACGCAGAACAACGAACTGAAGCTGCAGATTCCGAGCGACGTGTCCTTCGACGTGGGCCGCGCCAACATCAAGTCGAACTTCGCGCCCGTGCTCGACCAGTTCGCCAACGGCCTGCGCAACAACCCGAACGCCGAGGTGCGCATCATCGGCCACACCGACAGCACCGGCTCGGACGCCATCAACAACCCGCTGTCGGTCGACCGCGCGGCCAGCACGCGCGACTACCTGGTGGCGCGCGGCGTGAACGCCGCGATCTTCCGCATCGAAGGCCGCGGCTCGCGCGAGCCGATTGCCGACAACAACAGCGACGCCGGCCGGGCACAGAACCGCCGCGTCGAGATCTACGTGGGTGAACGCGCGCCGCAGCGCTGATCGGCGCGTTCACCGCACCGGGAAACCGGCCGTGCCTGAATAAAGATAAAGGCCGGTTCCCGCTACCGTTCCATTGGTCCATAGAGAGGGAAACTCATGAGGAAGTTTGTTGTTGCGAGTGCGGCCGCGGCCGCGCTGGTGTTCATTGCGGGCTGCGCATCGCAGACGCCGCCACCGGCGGCCGCCGCGCCGGCAGCCGCCCCGGCGGCGCCCGCCAACAGCTGGACGGCCCGCCTGGCCGCGCTGAAGACCGACCTCGAGACCTCGACCAAGGGCACGGGCGTGGTGATCGAACAGACCGCAGACAACCAGTTGCACGTGGTGATTCCGAACGAACTGTCGTTCGACACGGGCCGCTCCAACGTCAAGCGCAACCTGGCGCAGGTGCTCGACAAGGTCGCCGAAGGCCTGAAGAGCGCCACCGCCGCCAGCGTGCGCGTGGTGGGCCACACCGACGCCACGGGCAGCGAGGAAGGCAACGAACGCCTCTCGGTGAGCCGTGCCGACAGCGTGCGCAACCACCTGGTGGGCCGCGGCGTGTCGACCACCGTCATCACCACCGACGGTCGCGGCTCGCGCGAACCGCTGGCGGACAACGGCACGGCGGCAGGCCGCGCACAGAACCGCCGCGTAGAGATCTTCGTGGCGGAAAAGGCCTGAAGCGCCCTAGAGGTCCCTGAGTCGGTTCGCCAATTCGACGGCCGACTTCACCTCCATCTTGTCGAACACGCGCGCGCGGTGGACCTCCACCGTGCGCACGCTGATCGCGAGCTGGTCGGCAATCAGTTTGTTGGGCAGGCCTTCGACCACGAGCCGCATCACGTCGCGCTCGCGGTCGGTCAGTTCGGCGACGCGCTCGGCCAGCCCGCGGCGCTGGCGCTGCACCTCGAGCGCCTGCAGCGACGCACCGAGCGCATGCTCGATGCGGTCGACCAGGGCGTTGTCCGAGAACGGCTTCTCGCAGAAATCGAAGGCGCCGCGCTTGACCGCATCCACGGCCGTCGGCACGTCGGCATGCCCCGTCAGGAAGATCACCGGCATCGCGGGCAGCAGGCCGCGCTCGGCCAGCCGGTCGAACAGCACCAGTCCGCTGGTGCCGGGCATGCGCACGTCCAGCAGCAGGCACAGCGGTTGCTCGGGCAGCGGCCCCTGGTCGAGGAACAGCTCGAACGCCTCGGCACTGCCGAAATGCTCGCTGGCCAGGCGCCGCGAGCGCAGCAGCCAGGCCAGCGCCTCGCGCACGCTGGCGTCGTCGTCCACGATGAAGATCAAGCCATCGATCAGCGGTTGCATGCCATGAAGTCCAACAGAAAAAACGGTTGATGGAAAGCGCCGTCAGCCTGCGGCCGGAAGCGTGAATCGGAAGACGGTGCCCCTGGGCTTGTTCGGCTCGAACACCAGCGCCCCGCCATGTTGCTCCACCACCGTGCGGCACAGGCTCAGGCCGAGCCCCATGCCGTCGGCGCGCGTGGTGAAGAAGGGCGTGAAGAGCCGCTCGGCGACCTCGGTGCTGATGCCGCAGCCCAGGTCGGCCACCGAAAATTCGATCCAGCGCCGGCCGTCTTCCTGCCCGGTGCCGCCCACCGCCACGGCGCGCGCCACGCGCAGGCGCAGCACCCGGCTGCCGACATTGTCGGGGCCGTCCATGGCCTGCATCGCGTTGCGCGCCAGGTTCAGCAGCACCTGCTCGACCAGCGTGCGGTCGCACATGGCCGCGGGCAGGCGGTCTTCGAGCACCACCTCGATGATCACGCCCAGCTTGCGCGCCTGCAGCCGCACCAGCGGCAGCACGGCGTCGATCAGCGCCTGGGGCGCCACGGCCTCGCGCGTGCGGTCGCGCCGGCGCACGAAGTCGTGCACGCTGCGAATCACCTGGCCCGCGCGGTCGGCCTGCTCGGCGATGCGCTTCACGGCCATGGCCACCTCGCCCTGGTCGCCCGTCGCGTTCGACCCGAGCAGGTTGAGCGAGCCGCTCGCATAGCTGGCAATGGCGGCCAGCGGCTGCGTGAGCTCGTGGCTCAGCAGCGAGGCCATCTCGCCTACGGTGGCCAGCCGCGCGCTGGCCTGCAGGCGCTCCTGGCTGGCGCGCGAGAGTTCCTCGATGCGGCGCTGCTCGCTCACGTCGATGAACGCGCTCATCCAGCCGGTCTGCACCTTGTGCGCGTTGATCAGCGGCGCCTCGAAGATCAGCACCGGAAAGCGCGTGCCGTCCTTGCGCATGAAGACCGACTCGAAACCCTCGCGCGGCGGCATGCCGCCGGCCAGGCGGCGAGCCTGGCGCTGCTGGTATTCGTGCGCCAGTTCGGTGGGCCAATACGGCGCTTCCGTGTTGTCGGCCATGAGCTCTTCGGGGCTGAAGCCCACCATCTCGCAGAAGGCCGGGTTCACGTAGGTGATGCGGCCCTGCAGGTCGCGCGCGCGCAGGCCGGTGATGACCGAGTCTTCCATCGCCTTGCGAAAGGCCAGCGCGTCGGCCAGGTCGCGCTCGGCGCGCAGCCGGCGGCGCGTGTCGCGCGCCAGCAGCACCAGCACCGACACCAGCGCGATGGAAATGGCCGTGACCAGCGCGGTGAGCATGTTCGGGAACAGGTCGGGCGCGGCGCGCCAGCCGTCCACGCGCAGCATCAGCGCGGCGCCCGGCAGGTCGATGAGCTGCTGCGACGTGAACACGCGCGTGCCGGTGCGCCGCGAGGTGCCCAGCGCCACCAGCCGCGTGCCGTCGGCCTCGGTGAAGGCCACCTCCTGGCCGCGCGTGAGGGTGGGGCCGACCAGCTCGATGAGCGCGTCGCGCAGCGAATAGCTGGCCACGAGGTAGCCGCCCGCGTCGATCGGCACGCACAGCTCCATCACCTCGACGCCACCGCCGCCGGCAATCGGCACGTAGTGGCTCGGCGAATAGGCCGGCGCGCCGAGCTTGCGGGCGGCGGCGCAGGCCAGCGTGACGTCGGACTGCTCGGGGCCGCGGGTCGCCTCGTCGAGGATGCGCATGCGGTAGGGCGTGTTGACGGCCTGCAGCGGACGCAGCGCGGCGTCGCGCCATTCCAGGCGCAGCCATTCGCGGTGCTCGCGCAGCAGCGAGGCCGCGATATCGGGCCACAGCGCGCGGTCGGCGCCCGGGGCCTGCGTGGCGCGCAGGCTCTGCGCGTTGCGCTGGAAGCCGCTGCGCAGGTCGGACACCGCATCGGCGGTGTCGCGGTCGAGCGCGGCCTGCACCTGCTCGACCTCGTGCCGCCCCGCGAGCCACACCACCGTGACCAGCAGCGCAGACACCAGCACCGCCAGCAGCAGCCACAGAAACCAACGCTGCCACAGCGAGCGCAGCCGCGCGAACGCCAACAGCGCCCGGCGCGGCGGCGCGACGGTCGGCAACGCGTCGGACATCGCTAAAGCACGCAGTGCGACAGCACGGGCAGTTGCGCCCGCATGCGCTCGACCTGCGCCGCGTCGATGTCGAACAGCACCACGCCTTCTTTAGTGGCCTGTTGCGCCACCACCGTGCCCCAGGGGTCGACGACCAGCGACTGGCCCCAGGTGTGGCGGCCGTTTTCGTGGGTGCCGCCCTGCGCGGGCGCGACCACCCAGGCGAGGTTCTCGATGGCGCGGGCGCGCAGCAGCACCTCCCAGTGGGCGGCACCGGTGGTGCGCGTGAAGGCGCTGGGCACCAGCAGCAGGTCAGCGCCCTGCCGTGCGAGCGCGCGGTACAGCTCGGGAAAGCGCAGGTCGTAGCACACGCTCATGCCCACGCGCCAGCTGTGGCCGTCGCGCGAAGGCAGGTCGAACACCACGGGCTCGGTGCCCGGGGCGATGACGCGGCGCTCGTCGTAGCGCTCGGTGCCGTTGTCGAAGAAGAACAGGTGGATCTTGTCGTAGCGCGCCACGCACTTGCCTTCCGGCGAGAAGGCCAGCGAGCTGTTGAACACGTGCTCGGCATCGGTGCTCTCGATGGGCAGCGTGCCGCCCACGATCCACAGGCCGAACTCGCGCGCCGCATCGGCCAGGAAGCCCTGCACCGTGCCCGCGCCGGCGGTTTCGCGCAGGCCCAGCTTGTCGGTGTCGCGCGCGCCCATCATGCAGAAATACTCGGGCAGCACGGCGAGTTCGGCGCCGGCCGCGGCGGCCTGCGCGAGCAGGCCGTGGGCGCGCGCGAGGTTGGTTTCGCGGGCGATGGCCGACACCATCTGGACGGCTGCGACTTTCATTGCGTGGTCTCCGGTTTCTTGTCTTCGTTGGCCGTGGACGCACCCGAACCGCGCGAGCCCGACAGCCCCGGCATCGACGGGATGCCCTGCGGCAGCAGCTGCAGCGAGCGCGGCACCTTGGTGATCTTCGGGTCGGCCCAGGTGCCTTCGATGTGGAACTCCTGCGTGGCCGCCGCCGACAGCGGCTTGCTCAGCACCCATTGGGCCAGGAAGGTGCCCAGCCCGATGGCGGGGTTGATGGCCGTGGCCACCAGCGCGGCCGTGCCGGCATTGATCTCGGGCACCACCACCACGCGCAGGTCTTGTGTCTCGCGCACGATGTCGGCCGAGCCGTCCATCAGCGCGGCGGCGTTCACACCCTTCATCTGCAGGTTGTTGGTGCTGGCGATGCCCTTGTTGATCTTCGCGTCGCCGCGAATGAAGTCGAAGGCGAAGCCCTGGCTGAACACGTCGCGGAAGTCGAGCGTGAGCCGGCGCGGCAGCGCCTGCAGGCTCAGCACGCCGAGCAGCTTGGCAAGGCCCGGGTCGGCCTTGAGGAACTGGCCCTGCTCCACGTCGACCTGCAGCTGCCCGCCCAGGCTCGGGTAGTCGAGCGAGAACGGCGAGCCGCGCCAGTTGACGTCGCCCTCCAGCCGGCCCTTGCCGCGGCGCAGCACGCCCGGCATGCCGAAGCGCGCGAGCAGCTCGCCGGCGTCGGAAATGTCGAGCCTGAAGGTCATGCCGGTGCGGCGCTGGCCGGCCGCCCCGCCGGGCACGCCGGCCCAGGTGCCCTTGGCGGCGAAGCTCGCCTCGGGCATGGTGAAGGCCAGCTTGTTGAGCGCCCATTCGCGGCCCGCGCCGCCGCGGTTGACCGCATCGATCTCGGCGCGGCCCAGGCGCTTGCCCAGCAGCTCGAAGTCGTCCACCACGATGTCGAGCGCGGGCAAGGTGCCCGGCTGTTCGTCGAGCAGGGTCTCGACCTGGGTGGCTTCGCTGGGCGCGATCTTCAACCGCGCAAGCCGCGCATACAGCCGCCCGGCCTGCGTGTGGCGGTACTCGGCGTAGCCGCTGAGTTCGGTGGCGTCGATGTTGGCGCGCCAGAGGTCGCCGTCGCGCGTGCCGCCGAGCACCACGTTGTGCAGCGTGCGGCCCGCCACGGCGAGCTGCTGCGCGCGCACGGCGATGCGCGTGGGCAGGTAGGCCAGGGACGAGTCGTCTGCGCGCTCGGTGCCCTCGGCCGCGGTGGCGCCTGCGCCCGTCTGCCCGCCGGCGCCGGTCGCCTCGCCCACCAGCGACTGCCAGGCGCCCATGTCGAGCTTGCCCACGTTGACGTTGGCGAACACGCCCTTGTCGGGCAGGCTGGCGGTTTCGCCCGCCGCCAGGCCGATGCCGATGCTGCCGCGCACCACGCGCGCTTCGTTGCCCACGAGGTCGCGCACGTACTGCACGGCGCCGATGCGCCCGAGGTCGAGCGACAGCTGGTCCTGCGTGGCGGTGCCCACGGCGACGGCGGCGCCCTGGCGGGTTTCGCGCGCCAGTACCTTCTTCTCGATGCGCAGCGGCATCTGCTCTTCGGCGCTCTTCACGAGCGGGGGCGGCAGTTGCAGGGCCAGGCCCTGCAGGCTGCTGGTGAGCGAGAACTCGGGCGTGCCGTCGCGCATCGAGAAGGTGGCCGCATACGGCGTGCTGCCGGTGGCCTTCTTCGCCAGCCGGGCGAGCCAGTCGACCTCGCGCGCGCCGCGCAGGCCATCGGCGGTGGCGGTGCCCTGTGCCTTCAGCGCGACTTCGCGGTTGGGGCCGGTGAAGCGGCCGCGGCCTTCGACGCGGATGTCGCCGCCGAGCAGCCTGGCCTGCACGTTGGCCATCGTGAAGCCGGTCTCGGTGAAGCTCAGCGTGCCCTTGGCCTGCGTGAAGGTGGGGGCCTCGGGCACGATCTGCAGCTCGTTGCCCGACAGCACCACGCTGGCCTGCACCTTGGCGTTGTCCATGGCGGCCAGGGGCAGTTCGAGGTGCAGCTTGTAGTCGGCGGAGCCGGTGGCGCGCGCGCGCAGCATGATCTCGCCGGTGTCCCCGGCCAGCGGCGCGCCCACGCGCAGCACTTCGCCCAGCGGCCCCTTGGCCTGGGCGTCCACACGCAGCATCGAGGCGTGGTGCGACATGTCGGCGATCTGCGCCTCGGCCCTGGTCACCTCGACGCCCGGCGCGCCCACCAGCCGGCCGCGCGCATTGCGCACCAGCATGCCGGCGCGCTCGAACACCAGTTCGCCCGACAGGCCGGTGAGCGGCGGCCACACCGGCGGGGGCGTGCCGTTGCGCGCGGCGGGTTGCGCGGTGCCGCTCGGGGTGTGGGGCGGCGCGTAGGCGTAGTCGACGTCGGCCACCTTGGCGGCGATGCGGAAGTCGCCCTGCTTCGGGTCCATGAAGGGCATGTCGTGCAGGTCGCCGCGCACGCGGAAGTCGACGCTGCTGGCGGTGCCCTTGGTGACGGCGTCGCGCACGTAGTCGCGCGTGTGCTGGGGAATGTCCAGCGGCAGGTAGCGGAACACGCGCGTGCCGTCGGCGCGCGTGAGCTTGCCCTGCAGGTCGAGCACGCCGGGGTAGCGGCCCTTGCCGCTGGAGACGGCCGGGTCGCTGGTGCGCCAGCTGGCCTCGGCATCGCCCTCGGCATCGGCGTTGGCAAAGCGCAGCCTGGACACCTGCAGCTGCGCGTTGCCGTTGTCGAGCTTCCATTGCAGCTGGGTCGAGAGCCGGTCGATGGGGACCACGGGCTCTTCGAACACACCGGGGAATTCGAGCGTGCCCTGTGCGATGGCCAGCGTGGCGGTGCCGCCGGTGTGGGTGGCGTCGAAGTCGACGGTGGCGCCGCTGAGGCCGGGGGTGCCGGGGTGGGCCCTGGGGGGAGCGGCGGTTGCGGCGGTGGTGGTCGTGGTGGTGCTGGTCGCGGGTTGCGACGCCACGCGCAAGCCGCTGATGCGGCCCTTGGCCTGGTAGCGGTCGGGCGCGCCCGGCGAACCCTGCCAGTTCAGGTCGATGTGCTCGACCAGACCGCGCGGCGCATAGGCCTCCAGCACGCGGTGCGTGGCGTCGCCCAGCGGCAGCCGGTCGGCGATGAGCGCCAGCGCGGCCAGGTCGAGGCGGTCGGCGCGCATGGCGCCGTGCTCGGGCGTGCGGCCCTTGGCCGGCGTGTGCTGCAGCCACAGGTTGCCGCCCGGCCAGCGCATGCCGTCGCTGGTGTCGAACTGCAGCGCGGTGGTCGAGAACTCGAGCGTGTCCTCGGTCCGCTGGCCGGCCAGGCGGCCGGTGACGGCGCGCAGCACCAGCGGCTGCAGGCCCTTGTCGAGCGAGACGTCGACCTTGTCCAGGCCCAGGTCGGCCGCGCCGCCGACGACCTGGCCGTCGTCCACGTCGGCCCACACGCGCAGCGCACCGTTGCCTTCGCGGATGCGCGCGTCGAGCGACACGTACTGCCCCAGGCGCGTGACGTCGATGTAGGGCAGGTCGGCATAGAGCTGGCCGTCCCAGGTCTGCCAGTGGCCGCTGCGTATCGACAGCAAGGGCTGGCGGAACTGGCCGCGCAAGGTGAAGCGCTCGCCCCAGCCGGCCGGCGGGGTGGCGTCGAGCCGCAGCCCGTGGCGGCGCGACGTATTGCGCGCGACGAAGCGCACGTCGGTCAGCAGCAGGGGTTCGGCCTGTCGCTGCTCGTCGGTCCAGCGCACGGTGCCGCCTTCGATGACCAGTTCGCGCTGCGCGAAAAACCAGTCGGCGGCGCGGGTCTCTCCGGTGGTGTCGGTCGACATGTGCAAACCAGCCACATGGAGTTTTCCCTGAGCGTCGCGGCGCACGTCGAGCTGCGGGCCCTCGATGTAGAGCTGCTCGAAATTCAGCCGCCACAGCGAGCGCGGCGACACGCTGGCCACCACGCGCACGAGGCGCAGCGCCTCGCGCTGGTCGGCGTCCTGCAGCACCACGTCGCGCAGTTCGAAGGCTGGAAAAAGCCCTTCGGAGCGGGCGGTGATCGAGCCGATGCGCACCGGCACGCCGATGGCCTTGCTAGCCTGTGCTTCCAGGGCGCCGCGAAAATCGCCGATTCGCGGCACAATCCACGCGTGTAGGACAACGACTGACAGCGCCAGCAGAAGCCATGCAGCGATCAACAGACCCAGCAGCCAGCGCGCCGTCACAGCGGTGATTTTGAGCAGACGTGAAGGGGGAGACGCCGTGTCGTTCATTGAGGATCGCGCTGTGTCGGGAATTATGACCGCCAGCATTCAGAGGGGTTCCACGGAAACCGACAGCAGTGTGAACCAGTTGCAAGCCACATCGACGCAAACCGCGTTCTCCTCCTACTCACGCTTCGTGCAGCGCCTGCGTCGCAGGTATGCGGCCGAGCTTTCATGGCTTCCCCCTGGCGCGCCGAGGCGCGAATCGATGACTGTGGCTTACGAGGCATTGCGCCGACGTGGGGACAGCGTGGGCGATGCACTGCGAATTGTGCGGCAGCTGGTGATGGAGCGGCTCGTCACCCTCGATTGCGATGCGCAGGCGCCGCTGGCCGTGGTGACCACCGCGGTCACCGAGCTGGCCGAACTGGCCCTCGATGTCGCCTGCCAGGACGCCTGCCATGAACTCGATGCGGTGCACGGCGCCCCGCTCGGCCCCGAGGGCCAGCGCGCGCAGCTGTGGATCGTGGGCATGGGCAAGCTGGGTGCGCGCGAGCTCAACGTGTCGAGCGACATCGACCTCATCTACCTCTACGACGTCGACGGCGAGACGAAGGGCGACGCCGACGGCCGCGGCCGGCTGTCGAACCAGGAGTACTTCTCGCGCGCCGTGAAGCGCATCTACGCGCTGGTGGGCGACACCACCGAGCACGGCTTCGTGTTCCGCGTCGACCTGGCGCTGCGGCCCAACGGCAACTCGGGGCCCAGCGTGGTCTCGCTCGATGCGCTGGAAGAGTATTTCCAGGTGCAGGGCCGCGAATGGGAGCGCTTTGCCTGGATGAAGAGCCGCGTGGTGGCGCCGCGCGACATCGTGCTGGCGGGGCAGGCCCAGGGCCTGCGCGGCGCGGTGCTGCCCTTCGTGTTCCGCCGCTACCTCGACTACAGCGTGTTCGATGCGCTGCGCGTGCTGCATCGGCAGATCCGCGAGCAGTCGGCGCGCCGCAGCGCGGGCCGCCCCGAGCGCGCCAACGACGTGAAGCTGTCGCGTGGCGGCATCCGCGAGATCGAGTTCACCGTGCAGCTGCTGCAGGTGGTGCGCGGCGGCCAGTTCCCCGAACTGCGCACGCGGCCCACGCTCGACGCGCTGCAGCGGCTGGCGCGCGCCGGCCTCATGCCGCAGGAAAGCGCCGACGCGCTGGCGCAGGCCTACGAGTTCCTGCGCCGCGTGGAGCACCGCATCCAGTACCTGGACGACCAGCAGACCCACGTGCTGCCGGTGGCCGACGACGACCTGCGCTGGATCGCCCAGACCATGGGCTATGCCAACTGCTGCCCGTTCCTCGCGCAGCTCGACACGCACCGCGAGTTCGTCGCGCAGGAGTTCGACAAGCTGCTCGGCAGCGACAAGCCTTGCAGCGGCAAGTGCAGCGGCAAGAAGGCCGCCGCGCCCGCCGAGCTGGCCGACCTGCTCGGCGACCTGCCCCCCGCCTTCGCCGAGCGCATCCGCGACTGGTGTGAGCAGCCGCGCGTGCTGGCCCTGCGCGAAGACACCCGCGCACGGCTGCGCCAGCTGGTGCAGCGCACCGGCGCGTGGCTGAAGGAACCCGATGGCGACGGCGAGGGACAGACGCCGCGCCACGTCGATGCCGCGCTGCGCTGGGCCGACTGGATCGAGCCGCTGATGCGCCGCGAGAGCTACCTGGCGCTGCTGGTCGAACGCCCGGCCGTGCAGGAGCGCCTGCTGCGCCTGCTGGGCTCGGCCAAGTGGCCGGCGCGCTACCTGATGCAGCACCCCGGCGTGATCGACGAGCTGGCGAGCGACGAAATGCTCTCGGGCCGCTTCGTGGCGGCCGAGTTCGAGCGCGAGCTCGAGGCGCGCCACGCCTCGCTCACCCGCACCGGCGAGGCCGACGAGGAGCGCCTGCTGAACCTGCTGCGCCATGCGCACCACGCCGAGGTGTTCCGCACCCTGGCGCGCGACGTGGACGGCCGCATCACGGTGGAGCAGGTGGCCGACGACCTGAGCGCGCTGGCCGACACCACGCTGCGCGTGACGGCCCGCTGGTGCTGGCCGCACGTGCGCAACCGGCACCGCGAGGTGGCGCAGTTCGCCATCATCGGCTACGGCAAATTGGGCGGCAAGGAGCTGGGCTACGGCAGCGACCTGGACATCGTGTTCGTCTACGACGACGACGACGAGCGCGCCGGCGAGGTGTATGCGGCCTACGTGCGCAAGCTGATCAACTGGCTCACGGTGAAGACACGCGAAGGCGACCTGTTCGAGATCGACACGGCCCTGCGGCCCAACGGCAACTCGGGCCTGCTGACCACCAGCTTCCAGGCCTACGAGAAGTACCAGCTCGGCCGCGGCAGCAACACGGCATGGACCTGGGAGCACCAGGCCATGACGCGCGCGCGCTTCGTGCTGGGCAGCGAGGACCACGGCGCCGAACTGGGTGCGCGCTTCGACCAGGTGCGCGAGGCCGTGCTGGTGGCGCCGCGCGACCGCGAGGCGCTGAAGGCCGAGATCATCGCCATGCGCGAAAAGCTGCGCGGCGCGCGGCCGGTGAAGGCCGGCCGCTTCGACGTGAAGCACAGCCCCGGCGGCATGGTCGATGCCGAGTTCGCGGTGCAGTTCCTGGTGCTGTCGTCTTCCGGCGAACACCCCCAGCTGATTCCGAACGTGGGCAACATCGCGCTGCTGCTGCGCGCCGAACTGGCCGGCATGCTGCCCGAGGGCGTGGGCCGCAGCGCGGCGCGCGCCTACCGCGAGCTGCGCCGCGTGCAGCACCGCGCACGCCTTAACGAAGAACCGACGCAAGTCACCCCGCCCGCACTGGCCGCCGAGCGCGACGCCATGCTGGCACTGTGGAAGGCCGTGTTTGGCTGATCTGGCTCACCCCCAGGCTTCGCGCACTTCGTGTCGCTTCGCCAACCCCCTCGCCGGGGGCAACACCGGCGGCCCGGCAAAGCCGGTTCCGCGGTGTTCCTGGCGCGAACCGCGACAGGCACTCGCTGTGTGCGCGGTCGTGGTCGCCGTACTTCTGGCCGGTTGCGCGAGCAGCACACGCACCGGCGGCGGCGTCGCCAGCGGCCGTGACGGCCCTGGCAGCAACATTCCGCCGGACCTTGCCAGCGTGCCCGACGCCGAGCCCCGCATCGAGCCCATCCGCACCAGCGGCGGCACCAGCAAGCCCTACACGGTGCTCGGCCGCGGCTATGCGCCGGTCACCGACGACCGGCCGTTCCGCGAGTCGGGAATGG
>NNBU01000831.1_pt1 | contig 28677 bp, 27 predicted proteins | sample 1173781 | NCBI WGS metagenome assembly NNBU01 (sample SAMN07173937, study PRJNA388173) | plant metagenome | biome: Plant school; feature: Soil; material: Symbiotic tissue of Blasia pusilla L.; isolation source: symbiotic tissue sample KVJ2 | host: Blasia pusilla | place: Norway: Troms, Kvaloya...
CCTCGCTGCGCCCGCCACGCCGCCGGCCCGGCCGTTCTGCCCTGGATTGCGGTTGATGGCAGCGTAGCGGCCATCGCTCGTCGTGATCGCCACGCAGGCGCGCGGCACGTCGCTCAACCAGAAGGTCCAAGCCTGATCGCGCACSWTGGTCGCGMGCCMRGCTGGTAGCCACGCGCCTGCATCTGCGTCTCGCCGCCCGCGCCGCGCGCGCCGACCAAGTCGTCCAGATCCGGCGGTGTCTGCGCCTGCGCCGCCGTACCGCTCAGGAGGGCCAGGGCCAACGCAAAAACCGAGCTTCGTTGATGACTCGTCATGCCGAACCTCCTTCTCGCAGCAAAGGATGCCATGGCGTGGCAGATGGTCTGTAGGACGATGACTATGGCAAGCCGTCGGTCTGCGTTGCAGCGACCACGCCGGGCTCTGGCGTGCTGCGCAGGTGGATGTCCAGCTGGTTGTAGGGGATCTCGATGCCGGCTGCCTGCATCGCAGCCAGCGTGCGCGCAAACAGGTCACTGCGCAGCGCGCCCCACGTGCCGATGTCATGTGTCCAGGCGCGCAGCACGAAGTTCAGCGCACTGTCGCCATAGCCTGTCATCTGTGCAAATGGCGCCGGTTGCTCGGCAATGCCCGGCGTGGCGCGCGCGGTCGCCTCCAGCAGCGCCAGCACCTTCGCCGGATCGCTGCCGTAGGCTGCGCTCACGGCCACTTCGAAGCGTCGGCTGCGGTCGAACATGGTCCAGTTGGTCAGGTTGCCGCTCACCAGCAAGCCGTTGGGCACCACCACGTCGGCGCCGTCGTAAGTGCGGATGGTCGTTGCACGCAGACCGATTTCGCGAACATTGCCCGCGATGGTGCCGACCTCGACCATGTCGCCGGGCTGGATCGGACGCTCGAACATCAGCACCAGGCCCGACACGAAATTGTTGACCACGTTCTGCAGCCCGAAGCCGATGCCCACGCCCAACGCGCCAAACACCAGCGCGAGCTGGCCGACCTTGAAGCCTGCCGCGGACAACGCCACCAGCGCACCGAGCAGCAGCACCCCGTAGTAGCTGAGCGAAGCAATGCTGTTGCCCGCGCCCCGGGGCAGCCCGGCATGGCCGGGTAGCTCGTCGCGCAGCAGCCGCCGTACGGCGCGCGCCGCCCAGTAGGCGATCCAGATGGAGACGGTGAATGCCAGCACGTCGCCCAGGTGCAAGGACACTTCTCCCACGTCGATGCCGAGGTCCAGCACTGCGGTGCCCATGCTGCGCAGCGGCCTCAGCACACGGAACCGGTCCATGGTGTAGAGCAGCCAGCCCAGGGCCGCGCCCAGCACCAACAGGCGGGTACAGAAGGTCTGCACCAGCAGTTCGTGTTCGCGCACCAGGCGGCGGTTGGTCAATTCAGGCTGGCCCAGGAGGGCTTGAACGATGCCGATGCAGGCGGCCACGGCGGCGTACAGGAGCAGTGCCATGTAGCCGCTGTCGATCACGCCGCTGGTGAGCATCTCCGCCAGCGAGACATTGCCGGCGATGTTGCAGGCCGCAGCCAGTGCAAGCACTGCCAGTGCCATCCAGCCGACGGGTCGCATGGCGCGCTGCAGCGTGCTGTCGCGCGCCGTCGAGCTGGATACGGCGTGACGCAACAGCCAGACAGTCAGCCCCACTGCCAGGAAATTCAGCGCCAGCAAGAACAAGCGGTACAGAGTGGCATCGGCCACCGCTGCCAGGGCCAGGCGGTCGAGCGCATACAACGCGATGGCGACATAGGGCCAGGCGCCCAGCGCGCGCAGCATGCCGGCCGGCAACAGCCGCAGCACGGGAATCAGCGCGAAGACCAGAGCGATTTCCTGCACGAGCAACGGCGCGTCAGGCTCCAGCGCCAGCACGGCCAGCATGGACAGCAGGAGCCAGGACGAGATGGGACGGCGCAGCGCGCGTGCCACGTGATTCGGCGCGGCGGGGTCGGATGCCGTGCGCCGGCTCCGAACCACCAGCCACAGGATCAGCGGCAACAGCAGCAGTTGCACCACGCGCAGCGCCTGCTGATTTCCGGTGTTGGCCGCGTGATAGTCCAGAGCGAACTGGCTCTCGATCTGCAGGCCGCGCTCCATCGCGTTCCAGGCGGCCTGCGTGTCGACGCTGGGCCCCAGGCCTTGCCAGAGCGGCGGCACATCGGTTTGCAGCAGCCGCCGGTCGATGTCCTCGATGGCGGAGGCTACGTCATTGCCGCCGGCCTGGATGCGGGCCTTGAGCTCGCTGGCACGCTGCGCCAGGTCGAACTGCCTTGCCAGCGTGGCGCCGAGCGCAGCTTCGGATGTGTCGATCTGCCCGAGCATGGCGTCGACGCGGGACGACATGGCGGGCGGCAGGCCGTCGAGCAGGCCGGCAGCGCGCGTGGCTGACCATGCGGATCGACGCTGCGCCAACTGCAGCGCGCTGTCGGCATACGGCGCCAGCGCGCGGCGCGCCTGTTCTTCCCACCGCGCAAAGCGCCGGGCGTCGAACTCCCAGTGGCGCGCCAGGCTCTCCAGCCGCATGACGGGCAGCGTGCGCAGTGCACCGCCGGCCGTGTTGTTGAGCTTGGCGTCGACCGGGCGCGCGATGTCGTCCAGCGCCCGGCCCAGCCGGTCGGCCGGGTCCGCCGCCTGCAGCAACTGCTTGGCGCGGTCCACCCGCTGCTGATCCTCGTCGGCGCGGGCAAGGATGTCGGGCACCGCAATAGGAGCGGAGGGGGATGGCACTGCGACTGGCGCCGTCGCGGCAGCTTGCGCCAAGGGTGCCGACATGCTCGCGGTGGCGAACGTCGTCCACAGCGACAGGGTCGCCCAGACGAGCAACATCAAGCCAAGCCGAATCGGGTAAATAGGCCTTTGAGACATTCAATGACCGATTGTGCCTATGGCCAAGACGATCCCTTGGCTGACCAGCGGCTCCGAGCGTCCACAGCAGCATTTCGCAGACAGTCGCTCCGGACAGCTCGCATTCCTGGCAACCATGGGCGCCGGTTTGAATCTGTTGCCTTGCGGCTCTGCAGAGGCGAGTGGACATCTGTCTGTTGGATTCCACCGATCTCTGACCCCTCACTCCACCGTCACGCTCTTGGCCAGATTGCGCGGCTTGTCCACATCGGTCCCTCGCGCACACGCCGTGTGATACGCCAGCAGCTGCAGCGGCACCACATGCAGGATCGGCGAGAGCGCACCGTAGTGCTCGGGCATGCGGATCACGTGCAGCCCTTCGCTGCTCCTGATCTGCGTGTCGCCGTCGGCCAGCACATACAGAACACCGCCGCGCGCGCGCACCTCCTGCAGGTTGCTCTTGAGCTTTTCGAGCAGCGCGTCGTTGGGCGCCACGGCCACCACGGGCATCTCGCTCGTCACCAGCGCGAGCGGGCCGTGCTTGAGTTCGCCGGCGGCGTAGGCCTCGGCGTGGATGTAGGTCACTTCCTTGAGCTTGAGCGCGCCTTCGAGCGCAATCGGGTAGTGCAGGCCGCGACCCAGGAACAGCGCGTTTTCCTTGCGTGCGAAGTCTTCGGCCCAGCCGATGATCTGCGGCTCGAGCGCGAGCACCGACTGCAGCGCGACCGGCAGGTGGCGCATCTCCTTCAGGTAGCGCGCCTCATCGGCTTCGCTCAGGCGGCCCTTGCTTTGCGCGATGGCGAGCGTCAGCAGGAACAGGCCTGCCAGCTGCGTGGTGAAGGCCTTGGTCGACGCCACGCCGATTTCCACGCCGGCGCGCGTGATGTACGCCAGCTTGCACTCGCGCACCATCGCGCTGGTGGCTACGTTGCAGATGGTCAGCGTCTGCTCCATGCCGAGCGAGCGCGCGTGCTTCAGCGCAGCCAGCGTGTCGGCGGTTTCGCCCGACTGGCTGATGGTGACGACCAGCGTCTTGGGGTCGGGCACGGAGTCGCGGTAGCGGTATTCGCTGGCGATCTCGACCTGCGTGGAGATCTTCGCGATGCCTTCGAGCCAGTACTTGGCGGTGCAGCCGCTGTAGTAGCTGGTGCCGCAGGCCAGGATGAGGATCTTGTCGATGTCCTGGAACACGCGGTGCGCGCTGGCACCGGTGGCTCCGTCCTGGCCGATGCCGTCGAACAGCTCGGGCACGATGCCTTCCACGCCTTCGAGCGTGTCGCCGATGGCGCGCGGCTGCTCGAAGATTTCCTTCTGCATGTAGTGGCGGTAGGGGCCCAGTTCGGCCGCGCCGCTGTGGGCGTGCACGGTGCGCACCGGGCGTTGTTCAGCCGACAGCGGCTTGTGGTTCTTGTCGACGACCCAGTACTTGCCCGGCTGCAGGTCGACCACGTCGCCCTCTTCCAGGTAGACGATCTGGTCGGTCACGCCGGCCAGGGCCATGGCGTCGCTGGCGAGGAAGTTCTCCGCGCCGTCCTTGCCCGCGCCCAGGATCAGCGGCGAGCCCGCGCGCGCACCGACCACGCGCTGCGGCTCGTCGCGGCAGATCACGGCAATGGCGTAGGCGCCGTGCAGTTGCAGCACGGCGGCTTTCACGGCCTCGAACAGGTCGCCGTCGTAGAGGCTGTCGACCAGGTGGGCGATGACCTCGGTGTCGGTCTGGCTCTCGAACACATAGCCCTTGGCTTCGAGCGCGGCGCGCAGCGGTTCGTGGTTTTCGATGATGCCGTTGTGCACGAGCGCGATGCGGCCGGGGCGCACGCCTTGCGCATCCGCGCCGGGGCCGTGGCTGAAATGCGGGTGCGCGTTGTGCACGACCGGCGCGCCGTGCGTGGCCCAGCGCGTGTGGGCGATGCCGGTGAGGCCTTCGACCTTGTCGTCGTGCACCTGCGTCACGAGGTCCGCCACGCGCGAAGTGGTGCGCGCCCGCGTCAGGCCGCCGGCATGCACCGCCACGCCGCATGAGTCATAGCCGCGGTATTCGAGCCGCTGAAGGCCCTGGACCAGGACCGGAACGATGTTGCGATGGGACGCTGCCCCGACGATGCCGCACATGGTGAGCTGCCTTTGAATGAAGAAGAGACTGAATGGTAGGTAGGCATGGAAGAAATATGTTTTCTTAGTTCGATTGTTTTCGGACTTTTATTTCTTCACTTCACTCCATTGGATTTTTATTCCATAATTTATTCATATATGGAATCAAATTCCCTCGATTCAACAGACCTGCGCCTGCTCGACGCGCTGCAGCGCGATGCCTCGCACACCAACCAGCGCCTGGCCTCGGACATCGGCATCTCGCCACCGACCTGCCTGCGCCGCGTGCAGCGCCTGCGTGAACTCGGGTTGATCGAGCGCCAAGTGGCGCTGCTGTCGCCCGACCGGCTCGCCGCAGTGCTGGGCCACGGTTTGCAGGCGGTGGTGGAGATTTCGCTGGACCGGCAGGACGCCGCCTCGCTCGACGCCTTCGAGGCGCGCGTGATTGCCGACGACGCGGTGCAGCAGTGCTGGCGTGTATCGCCGGGGCCGGACTTCGTGCTGGTGGTCGCGGCGCGCGACATGCCGGACTACGGGGCGCTCACGCAGCGCCTGTTCACGGCGGATGCGAACGTGCGCAACGTGAAGGCCTTCTTCAGCCTCAAGCGGGCGAAGTTCGAGCCCCGGCTGCCGCTGTCACCCGCCGCCTGAGAAGACTCGCTCAGGCCTTGGGCTTCTTCTGCGGTCGTTTCCAGTTGGCGAAGCTCACCTGCTTGCCGCGCGCCACCGTCAGCGCGCCCGGCTCGGTCGACTTGTTGATGGTCGACCCGCCGCCGATGGTGCCGCCCGCACCGATGGTGATGGGGGCCACCAGCACGCAGTTGCTGCCCACGTGCACGTCGTCGCCGATCACGGTGCGGTGCTTGTTGGCGCCGTCGTAGTTGGCGGTGATGCTGCCCGCACCGTAGTTCACGCGCTCGCCCACGGTCGCGTCGCCCAGGTAGGCCAGGTGGTTGGCCTTGGCGCCGGCGGCCAGCGTCGAATTCTTCACCTCGACGAAATTGCCGATGTGCACCTCGGCACCCAGTTGCGCGCCCGGCCGCAAGCGCGCGAACGGGCCGATGAGCGCGCCCGCGCCCACGCTCACGCCGGCCTTCTCGCCTTCGATGTGGGTGAACGGGTGGATCACCGCGCCCGCTTCGATGCGCGCATTGGCAATGACGCAGTTCGCGCCGATGCGCACACCTTCGCCCAGCGACACCGCGCCTTCGAAGATGCAGTTGACGTCGATCTCCACGTCGGTGCCGCAGTCCAGCGTGCCGCGCAGGTCGAAGCGCGCCGGGTCGGCCAGGCGCACGCCCTGCGCCATCAGCGCGTCGGCCTGGCGCAGTTGCCAGGCGCGCTCGAGCGCCGCGAGCTGGGCCGGGCTGTTGATGCCGGCCACCTGCAGCGCGTCGGTGGTGATGTGCGCCACCACGGGCACGCCGTCGGCGGCGGCGAACTTCACCACGTCGGTCAGGTAGTACTCGCCCTGCACGTTCTTGTTGTCCAGCCGCGCGAGCCAGCCCTTGAGCAGCCGCGCGGGCACGGCCATCACGCCGCTGTAGATCTCGCGCACGGCGCGCTGGGCTTCGCTGGCGTCCTTGTGCTCGACAACGGCGGTCACTGCGCCACCGGCGGCCGAACGGATCACGCGGCCATAGCCGCTCGGGTCGTCGAACTCGATGGTCAGCAGCGCCAGGCGTTCGCCGGCGCTGGCCGCGATGAGCGCGCGCAGGGTCTCTTCGCCGATCAGCGGCACGTCGCCCGACAGCACGACCACCGTGCCGTCGTCCGCCAGCAGCGGCGCGGCCTGCTGCACCGCATGGCCGGTGCCCAGCTGCGGCTCCTGGCGCGCAAAGCGCTGGGTGGTGCCCGGCATGCCCGCCGCGAACGAGGCCATGGCGGCCTCCACCTCCGCCGCGCCGTGCCCGGTCACGAACACCACGTCGCGTGCGCCGATGCGCGCGGCGGTGCCGGCCACATGGGCCAGCAATGCACGGCCTCCCAATCGATGCAACACTTTGGGCAGCTTGCTCTTCATGCGCGTGCCCTTGCCGGCCGCCATGATGACGACGTCGACCGGCCCCTGGTTGTTCTGTTGCGGAGTCTGATTCATGTGTTTTTCTTCCCGATTTCGTTGCGCTGCAGTGGCGCGAATTATCGGCGTGCTGCTGCTGGCCGCGGCCCTGGGCGCCTGCAGCGCGATCAAGCTGGCCTACAACAACCTGCCCACGGTGAGCTACTGGTGGCTCGACGGCTACCTGGACTTCGACAGCGAGCAGACCCCGAAGGTGCGCGACGAGCTCGCGCAGTTGCTGGCCTGGCACCGCCAGAACGAGCTGCCGCGCCTTGCCGCGCTGCTGCAGGACGCGCAGGCGCTGGCACCCGGCGAAGTGACGCCCGAGCAGGTCTGCGCCATGGCCGAGCGCATCCGCGAGCGCCTGCTGGCCGTGACCGAGCGCGCCGAGCCCGCCGGCACCGAACTGGCGCTGAGCCTGACCGGCGCCCAGCTACAGCAGCTGGAGCGCAAGTACGCCAAGAACAACGCCGACTTTCGCAAGGACTGGCTGGACCGCACACCGGCGCAGGTGCACGAGAAGCGCTACGACCAGTTCCTGGACCGCGCCGAGGACTTCTACGGGCGACTGACCTCGGAGCAGCGCGACCTGTTGAAAGCGCAGGTGGCGCAGTCGGTGTTCGACCCGCGGCTGGCGGACGCCGAGCGCCGCAAGCGCCAGCAGGAGGCGCTGGCGATGCTGCGCGGCTTCGTCGCCGGCAAGCCCTCGCCGGACGAGGCGCGCGCCGCGCTGCACGGCTACATCCAGCGCATCGCCGAGCCGCCGCCCGGCCCCTGGCGCGACCAGCAGCAGGCCTTGCTGGAGGAAGGCTGCCGCAACACGGCCGCGCTGCACAACGTCGCCACGGCGAGCCAGCGTGCACAGGCGGTGCGCCGGCTGCAGGCGTACCAGGATGACCTGCGCCAGCTGGTGGCGGCGCGCTGAGCCGCCCGGGCGCCGACGTCAGATGAGGGGGGTCGGGCGCATCGGGCGCTCGAAGTAGTCGCCCAGCGTTTCGAGCGCGTGCGGCTCCAGGATGCGCAGCCAGCCCGTGTCGATCTTGTACAGCCCCAGGCGCTGCAGCCGCCGCAGCGTCTTGTTGGTGTGCACCAGCGACAGGCCCAGCGCGTCGGCAATGTGCTGCTGGTTGAACGGAAACTCCACCCAGCCGTCGCGCACCATGCCCACGCGCTCGGCGCGGCGGTACAGCTGCATCAGCAGCATGGCCACGCGCTCGCTGGCGTTGCGCCGTCCGGTGGTGACGAGGTTGTCGTCCACCAGCTTTTCCTCGCGCGCCGCGAGCCAGGTGATGTCGTAGCCGAGCTTGGGTTGAGCGTGGAACAGGCCCCAGAGCCGGTCGCGCGAAAACGCGCACAGCGTGACGTCGGTCACGGCCTCCACGCCGTACGTCTGGCCGTCGGCGAACTCGTCCTGCAGGCCGATGAAGGCGCCGGGCAGCAGAAAACTCAATATCTGCCGGCGGCCGTCGCTCAACGTCTTGTAGCGGAAAGCCCAGCCCGAATAGAGGGTGAAAAGCAGCGGGCTGCTGCGGTGCTCGTCGATGATCGAACCACCCGCTTCGACGCGCCGGGCGCCGACGCGAAACGACTGGATGGTCTTGAGTTCTTCCTCGGACGACGGAAGAAAAGCCTCCAGCTTGCGCAACGCGCAGTCGTCGCACGGATTCGCCCCTTGGGGCGGCGGGGCAGCAGCGGGGTAGTCCTCGAACTTCACGCGCCACTATAGGCGTTTTGGCTGTGTCTTTTTACATTTCGCCGCGTCGAAGGGGTACCTAGACTGCGCTGCGAATCCGCAAAGACACATGACAGACGCATCACCGTTCCACGAAGTCCTCTACTGCAGCACGCTGGCCCAGGACCTGCCCCCGACCACCGTGGGCTCGATCGCCACCCGCGCACGCGCACGCAATGCCGAGCGCGGCATCACGGGTTTGCTGGTCTTCGACGGCATGCGCTTCTGCCAGCACCTGGAAGGCCCGCGCGAGGCGATCGACACGCTGATGCAAAGCATCGAGAAGGACCCGCGCCACACCGACATCCGGGTGGTCTATGAAGCGCCGCTGGCGGTGCGCCGCTACACCGGCTTCGGCATGGGCCTGGCCGAGAGCGAAGGCCCCGACCTCATGGCGGGTGTGCACGTGCTGGACGGCGAGGTGGCCTTGCGGCACTTTCTGGCACTGCTGCCGAGCTTCGACATCAACGGCTGAACGGCACCCCGGCCAAGGGCTGAAAGAAGCTTCAAAAAGAAAAAGGCGGCCGAGGCCGCCTTTTGAGCTCCTGGAGGCCGAACAATCAGGCGTTGTCCCAGCTGTAGGTCGCGCCGTAGCCGTCCCACGCCTCCATCACGATGCGCTGGCCCGCGGCCACCGCCAGCGATTCGCCCGGTGCGAGCACCAGGTCTTCGCTGGGGTTGGCGAGCGTGGCGTCGGGCGTGATCCACACCCGGCCCTGCTTCACGCGCAACACGCTGGCCGTGCGCGCCTTCAGGCTCATCGCCTCGCCGGGCGCGATCTGCCAGGCGCCGCGGCGAACGGCCGGCGGAATGGCGGCAGTGGTGCGGGCGGCGGTGGGCAGGGGCGAGAGCGATTGGGTGGTGCAGACGGCGGTGGACATGTTGAAACTCCTTGGGCTTTCCGGAAGCGCCGGCCGGTCAGACAGAGACGGAGGCAATAGCGCAGTTCGGGAATGAATGATCGTTTCCAAGGCGCCCTGAGTCCAATGAAAACGAGGTAGGCTACTGATGCGATTCCCGCATCAATGGATAAAAACGCGGATTCGCCCACCCCAGGTCATACCCATGCAACATTCGCAAACCCATCTGCGCTCCCGCCCGATCTCGGCGGGCCACCTGCGCGCCTTCGAGGCGGTGGCAAGGCACCTGAACTTCCGTGCCGCCGCCGAGGAAATGGCCCTGACCCAGTCGGCCGTGAGCCGCCAGATCCAGTCGCTCGAGGAAGAGGTGGGCGTGGGGCTGTTCCTGCGACACACGCGGGCCGTGGAGCTCACCAGCGCCGGCGCGCTGCTGCTGCTGGCGGTGCAGCAGTCGCTGCCGCGCATTGACACGGCCGTGCGCCAGATCCGCCAGAGTGCGGGACGCCAGAGCGTGTCGCTGACCACCTTTGCGTCGTTTGCCTCGATGTGGCTCATTCCGCGGCTGGAGGCCTTCCAGCGCGACAACCCCGAGATCGACATCCGCATCGACGCCAGCGACGTGGCGGTCGATCTCGAAGTGGCCGATGTGGACATCGCCCTGCGCTACGGCCCGCGCGAGACCATGCCGCCCACCGCCGTGCGCCTGTTCGGCGAAACGCTGACGCCGGTGGCCAGCCCCTGGCTGCTGAAGAGCAACCCGCCCATCAAGACGCCCGCCGACATCACCCGCTTCACGCTGATCGAGGCCGGCGACGCCCACCGCACCCACCTGGAATGGCTGACCTGGCGGCGTTGGTTCGAGGTGAACGGGCTGGAGCGCGCACAGCCCAAGCGCTGGCTCTATTTCAACTACGCCTACCAGATGGTGCAGGCTGCGCTGACCGGCCAGGGCATCACGCTGGCGCGCAGCTCGCTGATTGCCGAGAGCCTGGCCAACGGCGACCTGGTGGAGGTGCTGCCGCAGCACCGCATGGATTCGCCGATGGCCTACTGGCTCATCGCCGGGCCGCGCAACGCGCTGCGACCAGAGATCCGGGCCTTCTGGGACTGGCTGCAACTGCAGGCCGCCACCACCCGCGAGACCATCGGCGAGGTGCCGGACCCGGACACGGTCGACGACATCGACTGACCGGCCCGCTGCAGGGCCGGATCAGCTCAGATCAGCTCATCGGCCAGACCACGCCGTTGTCGTTGAGGATGGCGTCCAGCGGCAGGTCGTGCGCCTCGGGCTCGAAGTCTTCCAGGAAGCCGTGGGTGAACCCGAGCCCCACCGTGAACGGCCGCGGCTCCAGGGCGGCCAACGTGCGGTCGTAGAAGCCGCCACCGTAGCCCAGCCGGTAGCCGCCCGCGCTGTAGCCCACGCAGGGCACGAACAACAATGTCGGCACGATGAGCTCGGTGTCCTTGGGCTTGGGAATGCCGTAGGCGTCTTCTTCCATCTGGCAGCCCGGGTACCAGGCATGGAAGGTCAGCGTCTTGTGAACTTTGTTGATCACCGGCAGTCCGATGCGGCGGCGCTGGCTTTCTTCCATGAGCTCGCCGTCCTCCTTCCAACGATGCAACGCAGGCAGCGGATCGAACTCGCCCTTGATCGGCCAGTAGGCGCCGATCACGGTGTCGGGCCGCCCGACCAGCCAGATCCGCATCACGCGCTGCAGCAGGTCCGCGCGTGTCAGCCGGTCCGGCATCGCCAGGCGTTGTTCGATCAATGCCTTGCGCAGTTGATCCTTCAGAAAACTCGCCGTCGCCGAGGTGTCGGCATCCTTTGACTTGTCCATAATCCCCCGATGCAGTTCCCAAGCATTTTGGCACCCCAGCGCACCAGCCACCGCGTCCACCAGCGCCGCGCAGCACCCGCACTGGTTTTTTCCGCCGTCCTGGCCTTCGCCGCGTTGCTTTCACAGCAACCGGCCGCCGCACAGAACAACACCAACGACGACGTGCTCGTCCAGATGAAGCAGGCCTTCCAGCGCGGCGACAAGGCCCGCCTGACGGGCCTGCTGCCGCAAGCACGCGGCCATGCCCTCGAACCTTGGGCCGCCTACTGGGAACTCAAGGCGCGGCTGCAGGAAGCCGCCCCCAACGAAGTGCAGGACTTCTTCGCGCGCTACCCCGGCACCTACCAGGAAGACCGCCTGCGCAACGACTGGCTGTTGCTCACGGGCCAGCGCCGCGACTGGGACAACTTCTCCGCCGCCGTGGCCGGCTTTCGCATGGGCGACGACCCGCAGGTGCGCTGCTACGCGGTGCTGGCCGACACGCTGCGCACCGGCACGGCCACGCAGGCCCAGGCCGACGAGGTGCGCCGCGACTGGCTCAGCCAGAAGGACGCCGACGACGGCTGCCTCACCGCCGCCGACCGCATGTTCGCGGCCCGCCTGCTGGCCCCCAACGACGTCTGGAAGAAGGCGCGCCTGGCCATCGAGGCCAACCGCCCGCAAGCCGCGCGCGGCGCCGTCGCCATCGCCGCACCCGATGCGCTGCCGCTGTTCGAGGAAATGAACGCCAGCTCGGCCAAGTTCCTGACCGGCCGCGCCTTCGTGGCCGCCAAGTCGCGCAAGGAGCTGGTGGTGCTGGCGCTCGTCAAGGTCGCCATTGCCGACCCCGAGCAGGCCGCCGCGCAGCTCGACAGCAAGTGGGGCCCGATGCTCTCGGCCGAAGAGCGCAACTGGCTCTGGGGCACCATCGGCCGCGCCGCCGCGCTGAAGCTCTGGCCGCAGGCCGGCACCTACTTCGGCAACGTCACCAAGAACAGCGACCTGTCCGACGACATGCTCGGCTGGCGCGTGCGCGCCGCCCTGCGCGCCGGCCAGTGGAAAGAGGTGGCACCTGCCATCAACGCCATGAGCGACACCGCCCAGCTCGACCCCACCTGGGTCTACTGGAAGGCCCGCGCGCTCGCCACCGAGCGCAGCGAAGAGCGCCGCGCCCAGGCGCGCGAGCTCTACCAGAGCATTGCCGGCTCGCGCGGCTTCTACGAAATGCTGGCGCTCGAAGAACTGGGCCAACGCACCGTCGCCGCCACCCGCCCCGCGCCGCTCACGCCCGAGGAAAAGGCCGCCGCGCGCGCCAACCCGGCGCTGGCACGCGGCCTCTACGCCATTGCCATCGGCTTGCGCTCCGAAGGCACGCGCGAATGGAACTACGCCACCAACCTGCACGACAAGGGCGGCATGGACGACCGCGCCCTGCTGGCAGCGGCCGACTTCGCCTGCCAGCGCGAGGTGTGGGACCGCTGCATCAACACCAGCGAGCGCACCAAGGGCGTGGTCGACGTGGAGCAGCGCTTCCCCATGCCGTTCCACGACACGGTGCTGCGCAAGGCGCAGGACATCGGCCTGGACCCGGCCTACGTCTACGGCCTGATCCGCCAGGAAAGCCGCTTCATCATGGACGCACGCTCCGGCGTCGGCGCCTCGGGCCTGATGCAGGTCATGCCCGCCACCGCGCGCTGGACGGCCCGCAAGATCGGCCTGACCGACTTCACGCCCGGCCAGATCAACGACCGCGAGACCAACATCACCATCGGCACCAACTACCTGAAGCTGGCGCTCGACGACTTCGACGGTTCCATGGCGCTGGCCGCCGCCGCCTACAACGCCGGCCCCGGCCGCCCGCGCAGCTGGCGCAACGGCCCGGTCGTCGAGGCCGCCATCTGGGCCGAGAACGTGCCCTTCAACGAGACGCGCGACTACGTGAAGAAGGTGCTGGCCAACACCACCAACTACGCCGCCATCATCAGCGGCCGGCCGCAGTCGCTGAAGGAGCGCCTGGGCCGCGTGGGCCCGCGCGACGCGGCCGAGCCGGAACCGAACAAGGACCTGCCCTGAGGTCCGCCGCATGAGCGCCGCGCCGGGCCGCCCCGAGCAAGCTCGCACCGCGGTGCGAAGCACGAGGGTGTGCCAATGAGCTGGCGCGACGAAGTGCTCGACACCATCGCGTCCGAGTTCTCGGACGTGACCGACGTGGCGCAGCTCACGCGCATCATCCTGCGCCTGACGCTGGCTGCGGTGCTGGGCTTCGTGCTCGGCTTCGAGCGCGAGCAGCAGGGCAAGGCGGCCGGCGTGCGCACGCACATGCTGGTGGCCATCGGCTCGGCGATGTTCGTGCTGATTCCGCAGCAGACCGGCATCGTGCCGGCCGACATGAGCCGCGTGATCCAGGGGCTGGTGGCCGGCGTGGGCTTCCTGTGCGCAGGCACGATCCTCAAGCAGGGCAAGGACGAATCGCATGTGCAGGGCCTGACCACCGCGGCGGGGCTGTGGATGACGGCCGCCATCGGCATGGCCTGCGGGCTGGGCCGCGAGGCCACGGCCGTGCTCAGCGCGCTGCTGGCACTGGCGGTGCTGTCGCTGGTGCCGCGCCTCGTGGGCCTGCTCGAACGTGCATCCGGCGACGGCAACGGCAAGCAGGACGAGGACGCGGCCCGGTCGACGGCCCGGGTGATCGCCTCGCCGGACGACGCACCCCGCCGCTGAGCGCGGGCGCATCAATTCGCGCTGCGTTGGGCATCAATGCCGCCGCGGCGCCCGGCTAGCATCGAAGGCTTTGTTTCACCCGCAACGGACCGGAGGCCCCTCTCATGCGCAAGCTCTACATCGGCAACAAGAATTACTCGTCGTGGTCGATGCGCCCCTGGGTGCTGATGAAGCAGGCCGGCATCGACTTCGAGGAGGTGATGGTGCGCTTCGATTCCTTCGAGGCCGATTCGACGTTCAAGAGCGTCATCGCGCCGCTCAACCCGGTGGCCAAGGTGCCGTTGCTGACCGACGGCGACCTCGTCGTGTGGGACACGCTGGCCATTGCCGAATACCTGGCCGAGACCTTCCCCGGCAAGCAGCTCTGGCCCGCCGCAGCGGCCGACCGGGCGCGCGCGCGCAGCGTCTGCGCCGAAATGCATTCGGGCTTCGGCGGCCTGCGCGGCCATTGCGGCATGAACATCGAGGCCTCGCTGCCCGAGGTGGGCGCCCGGTTGCTGAAGGAACAGCCCGAGGTCGCCAGCGACCTCGCGCGCATCGTGCAGATGTGGAGCGGCCTGCTCGACGCGCACGGCGGTCCGATGCTGTTCGGCGCCTTCAGCATTGCCGACGCCTACTTCGCGCCCATCGGCACGCGCATCAAGACCTACGGACTGCCGGTGCCGCTGCAGCTCACGGCCTACATCGAGCGCGTGCAGGCGCTGCCGGGCGTGAAGGCCTGGATCGACGACGCACTGGCGGAAAAGGATTTCCTGCAGTTCGAAGAGCCTTACCGCACGGGGCGATAAGGTCTTCGAGGAGGCGCGAGGCGGGGGTCAGAACCTGTAGGTCGCCGACACGTACGTGACGATCGGGTTGAGCTTCAGGCTGGCTTCGCTGTTGGCCACGGGCAGGCCGGTGATGGAGGTGGTCGTCAGCTTGGCCTTGGTCTTCAGCGGGATGTACGACACCGAGAACGAGACGCCCCAGTGCTTGTCGAACTGGTAGGCCGCGCCCACGTTGATCACGGGGGCGAACGAACTGTCGAGCTTGGCGGTGGTGTTCACCGCGAACGGCGACTGATGGAACTGGCTGGCCAGCGCACCCTGCAGGTTCGAGGTCAGCTTGACGTCGCTGTACCAGACATAGGTGGCGCCCACGCCCACGAACGGACGAAAGGCCGAAGTGCCTTCGTTGAAGTAGTACTTGCCCAGAATGGTCGGGCTCCACTGGCGCGCTTCGCCGAGCTGGCCGACGCGGCCGAGCGTGCCGGTGCCGTTGAGCTTGAACTTGGGCGGCACGCCGAACACGCCTTCCACCGCCCAGTGGCTGTCGAGGAAATACATGGCGCTCAGGCCCAGCGTGTCGGAGTCGCTGACGCTGGCGCCCGAGCCGGGCAGCACGGCCGGAATCGGTGCGGTCACTGTCAGCGGCTTGCTCGAATCCTGCGGCGACAGATGAAACCAGCCGGCACCCACGACCCAGTCACCGGCCTGTTGCGCCATGGCGCTTCCAGACGCCAACGCGCCCAGGGCAGCCATTGCAAGCATTGTTTTCTTCATGATGTGAATTGCTCCTTTGGTTGAAAGATCCCCCTGCGGATGCGAGCCTCGGCCTGTGACTGCCGCTGAAAACCGCCGTTTTCACGAACGATTGCCCGGTCTGCGCCAAAGATTATCGAACGACCGTTCTTTTTTGTGGCTGGGGAGTATCCCTACACTGCGCCGATGAAGATTTTTCTTGTCGGCGGCGCACTGCGCGACCGCTTGCTGGGGCGCCCGGTGTCCGACCACGACTGGCTGGTGGTGGGCGCCACGCCCGAAGAAATGACGGCCCGCGGCTACCTGCCCGTGGGGCGCGACTTTCCGGTGTTTCTGCACCCGCGCACGCGCGAGGAATACGCGCTGGCCCGCACCGAGCGCAAGAGCGCGCCGGGCTACCGCGGCTTCACCGTGCACGCCGCGCCGGACGTCACGCTCGAACAAGACCTGGCCCGGCGCGACCTGACCGTCAACGCCATTGCGCTGCCAGCCGAGCTGGTGAGTGCCGACGGCCGCTTCGAGCCCACGCCCGACACGCTGGCCGACCCCTTCCACGGCCAGCGCGACCTGCACGACAAGGTGCTTCGCCATGTGACCGATGCCTTCCGCGAAGACCCGGTGCGCATCCTGCGCGTGGCGCGTTTTGCCGCCCGATTCGACGACTTCACCGTTGCGCCCGAGACGATGGCGCTGATGCACGAGATGGTGGTGGCCGGCGAGGTCGACGCGCTGGTGCCCGAACGCGTGTGGCAGGAGCTGTCGCGCGGGCTGATGGAAACACGACCGTCGCGCATGCTCGAGGTGCTGCGCGACTGCGGCGCGCTGGCCGTGCTGCTGCCGGAGATCGACACCGGCGGGCACCTGATGGCGGTGGTCGACACCGGCGCGCGGCTGCAGGGCTCGCTGGCGGTGCGCTTCGCCTGCCTGGTGAACGACCTGGGCCGGGGCGCCGCGCCCGGCATCGCTGCGCTGCATGCGGTGTGCGACCGCTGGCGGGTGCCGGTGGACATCCGCGAGCTGGCCGAGGTGGTGGCGCGCGAGCAGGCGCACATCCATGGCAGCGACGCGCTCGACGCCACCGGGCTGGTGCGCCTGCTGGAGCGCTGCGACGCGTTCCGCAAGCCCGCGCGCTTCGCCGAGGTGCTGCTGGCCTGCGAGTGCGATGCGCACGGCCGGCTCGGTGCAGCACCCACCGCACTCAGCGCATACACGCAGCGCCCTCGGCTGTTGGACGTGCTGGCAACGGCTGCAGCCGTACCCACCGACGTGGTGGCACGCGCAGCCCAGCAGGCCGGCGCCACCGGGCCGAAGATCGGCGAGGCGATTCATCGGGCGCGCGTGGAAGCCGTGGCCGCGTCGCTGGCCTGAGGCCTTCGGTCTTGCTCCTTCCCCTCCCGGGGGAAGGCCGGGATGGGGGCAGGCCTTCGATCAGGTGCCGCGTTCATGCCAGCGCCGCCGTGCCCCCACCCCAACCCTCCCCCCCGGAAGGGAAGGGAAGGGAGCCATCCATACCCGCCCAAGCGCAGCTTCCGGTTTTGACCGACATGCGCCGCCGACGACGCGTGTTATGGTTTTTCCCCAATGCCAAAGTCCTCCAGCAACTTGCAGTTGCCTCCTCCGTTGGGCCGTGATGCAGCCCTCTTTCTCGACTTCGACGGAACCCTCGTCGGGCTTGCGCCCACGCCCGAAGCCATCGAGATTCCCCCTGCCCTCGTCTCCCTTCTCAGTGACCTGAGCGACCAGCTCGGCGGCGCGCTCGCCGTGGTGTCGGGCCGCCAGATCGACTCCATCGACCGCTTTCTTGCGCCGCTGCGCCTGCCCGCCGCCGGCGAGCACGGCGTGCAGCGCCGCGACGCCAAGGGCCACACGCAGGAACAGCGCGCACCCGACCTGGTGCCCATCCTCGAAGTGGCGAACGAGCTCGCACGCGTGCACGAAGGCCTGCTGGTGGAGCGCAAGCACGCCGCCATCGCGCTGCACTACCGGCTCGCACCGCAGCTCGAGGCGGTGTGCCGCGACGCCATGTCGCGCGCCATCGCCCACGACCCGCAGTTCGAGCTGATGCACGGCAAGTTCGTGTTCGAGATCAAGCCCGCGGGCATCAACAAGGGCATCGCCATCGATGCCTTCATGACCGAAGCGCCGTTTGCCGGCCGCACCCCCGTCTTCCTCGGCGACGACACCACCGACGAAAGCGGCTTTGCCGTGGTGCAGCCGCGCGGCGGCATCGCCGTGAAGGTGGGCTCCGGGCCGAGCCTGGCGCTGCACCGCCTCGAGTCGCCGCGCGCGGTGTACGAATGGCTGGTGCAGGCGCGCGACCAGCTGGCCGGGCCGAAGACACCGAAGGCAGCGCCAATACCGCCCACAGCGCCCACAGAATCACCGAGGAGCCCCGAATGAGCGAAGAACAACTGGCGACGGCCGCGCCGGACCACGCAACGATCGACGCGCTGCTCCACGACGAAGCCGCCGCCGCCCGCACGCGCGGCTTCGCGCCGCCTGCCGAGCCCTCGCTCAATGTCGGCGTGATCGGCAACTGCGCCTACAGCGCGCTCATCGACGGGCGCGGGCGCGCCGTGTGGTGCTGCCTGCCCCGCTTCGACGGCGACCCGATCTTCAACGCCCTGCTGCACCCGGGCGAAGAAGCCGGCGCCTGGGCCATCGAGATCGAGGACTTCGCAGAAGCGAAGCAGTGGTACGAGCCGAACACCGCCGTGCTGCGCACGCAGCTGTTCGACAGCGCGGGCCAGGGCATCGAGATCACCGACTTCGCGCCGCGCTTCTACAGCCGCTCGCGCTACTTCCGCCCGCTGATGATGGTGCGCCGCGTGCGCCCCATTGCCGGCGCGCCGCGCATCCGCGTGTCGCTGGACCCGCGCTTCCAGTGGGGCGCCACGGCACCGCTGGAGGTGACGCGCGGCAGCAACCACATCCGCTACGTCGGGCCCGACGTCACGCTGCGGCTGAACACCGACGCATCCATTTCGCACATCCTCTCGCGCCAGCCCTTCGTGATCTCGCGCGAGTACAACTTCATGTTCGGCGTGGACGAGACGCTGAGCGACGGCATCGCCGACACCGCGCGCAAGTTCGAGCAGGAGACCATCGCCTACTGGCGCACCTGGACCAAGCGCCTGGCGATTCCCTTCGAGTACCAGGAAGCGGTGATCCGCGCGGCCATCACGCTGAAGCTCTCGCTGTACGAGGACACCGGCGCCATCGTCGCGGCCATGACCACCAGCATCCCCGAGGCGCCGGGCAGCCAGCGCAACTGGGACTACCGCTACTGCTGGCTGCGCGACGCCTTCTTCGTGGTGCGCGCGCTCAATTCGCTGAGCGAAGTGGGCACCATGGAAGACTACCTGCGCTGGCTGGGCAACGTGGTGATCGGCTCGCATGGCGAGCACATCCAGCCGCTGTACGGCATTGGCCTGGAGCGCGAGCTGCCCGAGTCCTTCGTCGAAGGGCTGCCGGGCTACCGCGGCATGGGCCCGGTGCGCGTGGGAAACCAGGCGCAGGAACACTTCCAGCACGACGTGTACGGCAACATCGTGCTCGGCGCGGCGCAGGCCTTCCACGACCACCGGCTGCTCAGCCGCGCGGGCGTGGCGGAGTTTCCGCACCTGGAAGCGGTGGGCGAGCAGGCGGTGCGCGTGTACGGCACGCCTGACGCCGGCATGTGGGAGCTGCGCACGCGCGCCCGCGTGCACACCAGCTCGGCGCTGATGAGCTGGGCCGCCTGCGACCGGCTCGCCAAGATCGCACGCGCGCTGAACCTGCCCGAGCGCGCCGCCTACTGGCACGGCCATGCAGCGCGCATGAAGGAAGAAATTCTCGAGAAGTCGTGGTGCGAGGAGCGCCAGGCTTTTGCCGAGAGCTTCGGCGGGCACGAGCTGGACGCGAGCATCCTGCTGATGGTCGAGGTGGGCCTGATCGACGCGCGCGACCCGCGCTTCATCTCCACCGTCGACGCCATGGAAAAGTCGCTGTGCGACGGCCCCTACATGCGCCGCTACGAGGCTGCCGACGACTTCGGCAAGCCCGAGACCGCCTTCAACATCTGCACCTTCTGGCGCATCGACGCGCTCGCCAAGATCGGCCGCAAGGCCGAGGCGCGCCAGATCTTCGAGACCATGCTCGCGGCGCGCAACCCGCTGGGGCTGCTGTCGGAAGACACGCACCCGGTCACGGGCGAGATGTGGGGCAACTTTCCGCAGACCTATTCGATGGTCGGCATCATCAACGCGGCCGTGCGCCTGTCCGCCCCTTGGGATTCGTGCATATGAGCCGTCTTGTCGTCATTTCCAACCGCGTGGCCGACCCACGCAAGCCCGCGGCCGGCGGCCTGGCCGTGGCGCTGGGTGAAAGCCTGCAGCAAAGCGGCGGACTGTGGTTCGGCTGGAGCGGCCAGATTGTCGAGGGCGGCCCGACCGGCGAAGGCGAGCTGCACAAGCAGCAGGCCGGCAAGGTCACGCTGGCGACCATCGACCTGAGCCGCGAGGACCACGACAGCTACTACCTGGGCTACAGCAACGACGTGCTGTGGCCGGTGTTCCACAACCGCCTGGACCTGGCGCATTTCGAGGCCGGCTTCATCGGCGGCTACCGGCGCGTGAACCAGCTGTTCGCGCGCAAGCTGCTGCCGATGCTGAAGGACGACGACATCATCTGGATCCACGATTACCACCTGATGCCGCTGGCGGCCGAGCTGCGTGCCATGGGCTGCAAGCAGCGCATCGGCTTCTTCCTGCACATTCCGCTGCCGCCGCAGATCATCATCGCGGCCATTCCGCAGCACGAGTGGCTGATGCGCTCGCTGTTCGCCTACGACCTGATCGGCTTCCAGGCCCAGCAGGACGTGCAGCACTTCGAGCACTACGTGCGCAACGAGGCGCACGGCGAGTACCTGGGCAACGACATGTACCGCGCCTACGGGCAGACCGTGCGCTGCAGCGCCTTCCCGATCGGCATCGACGTGGACGAGTTCTCGGCGCTCACCCATGCCAAGGAAGCGCGCGACATGTACGAGACCATGAAGCGCGAGTATTCGAGCCGGCGCCTCCTGCTGGGCATCGACCGGCTCGACTACTCCAAAGGCATCCCGCAGCGCGTGCGCGCGTTCCGCGAGCTGCTTGCGAACTACCCCGAGAACCGGCGCAGCGCCACGCTGATCCAGATCGCCTCGCCCACGCGCGAGACGGTCGATGCGTACGGGGACATCCGGCGCGAGCTGGAGTCGCTGTGCGGCGCCATCAACGGTGACTACGGCGAGCTCGACTGGATGCCGGTGCGCTACATCCACCGCATGGTCGCGCGCAAGCGGGTGCCGGGGCTGTGCCGCGCGGCGGCCGTGGGGCTGGTGACGCCGCTGCGCGACGGCATGAACCTGGTGGCCAAGGAGTACATCGCCGCGCAAGACCCGGCGGACCCGGGCGTGCTGGTGCTGTCGCGCTTTGCCGGTGCGGCGGAGCAGCTGAAAGAAGCGCTGCTGGTGAACCCGTACGACACGCACGGCACGGCCGAGACGGTGCAGCAGGCGCTGCACATGCCGCTGGAAGAACGGCGCGAGCGGCACCAGAAGCTGCTGTCGCGCATTCGCGAGCAGGACATCCATTGGTGGCGGCGCAGCTTCCTGGATGCGCTGCGCGAGGCTGCCAGCGAGCGCTGAGTTTCTTCGGGCCGAGCGCGCGCTGTTGTTCAGCGCACGCGCTCACCACCCGGTGAGCAGGCGCACGAAACGCATCACCGGCCGCGCCTCGGTGGGCGCAACGGCCCTCGAAGGCGAGGCCAGCGGCGCATGCAACCGCAAATGCACCGGCGTCAGCGCAGACACCTCGATCCAGCCGCCGTGCGACAGCCGATGCACATCGCCTTCGTCGAGCAGTGTTTCGGTCATGAACACCGTCTCGCCGAACCAGCCCGGCGGCGACACCACGCGGGCACGGCCCTCCGCCAACTGGAGCCAGGCGCCGGCCTCGACCGAGGTGCGCAGGGACTGGCCGGGCTCGAGAACGATGGAATCGGGCGCTTGGGAGAGGGTGGTGATCATGGCGAACCTCGGGTGAATGAGGCTTCATCGTAGGAATCCTGCCGCCTAAAAAACAGGCACACGCCATGGCTATTGCGACCGGAACAGCCGGCCTGCAAAGGCATCTGTTATGGTCTTTTTCCGGACCAACTGCATCTGTTTTCGGATGCCCGATGCGGGGAACATCGACCCATGGACTCGCTACCGCTCTACCGCCAGCTCTCCGCGCACTACGTGGACGCGATCCACACCGGCTCGCTCAAGCAGGGCGACAAGCTGCCCTCCCTGCGCACCCTGATGCGGCTGCACGAGATCAGCCTGTCGACCGCGCTGCAGGTCTGCCGCGCCATGGAGAGCGACGGCTGGGTCGAGGCGCGGGACCGCTCGGGCTACTTCGTGCGCCGGCCGCAGCGCCTGAGCATCGCGCCCATGGAAGAGCCGCTGGCCGACGTGCCGCCCGACCCGGCGCAGCTCGTCAGCATGCGCACGCGCATGGCCAACTTCATGGCGCGCGGGCGGCACGCGGGCGTGAAGCTCAACTTTGCCATCGCCCGTGCCGCCCCCGAGCTCTACCCCGCCGAGGCGCTGCGCAACTCGATGACCCGCGCGCTGCGCCAGCGGCCCGAACTGCTGACCACCTCCTCGTCGCAACGCGGCCACGAACAATTCCGCGAGGCCCTGGCGCAACGCAACCTGCGCATCGGCATGACGGTGGCGCCCGACGAGGTGCTGGTCACCAACGGCTGCATCGAGGCGCTGAACCTCGCGCTGCGCGCCGTCGCCAAGCCCGGCGACACCGTGGCCGTGGAGTCACCCACCTTCTACGGTCTGCTGCAGGTGCTCGAAAGCCTGGGCTTGCGCGCGCTCGAAATTCCGACCAGCCCGCAGACCGGCATGTCGCTCGAGGCGCTCGACCTGGCCATCCACACCTACGACGACATCAAGGCCGTGGTGGTGGTGCCGCACCTGCAGAACCCCATCGGCAGCGTGATGCCCGACGCCCACAAGCAGCGCCTGGTGCACCTGTGCGAGAGCCACGGCATCGCGCTGGTCGAGGACGACACCTACAGCGACCTGGTCGAAGCCGACACGCCGCTGCGCGCCATGAAGTCGTGGGACCGCACGGGCAACGTGATCTATTGCGCCTCGCTGCACAAGGTGCTGGCGCCCGGGCTGCGGCTGGGCTGGATCACGGCCGGGCGCTGGCATGCGCAGGTGGAAATGCTCAAGTACGCGCAGACCCGCAACAACGAGGCGCTGGCCCAGATTGCTGCGGGCGAGTTCATCGCCAGCGGCGGCTACGACCGCCACCTGCGCCGGCTGCGCGAGCGGCTGCATGTGCAGCGCGACCAGACCGCCGACGCCATCGCCAGGTACTTTCCGCCGGGCACGCGGCTGAACCTGCCCCGGGGCGGGCTGCAGCTGTGGGTGGAACTGCCCGGGCAGCGCTCGTCGGTGAAGGTGTTCGAGGCCGCGCTGCGCGAGCACATGCTGGTGGCGCCAGGCGCGCAGTTTTCCAACTCGGGGCGCTTCGACAACTACCTGCGCCTGAACTGCGGCTGGCCCTACTCGAAGGCCGTCGATGCGGGGTTGCAGCGGCTGGGCGAGATCGTGGCGGCCGTGCGGCCAACGGCCTAGCCGCTAGGCGATGTAGAAGACGACGGCATCGCGCCGCTCGGCCGCGTCCGCGAAGAAGCGCTTCACGCCTTCCAGGAACCCCGCGAGTTCCTTCGCACCGTCTTGCCACACCTTGGCACCGTACAGCTCGGCGAATTTCGCCGGCTCCGCGGTGAAGCGGCCCACCAGCGCCTGCACGTCGCACTGTGCGAGCCGTGCCGCCGCGCGCTCGACGTGCGCGGCCGTGAGGTAGATGCAGCCCAGGCCCTCGGTGCCTTCCAGCGTCTCGCCGTCCACCGCCTCGGGCAGCAGCGTGCGCACCACGTCCCAGGCCTGCTCGACCGTCTGGCTCTGGTGCGGGCCGCCTTGCGCGACCGGTGAATTCACGAAGCCCGACACCGTCGACGGATCGATCACCAGCGCGCGCAGGCGGTAGCGGTCCAGCGCGTAGAAGGCCGCGCCGATGCTCATGTGCTGGGCTCCATGCGCGCCGCGCGCGCGACCGCAGCCAGCACCATGCTCACGCTGTCGATGCTGCGCTGCGCGCTGTCGATGTTCTTGAAGTGGTCGGGCGTGCAGATCTGGTTGAGCAGCAGCGTGCGCTTGAAGTGCGCGAGCGCCTGGCGCAGGTCGCCCTCGTCCTGCGCGATCAGGCCCAGGTCGTTGTGGGCGTTGGCCGCGGCGGTCGAAATGCCGCGGCAGCTGCGTTGCTGGATGGCCAGCGAGCGCTCGTACAGCGGCCGCGCACGGTCGAAGTCGCGGCGCGACATCAGCAGGCCGGCGAAGTTGTTCAGCATGTGCGAGTGCAGTTCGGCGTCGCCCTCGCTGCCTGCTGCTCCGCCCTGCCCCTGGTCCAGCTTGTCCAGGTGCACCAGCGCGCGGCCATAGCAGAGTTCGGCCTTCTCGTTCTGGCCCGACTCCGCGTACAGGAACGCCAGGTTGTTGAAGGCGCGCAGCACGCTGTCGCTGGAGCCGCCCCTGGCTTCGGCGACGGCCATGGCAATGGTCTTCTTGTAGAGCGCCTCCGCCTCGTCGGCCCGGCCGGCCGCGGCATGCAGCAGCGCCAGCGTGTTGGTCGGGCCGCGCTGCCAGCCGTCGTCCAGTCCGAGCTGCCCGGCCATGGCCAGGGCCTCGTGGGCCGAGGCTTCGGCCTTGTCGTTCCACTGCAGCCGGCGGCACACCTCCGCATACCCGGCGAGCTGGCGCACCACGGCCTTGCCCGGACCGCCGCACAGGTCGCGGGCGGCGGCCACGGCCTCGGCGCCGAAGCGCTCGGCGCGCGGCAGGTCGCCCTGGGCTAGCGCGGCATGGCAGCGCATTTCGCGGTCCTCGAGCAGGTTCAGCAGCGCGGCGTCCCGGTCGGACGCGGCGCCGCGTGCGTTGCGCTCGCCGATGGCGGACAGCGTGAGGGACAGCGCCTTGCGGGTGATGTCCATGTCTTCTGCGGGCATGCCGATCTTCAGGCCGATGGCCAGGCTTTCCTCGAGCGCGGGCCTGGCCTTGTCGAGCGCCTTGAGCTGGTAGCAGGCCTGGCCGAGCATGCACAACGACATCGCCAGGTTGGGGTGCGGCCCCTTGAAGACACGGCGCGCGGTGGCGACGATCTGCTCGCCGATGCTCACGGCACCGGCCCAGTCATGCGCCTCGGCGGCCGCGAAGAATTGCGCCTGCAGCCTGTTGGCCTCAGCCAGGCCCGCGGGGTCGTACTTCGGGGCGTCGGCGCCGCCGGCGCGTGGCGCGGGCACGGGGCGAACCCTGCGGGTGCGACGGTGCACCCAATAGATGTCGAACAGCAGCCAGGCCAGCAGCACCGCCAGGCCGAGCCTGGCTCCCGGGTAGCCGCTGAGCCCGAACAGCAGCAGCGCCAGTTGCGCCGCGCCGCCCGCATGGCTGCCGAGGTAGAAGCGGTGCGCGCCGAGCCAGCCGCCCACGACCAGCAGCAGGTAGGCGAAACCGGGGCGGCGGGGCGACGCGTTCATGGTGCGCCGTATCTTCGCTTCGTGGAGTGGCCGGCCCGCTCAGTCGAGCAGCGCCAGCGCGGCGTAGTCGCCGACCTTGTCGCCCAGGCCCGCAGGCACCAGTTGCACGCCACGCGTGAGCGGCGGCAGCTTGCCGTCGATGTGCGATTGCAGCCTGGGCAGCAGAAAGTCGCGGTGGTGCCAGAACACGCTGCCTCCCAGGCTGATGCGCTGCAGGTCGAGCGTGGCGACCAGGTTGTAGAGCATGCGGCCCATCACGCGGCACAGTGCATCGACGGTTTCCAGCGCCTTCGGCTCACCGGCCGCCGCGGCGGTGAAGAGTTCGGCCGGAGGCTGGCCGAAGCGCCGCGCGATCGAGTTGCCGGCCACCAGGCCTTCGACGTCGCCGACGTTGCCGCAGCCGCACAGCGCACCGCTGTCGTCGTCCACCACGAAGCTGTGGCCCGCGTGGCCCGCGTTGCCGTTCTTGCCGCGCAAGGCCCGCCCCCCCACGCACAGGCCGACACCCACACCGGTGCTCCAGGTGACGTAGGCGCAGTCGTCGATGCCCCGGAGCGCGCCCCAGTGGCGCTCGGCCTCCAGCGCGGCGACCGCGTCGTTCTCGACCCGCACGCGGGCGAAACGCTTCGCAAGGGGCGCCTCGACCTGCGCCGTCATCCAGGTGTTGGGCAGGCCGCGCGCCGGACCGGCGATGCCGCCGCAGATGTTGGGCGTGGCCAGCTCGACCTTGCCGTCGCGCAGCTCGAAGGGGCCGGCGGACGACACGCCCACGCGCTCGATGGTGGCCGCGTCGACGCCCTGCTCGGCACAGACCTCGTCGATCATCCGCAGGATCTGCACCGCCACGGCGTCGTTGTCCCCGGTCTTGGCCGTGGGCTCGCTACGCCGGCCGACGAGCGGCGTGTCGCTCGAAGCGGAAAGGCTGACGGCCACCTTGGTGCCGCCGATGTCTACGCAGGCTCTCATTGCGGGTTTTTTCTTTTCTACAAAAGGCGTGCGACCAGCGCCGCGATCATGCTCAGCAACACCGTGCTGGCGATCGGCAGCTGCCATTCGCGGCCGAAGGCGCGGAACTCGAAATCGCCGGGCAGCCGCCCGAAGCCGAAGCGGCGCAGCCAGGCGGTCAGGCCGCTCATGAGCACCAGGGCAAGGACAACGACGATCAGCCAGCGGAACATGAGCAACAGTCTAGGCCGAGAGCACCGCCATCGCTTGTCGGTGAAGTTCGTGCGTTGCGGCCGCAATGACGCGCCCGTCGGACTTCAGGCCCAGCGGCTGGCCCTGCCAGTCGGTGATGACGCCGCCGGCCGCCTCGATCAGCCCGGCCGGGCCCAGGTAGTCGTAGGGTTGCAGGCCGGTCTCGACCACCAGGTCGATGGTGCCGCCCGCCAGCTGGGCATAGCCGTAGCAGTCGCCGCCGAAGCGGCGCATGGCGCACTGGCGGCTCAGCCGGTCGAAGGCCTGCCAGTCGGCCGGCGCGAAGATGTCGGGCGAGGTGGTGACGATGCGCGCCTGGGCCACTTCGGTGCAGGTGCTCACGCGAACGGGCTGGCCGTCGCGCGTGGCGCCCTGGCCCTCAGCGGTGTTCAGGCCGATCCAGCGCTCCTTGAGCACCGGCATGTCGACCATGCCCAGCACCACCCGGCCGCCCTGCAGCACGCCGATGAGCGTGCCCCACAGCGGCGAGCCGGTGATGAAGCTGCGCGTGCCGTCGATCGGGTCGAGCACCCAGACGCGTTCGGCCTCGAGCCGCTCGGGGCCGTGCTCTTCGCCGTAGATGCCGTCGGCGGGCACCCGGGCGCCCAGGATCTCGCGCATGGCCGTCTCGGCGGCGCGGTCGGCCAGCGTGACGGGGCTTTCGTCGGCCTTGGTGATGATGTCCAGCGGCGTGCGGAAATAGCGCATCGACTGCGCGGCGGCGGCATCGGCCAGGGCCTGGGCGATCGAGGAGAGGTCGGAGATCGAGGGGGTGGCGAGAGTGGAAGAGCTCATGGAGAGAGGAGAACGCGTGCCAAAACCTGCGATTAGACCCGAGCCGGGCAGTGTTCGATACGGCAGGGCCGGGTTTGACAGGGCAAGGCCAGGGGGCCTAGCATGGCCCGGAAATTGCCAGCAAACACGAACCATGGCTCACTTCAAACCCTTGCGCGCCGCGCTGCTGACCGTCGTGCTCGGCGCATCGGCCCTGTTGGCCCACGCCACCCCTTCGGCCACCGAGGAGCGGCTGATCGACACGCTGATCCAGCGCGTGTCGAACATGTCGTCGATGGTCTTCCTGCGCAACGGCAGCGAATACAAGGCCGCCGACGCCGCCAAGCACATGCAGGCGAAGTACGACTACTTCAAAAAGGAACTGGTCACGGCCGAGGACTTCATCACACGTTGCGCTTCGCGCTCGGAGATGACGGGACAGGCCTACAAGGTGAAGCTGAACGACGGCGCCGTGCGCGACGCCAGCGAGTTCCTCAACGCCGAGTTGCGCGCGCTGCGCCAGGGCACGCCGAAGCCGTCGAACGGCTGAGGCCCCCTCGCCCTGTTGTCGCTGTTAGCGCTGCTGGCCCCAGCGCCGCACCGTGAGCCGCTCCAGCGTCTTGAAGCCCAGGCTCTCGACCAGCAGGCCGATCAGCACCACCATCGCCAGGCCGGCGAACACGCGGTCGGTGTAGAGCTCGTTGCGGTTCTGGAAGATGTACCAGCCCAGCCCGCCCTTGCCCGAGGACGCACCGAACACCAGCTCGGCCGCGATCAGCGTGCGCCACGCAAAGGCCCAGCCGATCTTCAGCCCCGAAAGAATCGACGGCAGCGCCGCCGGCACCAGGATCTGCAGCACGTAGCGCAGGCCCTTGAGCCCGTAGTTGCGCCCGGCCATGCGCAGCGTCTCCGGCACGCCCTGGAAGCCGGCATAGGTGTTGAGCGCCAGCGGCCACAGCACCGAATGGATCAGCACGAACACCAGGCTGCCCCGGCCCAGCCCGAACCACAGCAAGGCGAGCGGCAGCAGCGCGATCGCCGGAAGCGGGTTGAACATGGAAGTGAGCGTGTCCAGCAGGTCGCGCCCGATCTGCGTGGACACCGCCAGCGTGGTGAGCGCAAAGGCCAGCACCACGCCGGCGATGTAGCCCTGCAGCAGCACGGCCAGCGAGATGCGCACCTTCTCGATCAGCTCGCCGCTGACCAGCCCTTCGAAGAGGGCGCGGGCGGTGGCGGTGAAGGTGGGCAGCAGCAGGTCGTTTTCCTGCCAGCGCGCCGCGAGCTCCCAGAGCAAGGCGATGACGATGAGGATCAGGCCCTTGCGCACACCGGCCTGCGACCAGATGCGGGCGGGCAGCGACAGCGTGCGTTCGAGCGGGACTTCGGTGAAGGGCTCGAGCGTCAGCTCGTATTCGGGGCGGATGGGAGGCGTCAGAGTGC
>NNBU01000603.1_pt1 | contig 28672 bp, 30 predicted proteins | sample 1173781 | NCBI WGS metagenome assembly NNBU01 (sample SAMN07173937, study PRJNA388173) | plant metagenome | biome: Plant school; feature: Soil; material: Symbiotic tissue of Blasia pusilla L.; isolation source: symbiotic tissue sample KVJ2 | host: Blasia pusilla | place: Norway: Troms, Kvaloya...
GCAACACCATGCACCTCACGGGCGTGGAGTTCGAGGACAAGGCCGGCGTGAAGCTCACGCACGTGCCCTACAAGGGCGGCCCGCCCGCGCTCAACGACGTTCTCGCGGGCCAGATCCCGATGATGTTCCACAACCTGCCGGCCGTCGTTTCGTACAAGAAGGCCGCCAGCGTGCGCGTGCTCGCGGTGGCCGACACCAAGCGCTCGCCCGTCATGCCCGACGTGCCCACCTTCGCCGAGGCTGGCGTGCCCGGCGTGGTGAACATCGTGTGGAACGGCATCCTGGTGCGCGGCGGCACGCCCGCGCCGGTGGTGGAACGCCTGAACAAGGAGATGCGCGCCATCCTGCAGTCGCCCGAGTTCCGCAAGCCGCTGGAGGCGCAGGGCTACGAGGTGCTGTCGTCCACACCGCAGGAAATGGGCGCGCTGATTGCCAGGGACACACCCGCCATGGCCGCCGTGGTCAAGCAGGCCGACATCCAGATCGATTGAACCGGACACACCGCATGAACGACCCTCTTCACAACGCATTCCGCCACCGCCTCGCCCAGCCCGGCACGCCGTTGGGCACCTGGCTCATGTCGGGCATCGCCAGCACCGCCGAGGCGCTGGGCCGCGCCGGGTTCGACTGGCTGCTGGTCGACCAGGAGCACGTGCCCATCGATGAGCGCGACACGCTGCACATCCTGCAGGCGCTGGCCGGCACGTCGGCCGCCGCCGTGGTGCGCCTGGCAGCCAACGACCCGGTGCTGTTCAAGCGCGCGCTCGACCTGGGCGCGCAGACGGTCATGGTGCCCTTCGTCGACAGCGCGGAAGACGCGCGCCGCGCCGTGTCGTATGCCAAGTACCCGCCCGAAGGCATTCGTGGCTACGCGGCGGTGCACCGCGCCAGCGGCTACGGCACCGCGAAGGACTACAACGCGCGGGCCAACGAGTCGGTGTTCACCGTGATCCAGCTCGAGACCCCACGCGCCGTGGCCGCGCTCGAGGACATCGCCGCGGTCAAGGGCGTCGATGCGCTGTTCCTCGGTCCTGGCGACCTGTCGGCCAACATGGGTCACATCGGCAACATCCTGCACCCCGAGGTGCAGGCCGTGATCGCCGACGTGGCCGCGCGCTGCCGCAAGATCGGCATGCCCTGCGGCATCGTGGGGCCGACGCCCGAGGTGGTGTCCACCTTCGTGGCCATGGGCTATTCGTTCGTGGCGGTGGCCTCGGACATGGGCATGATGATGCGCCAGGCCACGGCCTTCATCCAGGCCATCCAGCCCAGTCTGGCGCGCGGCTTCGACAGCAGCGTGTACTGACGCCGGGGCCGTGTCGCAGCTGTATGCCCAGGCCGGCCCAGTGCTGGTCTTCATGCTGTGCGTGGCGTTGGCCACCTACACGCAGAACCTGACGGGGTTCGCCTTCAGCCTCGTCCTGCTGGGGCTGGTGTCGGTGCTGCATGTCGCGAGCGTGGGCGATGCGGCCAACGCGGCCATGGTGCTGAGCCTGGTCAATGCGTGGACCTATTTCCGCGCACGGCCCGGCGTGGTGCCGTGGCGCCTGATGAAACCCGCGCTCAACGGCAGCACCGTCGGCGTCATCGCCGGGCTGATGCTGCTGGCCTGGCTCAGCGGCAGCGCGGTCTCGTGGTTGCGTGCGCTGCTGGGCGTGTCGATCCTCGGATGCGCGGCACTGCTGGTCTTGCAAGGCAAGCCGCTGGCGCGGGTGTCGGGGCCCTGGAGCTTCGGGCTCATCGGCGGGTTGTCAGGCATTCTGGGCGGGCTGTTCGCGAGTTCGGGGCCGCCCATCGTCTTCCACATGTACCGCCAGCCGCTGGACCGCGAACTGGTGCGCCGCGCGCTGCTGCTGATGTTTGCATTCAACTCGCTGGTGCGGTTGGTGATCGTGCTGGCGGCGGGGCATTTCTCGCTGCACTCGGCGTTGCTGGCCGCGTGCGCGCTGCCGGTGGTCTACGGGGCCACGCGGCTGCATCACAAGTTGCCCAACCGGCTCAAGCCCGGAACGCTGAAGTGGCTGGTGGGCGGCCTGCTGGCCGCCGCAGGCTCCACGCTGATCGCGACGGCGTGGGTCGCGATTGCCGGGGGCTGAATCAGACCCCGACCATCGGCACTTCGACCACGTAGCCCTTGCACGCCGCTAGGTCCGGCACCACGCCGAGCCCGGGTTCGTTCGACAGCTGCACCCAGCCGTCGTTCACCTTGAAGTTGGGCACGGCCAGCAGCTCGCGCAGCGGATTCGGGTTCGAGTCGACCTCGACATAGCCCGGCCCGCCCACGGCCGTCTTCACGTGCATCGACGCGACCAGCCCGATGCCACCGCCCAGCCAGTGCGGGCAATACCATTTGCCCGCCGCGAGCGTCTGCTTCGCCACTTCGAGGCAGCCGCTGGGCCCGCCCCATTTGCCGAGGTCGGGCTGGATGACGGCCATGCCTTCGGTGGAGATGAAATCGCGGTACTGCGCGAATCCGGCGAGGTTTTCTCCGCCCGCGAGCGTGATCGGCTGGCGCTGCGAGAGCTCCTTCCAGCGCAGCGCGGGCTGGTCGGCGCGCAGCGGCTCTTCGAGCCACAGCAGGTTGAAATCTTGCATGCGCTCGCCGGCCTCGCAGGCTTCGTCGAAGTCCCAGGCCTGGTTGGCGTCGACCATCATCGTGGCGTCGTTGCCGAGCGCGTCGCGCAGCGTGCGCAGGTTGGTCAGGTCGCGCTCGGCGCCGAAGCCGACCTTGAGCTTGAACGCGCGATAGCCTTCGTCGCGCTTTTGCAGCGCAAGCTTGTCGGGCTGCGTGGGGTTGAGGCCCGAGGCATAGACCTGCACGGCCTGCGCTTCGGCCTGTGCCTCGGCCTGCGCACCTCCCAGAGCCCGCCACAGGGGCAAGCCCTGGCGGCGCGCATGCAGGTCCCACAGCGCGGTGTCGACGCCCGCGACGATCTGGTTCAGCGTGCCGTGTTCGCCGGTCTGCAATGCGAGCACCGCAAAGCGTTTCGTGAGCTCGTCGAAGCACTCGCGCGGGTGCGACCACGCGCGGCCCGTGACGGCGGGCCTGCAATACGCCAGCGTCATGCGCGCGCGGTGCTCGGCGCCCACAGTCGGAAAGTTGCACCAGATCTCGCCCCAGCCCTGAACCCCGTCCGCGTCGGTGACGCGCACCAGCACGGCCGGGCGGTCGCGCATGATGCCGAACGAGGTCTGCACCGGTGGGTCGGCCGGTGCGCGGAACACGAAGACGTCGAGCCGTTCGACGGTGAAGGAGGGGCCTGGGTCCGTTGCGTTCGAAGTCATGCGTCGATTGTCATGCGCGCGGTTGCCCCGCGCACGTTGTCAGGCATAGGCGGCGCAGAACTCGCCTTCGGTCTTCATGCTGTCGAAGGCGCTGTAGTCCGCGTGCCAGGCGTTGCCGGCGCGCAGCGTGAGCGCTTCGAGCTCGGCCAGCGTGGCGCTGCCTTCCGTGCGCAGCTGCTCGGCGCAGCGGTCGAGGTCGGGAAAGTTCTGCAACGCGGCCCACCACACGGCGCGGCCTGCGAGAAAACCGTGCGCGCCCGCCGCATAGGCGTAATCCATCACGCGCACGAACTGCGGCGAGGTCACGCCCGCCGACAGCATCACCCACGGGATGTTCGCGCCCTTGCAGATCGCGCCCATCTGGTCGAACCAGGCTTGGGCGGCTGTGTGCGCGGCGCTGCCGTCGCGCGCGGGCAGCGTGGCACCGGGCAAGGGACTTTCGAGCTTGAACAGGTCGACGCCGTACTCGGGCTTGGCGAACTCGCGCACGCTCTCGATGACCAGCTCCGGCATCTTCTCGGGCGACTCGATGTAGTCGACGGTGTGGCGCTCGCTCTTGGGAAAGGGGTACACAAGCAGCTCCAGCACGAGCGGAATGTCCCACTGGCGGCACTCCTGGCCGATCTTGCGCACATAGTCCTTCTGGTGCGCGATGACGTCCGGCTCAGCGTCGGGGCGGTACCACGCCAGCACCTTCACGCCGTCGCCGCCGGCGCGCTTGATTTTCTCGACGCTCCAGTCGTTGATCGAGTGCGAGAGCCGCCCGCCGGGCGTGTCGCGGAAGCGATGGTCTTCCAGCGTCACGACGAGCCCGGTGTGCGCGGGCAGCTTCTGCAGCGCGGCCGGAAAAGCGTAGTTGGGGTCGAACAGCATGGCGCTGGCGTGCGCGCCGAGCGCGTCGACCAGCGTGCGCTTGACGTTGGCCATGTCGGCGAACTTGACGTCGGCCGGCGCGATACCCAGCTTGGCGCCGATGAGCTGCGCGATCGGCGGGCGCTGGTCGAGCGCGACCATGGTGAAGTGGCCTTCGGGCGTGGCCATGCGGCGCATGCCCCATTTCTTGCCGAGGTGGAGGGCGGGCGTGGTCATGGTGAGTTACTCCTGGATGGAATCGACGAGGGACATCGCGGTGGCGAAGTCGGGCACGCCGGCGCGTCCGCCGGGCCGTGTGCACTTGATCGCCGCCACCGCGGCGGAAAACTGGAAGGCGCGGCGCACGGGCCAGTGCGCACCGAGCGCAAAGGCCAAGGCGCCATGGAACACGTCGCCGGCACCGGTGGTGTCGACGGCTTGCACTTCGAAGGCGGGCAGGGCGTGCAGGCCCGCGGCGTCGGCCCAGCGGATGCCGCGCTCGCCCAACGTCACTGCGGCGAGCCTGCAGCCGCGCGAGAGGGCGAAGGCCAGCTGTTCGTCGACGTTGCGTGCGTCGGTGGCGTAGCCCGCGAGCCCGGGCTCCGAGAACACCGCGTAATCGGTGCGAGGCAGCAGCTGGTCGAAGATGGCCGCGTCCGCCACGTCGCCGTCGAGCACGGTGGGCATGCCGCGTTCGCGCGCGGCACTGAACAACGCGAGTGCGCCTTCAGGCCAGCGCGGGTCGGCCAGCACGGCGTCGGCTTCGGCCAGCGCATCGAGTGGCAGCCACGCGGGGTCCGCGGGAAGGTCCGCGCCGCGAAAATTCACGATCATGCGTTCGCCGCGCGTGTCCACGACGATGCCTGACAGCGACGAGCGGGCGCCTGGAAACAGCCTGAAGTGCGACACCTCGACGCCGAGGGCGGCGAGCTGGGACTTCATTTCGCGGCCCGCGCTGTCGTCGCCTGCGCGCCCCCAGAACCGCGCCGGGGCGCCCAGCCTGGCTGCCGCGGCGGCTGCGTTGGCGGCCATGCCGCCGCCGCCTTCTCCCACATCCTTGGCGCGGGTCTTGCCGCCGCCGTGCGGCAATGCATCGACTTGCCACGTGATGTCCAGCGCCGAGAGGCCGAGGCAGATCACGCGGGGTGCGGGGCGTTGCGTTGTCATGTCATCCACCCAGAACGGCGCCGTCTTGCACATCGAATAGATGGCATTTGTGCACGTCGAATGCCAGCGTGATGGTGTCCTTCGGCCGCACCTTCAACTCGGGTGCGACACGCGCCACATGCCGCGTGCCGGCGCGATCGAAGTAGACCAGCGTGTCCGATCCCAAGGGCTCGACGACGCTGACCTGAACGCGCAGGCCAGGCGCATCGGCCGGCAGCACCTGCATGTGCTCGGGACGAACACCCAGCACCGCGGGACCGGTCACCCCCGCGCAAGGCGGAGGCATCGGGAACAGCGTGCCGTCGTCCATGCGCACGTTCGTGCCCTCGGCCTGCACGTTGAAGAAGTTCATCGTCGGCGAGCCGATGAAGCTCGCCACGAACTGGTTCGCCGGCGACTTGTAGACCTCTTCGGGCGTGCCGAACTGCTGCACCACGCCGGCCTTCAGCACCACGATGCGGTCGGCCATGGTCATGGCCTCGACCTGGTCGTGCGTGACGAAGATCATGGTGGTCTTCAGCTGCTGGGAGAGTGCCTTGATCTCGGTGCGCACTTCGCCGCGCAGCTTGGCGTCGAGGTTGGACAGTGGCTCGTCGAACAGGAACACCTTGGGGTTGCGCACCATCGCACGGCCCATGGCCACGCGTTGGCGCTGGCCGCCCGACAGGGCCTTGGGCTTGCGATCGAGGTACGGCTCGATGCGCAGCATGCCCGCCGCGCGGTCGACGCGACGCGTGATCTCGTCCCTGGGCGTGTTGCGCATCTCCAGGCCGAAGCCCATGTTGTCGCGCACCGTCATGTGCGGGTAGAGCGCGTAGTCCTGGAACACCATCGCGATGTCGCGCTGGGCCGGGGCCACGTCGTTCACACGCGTGTCGCCGATGTAGAGGTCGCCGTCGTCGATGGGTTCCAGCCCCGCGATGATCCGCAGCAAGGTCGACTTGCCGCAGCCCGAGGGACCGACGAACACCACGAACTCCTCGTCGCGGACCTCCAGGTCCAGCGAGGGGATCACGACCACGTCGCCGAAGCGCTTGACCAGGCCTTTCAATCGGATGGACGCCATGCGTTCGCTTTCTTCTGTGCTCAGGCGAAAGCCAGCAGGGGCTTCACCAGTTCGCCGGCCACGAAGCGGCCGAACATCTCGGGCAGTTCGTCGATGCCGAACTGGGCGTCGACCAGCTGGCGATAGCGCTCCTTCTCGCCGCGCAGCAGCTCCACGTTCAGCGCGAAATCGCTCTTCGGGAAATAGAAGGTGCGCACCATGTAGAAGTCCTTGCGGCGAATGGCCTTGTTCTCCTGCACGGGCCAGGGCTTGTCGCTTTCGCCGATCAGGATGAGCACGCCGCGCGGCAACACGATTTCCATGCCCAGGCTGCGCGCGGCATGGGCACCGCTGCATTCGACGATGAGCTTGAAGCGCTTGCTGCTGTCGCCCACCGGATGACGCCTGGCGCCGAACGACTCGGCCAGCTGCAACCGCTCTTCCTTCAGGTCCGACACGTGGACGTCGGTGTAGCCGAGGTTCTGCAGCGCGATGAGCGCGCCGATGCCCACCGGGCCGGCGCCCGTGACCAGCACCGGGCCCGTGGTCTCGGGCGGCACCAGCGGCTTGACGAAGCGGATGCCATGCGCGGCCGTGCCGATGGTGTCGAGCAGCAGCGGGGCGAGCTCGTCCTCGATGTCGTCGGGCACCGGCAGCAGGCACTGCTCGGGCACGCTCAGGAACTCGGCGTAGCCACCGGGGCGGTTCCATCCCACGAGCACCGACTCGTTCAGGCACATCTGCGTGTCGCCCGCGCGGCACGAGTCGCAATGGCCGCAGTGCACGGGGATGTAGACCAGGCAGCGCTTGCCGTCGAGCGCATGGCCCGGTTGCTGCACCACGCCGAAGATCTCGTGGCCTGGCGTGATGGTCGCGCCGTTGAACCACAGCTTGGTGTCGGAGCCGCACAGCGCCGTGCGGCGCACGCGCAGCAGCACCTCGCCAGCGGCAGGCACGGGCATGGGCGCCTCGCCGATGGTGATTTTCTTGTCGCCATGAAAGATTGCAGCTTGCATTTTTGAGTCTCCTATCCTTTGACCGCGCCCATGGCCAGGCCCGACACGAGCCTGCGCTGGACGATGAATGCGAGAACCAGCGGCGGAAGCGCGATGAGCGAGGCCGCCGCCATCAGCGCGCCCCAGTTCGACGCGCCTTCGCCGATGAAGTTGAACGACGCCGCGATGAGCGTCTTGGTGTCACCGTTCGACAGCACGAGCGCGAACAGGAAGTAGTTCCAGGAGAACACGAACGACAGGATCGACGACACGACCACGCCCGGCATGACCAGCGGCAGCGCGATGCGCCACAGGATGCGCGGCACGCTGCAGCCGTCGACCTGCGCGCTCTCGAGCACGCTGCGCGGAATGTTGTCGAAGAAAGGCAACAGCACCCAGATCACGATGGGCATGGTGATGGCCGCGTGCGTGAGGATCAGCGCCCAGTAGCTGCCGATCATTCCGGCCTCGCGGAACATCACGTACCAGGGCAGCAGGAACAGCGTGCCCGGCGCCATGCGCGCCAGCAGCGTGACCGTCGCCGGCCAGGTGATGCGCGTCCACGACACGGCGAACGCCGCGGGAATGCCCAGCACCAGCCCGATGAGCGTCGAGCCCACCGTGATCACCGTGCTGTTCCACGTGTAGTGCAGGAAGGGCGTGGTCCCGAACAGCGTGCGGTAGTTGTCCAGAGTGGGGGTGAACACCACCGTCGGTGGGTAGGCCGTCACTTCCGCCGAAGGCTTGAAGGACGAGAGCACCATCCACGCGATGGGCAGAAGGATCAGCACCGCCACGAAGGCAATCTGCACGAGGCCGAGGCGTTGCACGAGCTTGTCGTTCATGGCGTGACTCCTCACCAGGCCACGCGCTTGCGCGCCTGGGTGAGCACCATGACCGCGCCGAGCACGATGGCCGACAGGGTGATCATCAGCGCGCTCGAATAGCCGATGTCGAACAGCTCGAAGCCCTTGCGAAAGCCGTAGATGTTCAGCGTGTTCGACGCGTTGCCGGGCCCGCCCTGCGTGGTGATGTAGATGATGTCGAAGAAGCGCAGCAGGTCGACGCTGCGCAAGATGGCCGCCGTGACCAGCGTGGGCGCCAGCAGCGGCAGCGTGATGCGCCAGAAGGTCTTCCAGCGCGAGGCACCATCGATCTGCGCGGCCTCGTACACGTTGGGCGGCAGCGACTGCAGCCCGCCGAGTACGATGAGCGCGACATAGGGCGTCCACTGCCAGGTGTCGATCATGGCGACCGTGGGAATCACCCACACCGGCGAAGCCAGCCAGTCGGAGCGCGGCAGGCCCACGGCCTGCAGCAGGTAGTTGGCCGCGCCGATGGACGGGTCGAGCACCACCAGCCACATCATGCCGACCACCACGGGCGGCAGCACGAAGGGCGAGATCATCAGCGTGCGCACGATGCCCGACAGCTTCTTGGAGCCGTGCAGCAGCAGCGCGATCCACGTGCCCAGCACGAGCTGCAGCACCAGCGACAGCACGTACAGAACCAGCGTGATCTTCAGGCCGTTCCAGAACTCGCCGTCGCCCGCCATCTCGACGTAGTTCATGCCCCAGTTGAGCTTGGGCTTGCCGCCGAAGCTGTACGAATGCAGGCTGAACCACACCGTGTAGGCAAAGGGAAACGCGATCATCGCGGTCGTGAAGATCACGGCCGGCAGGGAGAGAGACGCGAGCTGGCCGCGCGTGCCGATGGATTGGCTCATGGGGCGTGTTCTTTCTTCTTCAGCCCGCGAGGAAGCCGCCGTCGACCGCCAGCACCGTGCCGGTCACGTAGTGCGCGGCGGGCGAGGCGAGGAACACGGCGCTGCCCGCGATGTCGTCGGGCTGCGCCCATTGGCCCAGCGGAATGCGCGAGCGGATGCGCTCGTAGTGCGCCTTGTCCTGGCGGCCGGCCGCGTTGATGGCGGTCTCGACGTAGCCGGGCGCGATGGCGTTCACGCGCACGCCGCGCTCGGCCCAGGCCAGCGACAGCGACTTGGTGAGCATCACCACGCCGCCCTTGCTCGCGCAGTAGGCGGGAATGAAGGGCAGCGCCACGAAGGCATTCATCGACGCCACGTTCACGATGCTGCCCTTGCTCTTTTCGAGAAGCGGCAAGCTCGCGTTGCACAGGCGGAAGGTGCCCGTGAGGTTCACGTCGAGCACGCGCTGGAAGGTCTCGATCTCGAACTCCTTGAAGCGCGCGAGGATGCCGGCGCAGTTGACCAGTGTGTCGAGGCGGTCGAGTCCACCGACAAACGCGGCGACCGCTTGGTCGTCGGTGACGTCGAGCGTGCGCAGGGTGAGCTGGTCGCCGGGTTGCAGCGAGCTGGCTTCGAGGGCCTGCGCGTCCACGCCGGTGGCGATGACGTGGCAGCCCATTTCCATGAAGCCACGCGAGATGGCGGCGCCGATGTCGCCGGCGCCACCGACCACCAGCACGCGGTGGCCTTCGCGGAAGTCGAAGACGGCCATCGGTCAGTCTTTGGCGATGAGCGCGTCGAGCTGCTTGTCGGCGTCGGCGCAGGCTTGCGCAGGCGTCTTCTGGCCCAACAGCAGTTCGGTGGCGGCCTGGCCGATGAAGTCGCGCGAGGCCGGGTTCTGCACGATGGGGTAGCCCACTTCGGAAGTGCCGGTGCGGCTCAGCTCGTTGACGGCCGCGACCCATTCGGCGCGCACCGGCTGCTCGTCCATCCATGCCTTGTAGCCCGGCGACTTGGTGACGGCCGTGCGCGGCGGCGCCACGCCGTCGACCGCGAGCTTGGCCTGCACGGCGGGGCTGGTGGCCCACTGCACGAAGTACCAGGCGGCTTCCTTGTTCTTGCTGTGCGCCGACACCGACATGGTCCAGCCGATGACCGTCGGGTGCGAGCCACCGGGGCCGGCGGGCAGCACGGCCACGGCCGTGTCCTTCAGGCGCGCGCCGCCATCCATCACATTGCGCAGCTCGTTGGACGACTCGAAAGCCATCGCCGCCTTGCCCTCTTTGTAGAGCGAGGAGATTTGATAGAAGCTGTAGTTCACGACGCCCGGCGGGCCGTAGTCTTTCAGCAGCTTCGCGTAGAGCGCGAGCGAGGCCTGGCCTTCCTTGCTGCACAGCTGGGACTTGTTGTCCTTCATGTAGCTGCCGCCCATGTTGTGCAGGAACACGCTGTAGGTGAAGGGCAGGGCGGGCTTGAGGCCGCGCGAGACAAAGGGGGTGACGCCGGGCTCGCAGCTCTTGAGCTTGGCGGCCACGCCTTCGAGTTCGGGCAGGCTCCTGGGCAGTTGCACGCCGCACTTCTGGAACAGGTCCTTGCGGTAGTACAGCACCGGGCCTTCGACATTCATCGGGATGCCGGTGAGCTGCTTATCGTAGGTCGCGTCCTTGAGCATGCCCGCGCTCATGTCCGCGAAGTCGTAGTCCTTGGCGCTGGCGGTCTTCACGAACTCGTTCAGGTCGGCGTACCAGCCGGCCTTGGCGAACTGCATGCCTTCGCGCGAGGGAAGCGACATGAACACGTCGACCTCGTCGCTGCGCGAGTTCATCACCGTGACCAGGCGCTGGCGCATCTGCTGCTCCTGGTAGGAGTCGACCTTCAGCGTCATGCCGGTCTGCGCCTCGAAGTCGCCCTTGTACTTCAGCAGCGCATTGGCCACGGGGTTGTTGTTGGCGAGGAAGGTGATGGTCTTGCCCTGGTGCTTCTTCCAGTTGAAGTCCTGCGCGTGGACGCCGAAGGCGCAGGTGGCCGCGACAGCGAAAGCGATGACTTGTCTCATGTCTTTGTCTCCTGTGAATGCCATGTAACCGTTTACAAAATTATCTGGATCATCGCGGGAGGTGTCAACGCGTCGGCAGGGCTATCAAGAGGGAAATTGATAGGTGATTTCCCTTGAAATCAGATGAAAACGGCTACGTACCGCTTCCTGTAAACTGTTTCATCATGAAGCCAAAATCAGTGGGTATCCGCGACGTCGCCAAGCACGTGGGCGTCTCGACGGCTTCGATTTCGCGCACGCTGAACAACCCCGAATCGGTGAGCCCCGACCTGCGCATGCGCATCGACGCGGCCATCGAGGAGCTGGGCTACATCCCCGACGCCGCGGCGCGTGCGCTGTCGTCGCGCCGCACGCGCACGATCGGCGCGATCATTCCGACGGTGGACAACGCCATGTTCGCGCGCGGCATCGAGGCGCTGCAGAGCTATCTGTCGTTGCAGGGCTACCTGCTGCTGTTGGCGACCAGCGGCTACGAGCCCGAGACCGAGGCGCGGCAGGCGCAGAACATGGTGAGCCGGGGCATCGACGGCTTGATCCTCCGCGGCGACATGCACACCGATGCGTTGCGCCGGCTGCTCGCGTCGCAGCGCATTCCGTTCGTGAACGTGGGCGTGTACCACCCCGACAAGCCGTATGCGTCGGTGGGGGGCAACAACGAGGCGGCGGCGTATCGCGCGTGCCGCTACCTCATCGAGCTCGGGCACACCAAGGTTGGCATGGTCGCGGCGATTTCGTCGAACAACGACCGGGCGACGGCGCGCGTGTCGGGCGTGCGGCGCGCGCTGCAGGAAAGCGGGCTGGCGCTGCGGCCCGAGTGGTACATCGAAGTGCCTTATCACCTGGACGATGCAAGGCAGGGCGCGCGTTCGCTGCTGTCATCCGCGCAGCAGGATTGGCCCACGGCCGTGGTCTGCGGCAACGACGTGATCGCCTACGGCGTAATGCTCGAGGCCGAGCGGCGCGGGCTCAATGTTCCCAACGATCTGTCCGTGATGGGGTTCGACGACCTGGAGTGGAGCCGGCACCTGCGGCCCAGCCTGACGACGATGCACGTGCCGACGGACGAGGTGTGGACGCGGGCGGGGGAGTATCTTGTGAAGTCGTTGTCAGGCAAGGCTGCCGCCATGCACCACGAGGTGGATGTGTCGCTCGTGGTGCGGGAATCAACGGGGAGGCCGCGACTAGAAAGCGCTCCGCCATCGGACCTAGGGAACATCTGATCAAGTGTACGGATGGCCGCTCAGAACGTTCATCACGCATGTTGAAAGAGCGCCAATGATGAGCCAGATCGGTTTTTCGGATGCCGAGCATGCAGGCAAGAGGAAGAAGACACGTCGGGAAGTCTTCCTCGCCGAGATGGAGCTCGTAGTGCCTTGGAAGGCATTGCTCAAAGTTATCGAACCGCACTACCCTGTGGCAGGCCGCTGACGCCGGCCGTATCTGCTCGAAACCATGCTTCGTGTGCACTTGATGCAGAACTGGTTCGCGTTGAGCGATCCGGCGATGGAGGAATCCCTGTATGAGATCACCTCGCTGCGCACGTTCGGAGGCCTGGGAATGGAGTCGATTCCCGACGAGACGACGATTCTGAACTTCCGCCATCTGCTGGAGACCAGCGATCTGGCCGAGGACATCTTCAAACAGGTCAACGCCCATCTGGCCAGGAAGGAGCTGCTTCTGAAGAGGGGTTCCATCGTGGATGCCACGATCATCGTGGCACCCAGTTCCACGAAGAACGCGAGCGGCGAGCGAGACCCTGAGATGCACCAGACGGAGAAGGGCAACCAGTGGCACTTCGGGATGAAGGCGCACATCGGTGTGGATGCGGACTCAGGGCTTGTCGACGATCACCGGTTGGCCCCATGTCTTCGATAGCTTGAACGCGATCTGGCGCGCGAAGTAGTCCGTCACCCCCCCCGCTGAGTAAGGAACCACGATGGTGACGCTGCGCTTCGGAAACGGCTCTTGCGCCTGCACTTGGGATCCGGCGAGGACCATGGCGATGGCGCAGAGACGGCGGAAATTTTTCTTCAAGGCAACTCCGGGCGAAAGGGTACGAGCTGCGCGGCCTGTTGCCCCATCGCCCCTGTGTCGCGCAAATGCCGGTAGGCATTGGCGCCCAGCGCGCTGCCGTGCACCGCCAGATGGGCCCCCAGCTGGATCGCCTGTAGCAACTCGGCAGGCGAACTGCCTTGCGACAGCCCTGTGGACACGATTTGCCGTACCGCGGCGGGGTTGAAGGCGGTGAAGCAGGCATGCAATGCGAGTTGCACGATGCTGCGTTCGGCCGGCGTGAGGCCCGCTTCGGGTCGACCTTGCTCGACGAAGTCCAGGAGCACGTCGGCATAGCCTGCGTCGATTTGCGCCACGGCAGCCAGCGAGAGCGCATGGGCAGGGCCCAAGCTGTCGATGCGGGCCTGCAGCGCCTTTTCAACCTGCGCAGCCTCGCGCGGGCGGGTGAGCTCTGCCAGGATGTCGGTGGCCTGGCATGCGCTGGCTATCCCCTGCACGGCAACCAGGTGCAGCACGTCGAAGATGTCGGCCTGCGATGCCCCCACCTCGATCGCCCGTTTCATGTGGGTGTTCAGGCCCGCCTCGAACAGGTGCGAGCCGGAGGCATCGAGCGCCACGTACACGAGCTCCACCATGCGCTCGCTCAACGGCCCCGTGCGCGCAGGGTAGCCGGCGTAGCGCGCGTACTGCGCCACGAAGCCCGGGCAAGCCTGGAGCATGGTGTCGGTCCAGGGGCGCCAGTAGCCGCGTTGCGCGATGAAGAATGCCTTGATCCGCGCTCGCTCCTCTTCGGTGGCGTTGTCGGTCGGGCTCATCGCGATGCCTCCGGTGCGTTGCCGGCGCACATGAGCACCTGGCCGGTGAGGAACTGGGCTTCAGCCCCGCAGACGTAGCGCAGCAGCGGATGCAGCGCCTGCGCGTCGAACGAAGGCTGCACCTCCAGCGCGTTGATGCGCAGCGCACGGCTGCCCCATTCGCAAGCCAGGGTGGCGACCAGCATGCGCGCCGCCGCGCCATCCCCGGCGTCCTGCCAGCGCTCGACGTCCACCGCGGGCAGCAGCAGCGTCAGGCTCGCCTGCTGCGCGTGGTGTGCGGCGAAGCGGACCGCAGACGCATGCACCGCCTCCAGCAAGCCAGCCGCAGGCGCATGCAGCGGCGACAGGTCGAGGCAGGCGTCGTAGCGCGGTTGCGCCGTCGGCTGTGGCTGCGCGATGGCGCGCCACGCCCTGTCATCCCCGCCGCGGACTTCAAGTTCCATCGGCGTGTCCAGGGGGAGTGGCGCCAGCGTGGCCGCGGGCAACGGCTGGCTGCCGCCATAGATCGACGAGCCGCCGTTCAGCGCCAGCATCTGGCCGTGCAGGGGAGCCGCGTCGGCGCTGGCCAGGAACTGGAGCGCGCGTGCCATCTCCTCGGGTGCCGCCATGCGCCCAAGCGGGATCTTGGCCAGCGCGCCCTCGGGCTTGAGGCGGCCGGCCTCGATCAGGCCCGCGACCAATTCGGTGCGAACGAAGCCTGGGCAAAGCACGGTCACGCACCAGTCGGGCCGTGCGCGCGCCAAGGCCCGGGTCTGCGCGATGAGCCCGGCCTTGCTCGGGCTGTAGGCGCCGCGCCAGGGAATGGCATGCAGCCCGGCGCCGGACGCTACGTTCACCACGCGCGCACCGGGCTTGAGCCACCGCGTGCAGACATCGACCACGGCCGCGGGCGCGGCCAGGTTGAGCGCAAGCAGTCGCGCAGTGTGCGCCGGGCCTTGTTCGGCAAGGGGCGTGTTCGACGCGTCCGACATGCCGGCGTTGTTGAGCACGGCGTCCAGCGCGGGCATGCCCTCGCCCAGAGATGCGACCTGCGCCGCATCAGTGAGGTCGATGCACCGCAGCACGTGCGGTGCCGAGGCCGGCGCGGGCAGGCTCGCCCCCAACTGGCCCAGTGCCTGCGCGTTGTGGTCGACCAGCACGCATTGCCGGCCTGCGCTGGCGAACCGGCGTGCGGTGTCGCGCCCGATGCCGCTCGCGGCGCCAGTGATCAGAACGGTTTGCATGCGTGCGCCTTCGGCAAAGCTCAGATGTTGGTGAAGGTGATGCCGCCGTCCACCACCAGCGACTGTGCGGTGAGAAAGCCCGCGTCGTCGCTGGCCAGAAAGCAGATGCTGCGCGCGATGTCCTCCACCGTCCCCAGGCGACCCAGCGGCGTGTGGGCGATGCGGTTGGCGTCCCGCTCGGCGTCGCGGTTGCGCTGCGTGCCTTCGGTGGGCACCGCCGACGGGCACACGGCGTTCACGCGGATGTTGCGTGCGCCCAGTTCGGCCGCCGCCGCGCGCGTGATTCCCAGGATGCCCGACTTGATGCCGGAATAGACCACCGAGTTGGCGGCCGAGCGCATCGCAGCCACCGAGGCCACATTCACGATCGAGCCGCCGCGCTGCGGGTCCATCACCGCGACGGCCTCCTGCAGGCTCCAGATGACCGACTTGAAGCCCACGTCCAGCATGCGCTCGACGGTCTCGGACATGATCTCGGGAATGGCCTGGTAGCGCACCCAGGCGGCGTTGTTCACCAGAATGTCGAAGCGCTTGCCGTGCGCGAAGGACGCCTGGATGGCCTCGCGGATGCCTTCGCGGCTGGCGATGTTCTGCACGATGGCCACCGCCTGGCCGCCGCGCGACCTGATGTCCTCGACCACGGGGGCGACCAGTTCTTCCTTGAGGTCGTTCACGCAGACGGTGGCGCCGCGCGCCGCCATCTGCAGGGCGGTCTCGCGGCCGATGCCGGCGCCCGCGCCGGTGATGAGGGCCACGCGGCCGAGAAGATCCTTGTTGTTCATTGCTGTTCCTTGGTTCATGTCACACCGAGCGGATGAAGTCGCGACCGATCTCGCTGGCGAGCGCGCCGGCGCCGAAGGCGGCATCGAACTTGCGCACTTCGCGCAAGGCGTGGTGCAGCGGCACCTCCCAGGTGAAGCCCATGCCGCCGTGCAGGTGGATGGACTTTTCAAGCACGAAGGCCGCGTTGCCCAGGGCATTGGCCAGCACCGGGCGGGTGTCGCGCACGCCGCCGAACTCGTCGTTGGCAAGCAGGCGCTGGATGCCCGCATGCGAGGCCTCCTGCAGCAGGCGCATGCGCGCCAGCAAGTGGCGCACCGCCTGCTTGGCCGACAGCGGGCGCCCGAACTGCACGCGAGTCGACATGTACTCGGCCGTGGTGAGCAGAGCGGATTCGGCGGCGCCGTTGACGAGGCCCGCGATCAGGATGTGGCTGTCGCGCTGCAGAGTCGCGAAGCGGGCGGCATCCAGCACGGCCACCACCTTGGCGCCCTCGAGGCCAAGCCACCACTGCGGATGTTCGGGGTCCAGCGCATCGTCGCGCTGCAGTTCGAGCGAGGCCGTGTCGAGCAGGGCCCCGCCGCCATCGCCGTCCGCCACGAGCACCCAGTCGCAGTCCATGGCATGGCGCGCGTGGCCCGCCACCTTTTCCTGCAGGCTGCCCTGCAGCGCCCACGTGGACACGCGCTCGCCGCTGACCAGTTCGCCCGCAAGGACCGAGTCGCCCAGCGCCTTGGCGATCAGGATGGTCTCCAGCAGTGGCCACTGCAACTGCAGCTTGCCGGCCTCGGCCACCACGGGCAGGGCGAAGCCGATGTCCAACCCCAGGCCGCCGGCCTCCTCTTGGGCGCAAACGCCGCACAGGCCCGCATGGGCCAGCACCTTGGCTGCGTCTCGCATGCCGCGGGTCTGTGCGTCCTGGATCGCCTCGGCCGCCGCCTGGGCGAATGCCTCGATCTCGCTGGTGTGGTCTGGCGTGCTCATTTCTCGAGGTCCTTCGGCAAATTCATGATGCGTTGCGCAATGATGTCCAGCTGCACTTCGGTGGTGCCGGCGTAGATGGTTTCGGCGCGCGCGTAGAAATAGGCCGTGGTGAAGTGCTTGCGCGCACGCCGGGCCAGCGCGCTGGAGCGCGGCGTCACGTGCGCCACCAGCGACAGCGCCATGCCCGCGAAGGCCTGGTGGCACTCCGACCAGTACAGCTTGGTGAGCGAGCCGCGCGCCCCGATGCGGTCGCCCGCCACCATTTGCTCCACGGTGCGCTCGACCAGCCCCTTGAGCGCGTCGATCTCGCCGACCACGTCGCCGATGCGCCGCTGGTAGATGCCGTCGTCCAGCAGCCTGGCGAGCTGCGGGTCCGACTTGCAGGCGGCGACAAGCTGGCGCAGCTCGCAGTCGAAGCGCCATGCGCGGTACATGCGGTTGGTGGCACGCTCGATCGACAGCACGCGGATCGCCGCGTTCCAGCCTTCGTCCGGCGCGCCCAGGCGGGCGCTGTCGGGCACGACCACGTTGTCGAAGAACACCTCGGCGAACGAGTCCTTACCGTCGATCGACTTGATGGTCACCACGCGGATGCCGGGCGTGTCCATGGGCACCGCGAACATCAGCAGGCCGCGATGCTTGTCGGCGACCGTGCCGGTGCGTGTCAGCAGCAGGCAGTAGCGCGCCTTGGCGGCGCCGCTGGTCCAGATCTTCTGGCCGTTGATGCGCCAGGTATCTCCCTCGGGCACGGCCTTGGTCCGCAGGCGCGCGAGGTCGGACCCGGCGTCGGGCTCGGAGAACCCCTGGCACCAGTAGTCGCGCATGGCGAGGATGCGCGGCAGGAAGAGTTGCTTCTGTTCCTCGGTGCCCACCGTCTGGATGATCGGGCCGGCCAGTTCCTTGCCGATCGAGCTTACGCTCTCGGGCATGGGCAGCGCGCCCACTTCCTTGTTCACGACTAGGTGCTCGCGCAGCGTGAGGCCCAGGCCGCCGTAGGCCTTGGGCCAGGTCATGCCGGCCAGGCCGGCGTCGTACATGGACGCTTCCCAGTCGCGGCACTCGTCCAGCGTGGGCGCGCGGTAGTCGAGGCTGTCGGCGCGCATGTGCTCGGGCAGGTGGGCGCCGAGCCATTGGCGCGCGTAGTTGCGGTAGGCGGCGGGGCCCGCAGCGGCGTCCGGAGCGCCCGGGTGTTTGTCGATGTGCATGAGCGTCTTCAGTGGGCAGCGCGGCTGCCGGGGTTTGCAACCATCAGGGCGTCGAGCACGAGGACACCCTCGCCGCGCGGCCTGACCAGGATGGGGTTCAGGTCGATCTCGGCCACGTCTGCGGCATGGCGGCATGCGAACTCCGACAGCCGGGCCACCGTGCGCGCGGCGGCGGCCACGTCGGCCTTGGGCTGGCCCCGGGGGCCGTCCAGCAGCGGGAACATGCGCAGGCCGCGAATCATGCGCAGCGCTTCGTCTTCCGACACGGGGGCGACCTGCACCGCGACGTCCTTCAGGATCTCCGCGTAGATGCCGCCGAAACCCACCATGACCACCGGGCCGAACACCGGGTCGCGCGACACCCCCGCGATCAACTCGACGCCGCCGCTGGCCATCGGCGCCACGAGCACGCCGTCCAGGCGTGCCCGGGGCGCGTGCTGCCGGGCGTTGTCCATGAGGCGGCCATAGGCCTGGCGCACGGCGTCGTCGTCCTTCAGGCCGAGCGCCACGCCGCCGATCTCGGTCTTGTGCGCGATGTCCTCCGAGGCGATCTTCAACACCACCGGATAGCCCGTGGCGCGCGCGCTGCGCACGGCCTCATCGGCCGAAGCCACGACCTCTTCGCGCGGCACGCTAACGCCGGCGGCTTGCAGTGCCTTCTTGGCATGCAGCTCGTTGCGGAATACCGCCGCGTCGACCCGGTCGACCGGGCCCGTGTACGTGGGCGCGGCGGGCAGGCTCGCGAGCTGGCCGAGGCGCACCAGCCCGGCCAGCCCCGTGGCCGCCGCGGGAATGCTGGGGAACACCGGGATGCCCAGCGCATTGATCTCGGCCACCGCGTCGGCGGGCCCCTGGCTGATGATGACCAGCAAGCGGTCGGGATGGCTGGCGCGCACCTGCGACAGCGCCTCGAGGTACACGCCGCGCAGGCGCGGGTTGTACAGCGAGAGGGCCAGCAACAGCACCAGCGTGCTGCCGTTGGCGTCTTCCTGCAGCGCGCTCAGCATCTTCAGCAGGATGTCCGGGCGCGCCGACATCTGCGCAGAAGCGTCGACGGGATTGTTGGTGCCGGCGGTGGGTACGGCTTCGCGGATCCGGGCCCGGGTCGGCTCGGCCAGCGGCGGCAGCGTCATGCCGGCCTGCACCATGGCGTCGGCCATCATGATGCCGAAGCCACCCGAAGCGGCCACCAGCGTCACGGCGTCGGTGGCGGGCAGGCGCTGCGCACCGAGCAGGACGGCCGCGTGGCCCACGTCGAGCAGTTCCTCGAACGAGCGCACGCGCAGCACGCCGTGGCGGCCGAAGACGGCGTCGAACACGGCGTCGGAACCCATCAGCGCGCCGGTGTGGGAGGCGGCCGCGGCCTGCCCTTGCGCGGTGGCGCCGATCTTGAGCACGATCACCGGTTTGCGCTGGCGGCGGGCCATGTCCAGCGCCTCGACCAAGCGCCCGGCATCGCGGCAGGTCTCCATGCAGCACAGGATGATGCGGGTGCCGGCGTCGTTGGCGAGCGCGGCGATGCCGTCGGCCACGTCCACGTCGGCTTCGTTGCCGGTGGCGATGAAGCGGCTCACGCCCATGCCGCGTTCGGCCATGTTGCGCATGGTGAAGCTTCCGATGTTGCCCGACTGCGAGACGATGCCCACCTGGCCGGCCGGCGGCAGGCTCTGTTCGAGCGCGATGGAAAACGAGGCCACCACCTTGTCCACCACGTTCACCGCGCCGAGGCAGTTGGGGCCGAGCAGCCGCATGCCGTGCGCGCGCGCCACGTGCACCAGTTCGGCCTGCAGGGCCGCGCCCTCGGGTCCGCTCTCGGCAAAGCCGGTGGACAGCACGATCACGCCGCGCACACCGCGGCGCGCGCACTCGCGCACGGCCTGCAGCGTGGCCGGCGCGGGCACCGCTACGATGGCCAGCTCGGGCGCGGTGGGCGTGTCCAGCACCGAGGCGTAGGCCTGCAGCCCCTGCACCGTGCCGCCCTTGGGGTTGACGGGGTAGATGGCGCCCGCGTAGCCGTACTTGCGCAGCAGCTGGACCGGGCGGCCACCGATCTTGGTGATGTCTTCGGAGGCGCCGATCACGGCCACGCCGTCGGCCTTGAAGAAGGCGTCCAGCCCGGCGCCCGGGGCGGCTTGAACCAGGGTCGACATGGGCTCAGCGTCCCTTGAAGACCGGGGCGCGCTTCTCCAGGAAGGCCATGCGGGCTTCACGCGCGTCCTCCGTCCTGGACAGGGCCATGGTGAATTCCTGCTCGAAGCGGTAGGCGTCGCGCTGGGGCATGACGTCCACCATGTTGGCCGCGCGCTTGGCATAGGCGATGGCCAGCGGCGCCTTGGCCGCGATCTCGCGGGCCAGCGTCATCGTCACGGGCAGCAGGTCTTTTTCGGCGAGCACGTCTTCGATCACGTTGCGCTTGAGCAGGTCGTGCGCGCTCAGCCGCTGGCCGGTGAAGAACATGCGGCGCAGGGTCGAGCGGCCGAACATCGTCTTGAGCATGGAGGCGCCGCCAGCCAGGCCCACGTTGATCTCGGGCATGCCCACCGTGGCATTCTCCGAGGCGTACAGGATGTCGCACGCCGCGGCTAGGCCGAAGCCCGCGCCCAGCGCGGCGCCGTTGATGGCGGCAATCACGGGCTTGGCGCACTCGCGGATCGCGTTGCCGGTTTCGCGGGTGATGCGGTTGTGCTCGAGAAAGTCGCCGGCCACTTCGGCATCGGGGCGGTCCTTCAGGTCGGCGCCCGCGCAGAACACGTTGCCGGCGCCGGTCAACACCGCACAGCGGACGTCCTCGCGTTCGGAGATGGCGTCGAAGGTGGCCACGAGTTCGCGGCGCATTTCGCGGCTCAGCGCATTGACCGGCTTGCGGTCCATGGTGACCAAGCCCACACCGTCGGAGACTTCCAGACGAACCCATTTATCACTCATACACCACCTCTGTAAGAAGCCGGCTTGCTGCGGCACGGACCAGGACAAGAAAAGAAGCATTCGCGTGGCGACAAGCAGCCATTCCCACGCCGGGGAGCTTCTGTTTTTATCCAGGAGGCCGAATGAGCGCTTACCTGTTTGTCGCCATTTCAATATGCTCGGCAAATTATAGAAATGACATTGCAATTGATCTCTCAATAATCCGCCGGAGTGTTCTGCAAAAAATGAAGCATTCGCGGGCGGATGCTCTGCTACGGAGTAGATACCATGGACCGGGCGCGTTTTCCGGCATTGAATCGAGGTCGGTGAATTTGTCGTTGATTGAATTCAATCGAATTGATCGGATTCATGCGAGTTCATTTGAATTAATTGAATTGAATTGAAGATTTCTTTATTGGCAGTCAAGAACATGAAAATCGAGCGCCTCGGCGAACTGACCACCGCGTTGGGCGAATGCCCGGTCTGGCACGGTGGGCAGCTTTGGCTGCTGGACTGCCGCAACGGCCGCGTCCATGCGCTGGACCCCGAGACGGGCGAGGCCAAGGCCCTCTACGACGCGCCCGCGCCGCTGGGATCGTTCGCATTCAACGGGAGCGATGGCATCGTGCTGGCATTGAAGGAAGAGATCGCGGCACTCGACCTGCGCAGCGGCAGGCTGCGCACGCTGGCACGCATCGAGCACAGCCATCCCGACTTGCGCTTGAACGACGGCGTCTCGCTGGCCGACGGCAGCTTCGTGGTCGGCACCATGCATGTGTTCCGTCGGCCCGGCGAGGCGCCGCTCGGCGGCCTGTACCGGCTGGACACGCAACTGCGCCTGCACAAGCTCGACGAAGGCCTGGGCATTGCCAACGGCCCGTGCGTGAACCCGCTCGATGGCCGTCTGCACGTGGCCGACAGCGAGGCGCGGCGCATCTATTCCTATGCCATGCAACCGGACGGCACGCTGGCGGACAAGCAGCTGTTCGCCAGCACCGAGGCCCTGGGCTCCGGGCCCGACGGATGCTGCTTCGACGACGCGGGCGGGTTGTGGACCGCGCTGGTGCGCGTGGGCGCGCTGGCCCGCTTCGACGCGCGCGGCGAGTTGAGCCACAGGATCGAGCTGCCGGTCGCGCACCCGAGCGCCCTGTGCTTCGGCGGCGCCCACATGGACACGCTGTTCGTCACGACCATCAGCGACAGCGGTCGCCTGCGCGCCGCCGGGCCGCTCGATGGCGCCGTGCTCAAGCTGACGGGGTTGGGTTTTCGCGGGACGGCCCGCCCGGAGTGCCGCATCCCGCTGCCTCAGGCCTGAAGGCTAGGGCGCGTGTGCGGCGTCGAGGCCGGCGGCCTTGCCATGGGCCGCGAAACGCAGTTCAGGCCCTGCCACATGCTCGGCCACGAAATCGAGGAACAGCCGGATCTTGGCGGGAATGATGGGCGTATCGAGGATGGTGGCGTACATCCCCTCGTCGAAGCCCTTGTTGCTGATGCGATAGTCGCTCAGCACCCTGACGAGCCGCCCCTGGCGGATGTCGTTGTGCACGGTGTAGTCGTCCAGCAGCGCAATGCCTTCACCCAGGCGGGCCAACTCCAGCAGCGCGATGCCGTTGTTGCTGGCATGGCGCGGCTTGAAGGCGATCTCGCGCAACTGGTCGGGTTGCTGGTAATGCCATACATAGATGTCCCCGGGCAACTGGTAGGCCAGCAGGTCGTGCGCCAAGAGGTCCTCGGGCACTTGCAGCGCGGGCTTGCCGGCCAGGTAGGACGGCGAGACCACCAGGTGCCGGTCGCTCTGGAAAAGCATGCGCCGCTTCACGCCGGCTTCCACTGGCGGCGAGATGCGGAAGTCGATGTCCACCTGGCTGCGCCGCAGGTCCACGGGCGCTTCGGCCAGCGTCAGCTCGATATGGATCGCCGGGTAGAGCTTGCGGAACGCGGCGATCAGCGGCGGGAGCACGCCCAGGCCGAACATCATGCGCGAATGCACGCGCAGCGCGCCCTGCGGCGCGGTGCTGATGGCGGTGATGTTGTCCTTCAGCTCGTTGATGCGCCACAGGATGTCGTCGAGCTGGCGCGCATACTCTTGGCCCGACTCCGTCAGCGCCACCTGGCGCGTGGAGCGCAGCAGAAGCTTGACCTTCAGCTCTTCCTCGATGTCGGTGATCATGCGTGACACGCCCGTTGCCGAGATGCCGAAGCGCCGCGCAGTCTCGGAAAAATTCCGGGTCTGTGCAATGGATTGAAACAGCTCCATGGCGCGCAATTTATCCATGAATCCTCCAGTTCCTGCAGTTCACATCTGCAGTTTCCGCAAAGGCCAATTCGCGGCTGCTGCCTAGAATTTGGCAACCCTCGTGGGCAGAAACTTTAGTGGAGCAATACATGGAATTCGGAGTGTTCATTCTGGCCCAGCAGCGCGGCTATCACCAGACCTCACAGCAGGTCATCAATAATTCCATTGAACAGACCGTGGTGGCGGAGCAGGCGGGGTTCGACAGCGCCTGGTACGCCGAGCACCACTTCAACAACTACTCGCTGTCGCCGTCGCCGCTGATGATGGTGGCCCACATGGCCGCGAAGACGCAGCGCATTCGCCTGGGCACCGCCGTGTGCATCCTGCCACTCTACCAGCCGGCCCGCTTCTTGGCGGAGGTGGGATTCGTCGACACCGTGTCCAACGGACGGCTCGACCTGGGGGTGGGCTCGGGCTACCAGGAGTTCGAGTTCGAGCGCTTCGGCGTGAAGCTGGCGGATGCCAGCGCGATCTACAACGAGTTCCTCGACATCCTGCCCCAGGGCCTGACGCAGAAGACCTTCTCGTACGAAGGCCAGTTCCTGAAGGTGCCGCCGAGCTCCATCGCGGTGCGCTGCGTGCAGAGCCCGATGCCGCCGGTGTGGATCACCTCGGGCAACCCGGTGGCGCTGGGGCGCGGGGTGCGCGAGAACCACAACCTGTTCGTGACCGCGCTGCTCAACGGCAACGAGGCCATCACGGCGCTGCGCGGCCGGCTGGAGAAGGTCGCGCAGGACAATGGCAAGGACCTGGACGAGGACGTGAAGTTCGGCTTCCTGCGCTGCGCCTATGCGTCGGACAGCCAGTCGGAGATCGACGCCTACCTGGACTGCGCGCGCTTCCAGCGGCGCATCTCGGAGAGCCTGAAGTACCGCCGCGCGCAGTCCGACGACGGCTACATGGTCAAGGAAGTGCCTTCGGAGACCGACCCGAGCTTCGAGCAACTGCGCCGCAACCTGCCCGTGGGCTCGGTCAACCAGGTGATCGACAAGATGCTGGAAGAGATCAGCATCCTGCGGCCCAAGCACATCGCGCTGCAGACGCAGCTGGGCGACTTCGACCAGAAGACCATGCTGCGACAGATCGAGCTGTGGGGCGAGCGAATCATCCCGGCCATCCGCAAGGAAGTCGGCGCCACCCACCTTGCCACGGCCTGAGGCTCGGCAGACCAGCAGAAAGACCCACCATGCGCGTGCACCTCACCCATGCCGGCGGCATCACCTTGAGTGAGCCCTCGGTCTTCAACCGACTCGATGTCCGGGTCGACCCCCAAGCGCCACAGCAGCTGGAGCAGGCCATTGCCCGCATCGGCCAGCGCGATGGCGCGGAGCACGTCCGGCTTGCGCCGGCCGTCCTGCGGTTCCTCTCGGGCCACGCGGGCGAGGCCGAATGGGAAGCGGGCTTCGACGCGATGATCGGCTACGCCGGCAGCAAGGGCTGGCTGGACGCGCAAGGGCGGGTGCGCGCGCACCTGACCCACGGCGAAGCGCCTGCCGATGCGGACTCCGTGGCGCCACCGGCCCACGCCGGGGCAGGGGCCGTGGCCGCCTTCGGCCGCGAAGCGCTGCAGGGCAGGGTGGCGGTGGTCACCGGCGCCGCGGGCGGCCTCGGCCTCGCCATGTGCCGGCATCTGCAGGCGATGGGTGCGAAGGTGGTGCAGGTCGACATCGGCTGCGCGGCCACGCCCGCCGAAGCCGACGGCATGCTGGCCGTGCAATGCGACATCGCGGACCCCGCATCGATCGCGGCCATGGCGGACGTGGTTCGGTCGCGCTTCGGACGTTGCGACGTGCTGGTGAACAACGCCGCCATCAGCGCCGCGCCGGTGCAGCTCGAGGCCTTTCCCGTCGCGCTATGGGACCGCATGCTCCAGGTGAACCTGCGTGGGGCCCTGCTGTGCGCGCAGGCGCTGGTGCCGATGATGTTCGAGCGGGAGGCCGGAAGCATCGTCAACGTGGCGTCGATCGCCGCGCAGGTCGCCACCCGCGTCGGTGCGTACGGTACGTCGAAGGGCGCCATGCTCGCGCTGACGCACCAGATGGCGGTGGAATGGGGGCCGCGCGGCCTGCGCGCAAATTCGATCAGCCCCGGCATGATCCGCACCCCCTTGTCGGACGTGCACTACCGCGACGAAGCCAAGCTGCAGAGCCGCGTCGCCAGCATTCCGGCGCGGCGCCTCGGCCTGCCTTCCGACGTCGCGGACGCCGTGTGCTTCCTGGCGAGCGATGCATCCACGTACATCAACGGGCAGGACATCGCGGTCGACGGCGGCTTCCTGAAGGCCTCCCTGGCCAACCTCTACTGACAGCGCGCACCAAGGAAGCCACCATGCCCGAAACATCTTCTCCTGTTGCCGAACGGCCGGCGACGCCCGGCACCGCCATCGAGCCGCGACAGCTTCGCCAGTTGCTCGGCTGCTTTCCGACCGGCGTGGCCGTCATCACGACGACCAACGCCGACGGACAGCCGGTGGGGCTGACCTGCAACTCGTTCAGCTCCGTCTCGCTGGAGCCGCCGCTGGTGCTGTTCAGCCTGCGCAAGGCCAGCAGCCTGGTGCCCGCGTTCTGCGCGTCCGACGCCTTCGCCATCAACATCCTCTCGCAGCGCCAGGATGCGCTGTCGGGGCGCTTTGCCTCCAGCAAGATTGCAGACAAGTTCGAGGGGGTCGCCTGGCGCGCCGGGCCCCTGGGCATGCCGGTCATCGAGGACTGCCTGGCCAGCTTCGAATGCCGCGTGCATGCCTGTCACGACGCGGGTGACCACCATGTCTTCATCGGCGAGGTGAAGCACATGAGCGAGGGTTGCGCGGACCATGCGCTGGTGTTCTACAAGGGCGCCTACATGCAGCTGGCGGAGTCGCTTCGCAAGCAGGTGATCGAGGGAAAGCTGGGCACGGCCGACCTCGACGAGGCCTACCGCACGCTGTATGGCCGGCTGCTTCGGCTGGCGTGCGAGCACGCCAGCGAGGCCGAGCTCGACGTGGTCGAATCGGCGGTCGACGCCATCGAGGCCCATGGCCCCGACGATTCGCTTGCGCAGCGCATCGAATCGGCGAGCCGGTTCTTTTCCGCCATCGCGGTGGCCGGGCACAACGCGGCGCTGATGCTGATGGCGCAAACGATGACCAGCGTGCTGCGCGAGCGCATGACCCACGTGATTCCGGTGCGACCGCGGCCCGACCTGTTTCCGCTGCGGCGAAAGGTCGTGCTTCGCCTGCGGCAGCGGGACCCCGACGGCGCGGCGGGCGCGCTCGACGAGCTGATCACCAAGCTGCGTGAGTAGGGCGGCGGCCTCTGCTGCGGCGCCAATCTGATCACGACCGTGCCGAGTGGCTCACCTGACGACATCGGCGGCATGCCGGCCCGCGGTCGGAGCCACGCGCTGAGCCTAGGCTGGCGCGTGCTTGCGACCAGCGTTGGAGGGCGTCTTTCCACTGGATTTATCCGCCACCTTCTTTTTCGCAGAGGCTGTGCCGGTTCCAGGCGTTGCTGCTGGCCGTTGCGGCGGGAGTGCCTTGCCCTGCGGCATGCTGGCGATGGCGTCCGCGTACACGTTGCCGCCGCTGGAGATGTGGTTCGTCATGGCGCGGTAGGCCGCGTCTTCGTCGCCCAGCAGAATGGCCTGCAGGATCACTTGGTGCTCCGCGAGCGAGTTGCGGATGCGGTTGGGCCGGTCGAAGAGCGTGCGTTGCGGATGTCGCATGCGCAGGCGCATCGAGCGCAGCTGCTTGGCCAGCACATCGTTCAGGCTGCCGTCGTAAATGATTTCGTGAAAGCTGCGGTTGGCCTTGCCGTACTCCTCGGCATCGTCCTTGGCCGCGGCGCGTTTGCACGCCTCGTTGGCCTGCTCGAGCTGTTTGCGCTGCGCCATCGGCATGCGCCGCGCCGACAGTCTGGCCGCCAGCCCTTCGAGCTCCATCAGGATCTCGAGCATCGCGATGTACTCAGGCAGCGACAGCGTGGCAACCACCGCGCCCTGGCGCGGCAGCGTGGTCAACAGGCCGGCCGAGATCAGTTGCAGGATGGCCTCCCGCGCCGGCGTGCGGGACACCTCGAAGCGGTCCATCAGCTCCTGTTCGTCGATGCGCGAGCCGGCGTCGAGCTTGCCCGAGACGATTTCGCTTTCCAGCGCCTCGCGGATGCGGTCGCTGAGGTTGATGCGGGGGGAACTGGCCATGTCGTTTGTGTGAGTCTGCGGCTATCTTAGCCTCCGAATACGCAGCGGCAACTTGGGAATACTCATCGGCGGTAGCTGCGGCCCAGGCCTTCAGGCTGGCTGCGCCGCGCGTGCGCGCAGCGCGTCGTCGAAGCGGTCGAAGCGCGCCTGTGCGAAGGCGGGCCGTTGCCGGATGCGCGCCCACCAATCGCTCGTGCGCGGATGCGTGGCCGGCGCCAGCGCCTCGGGAGCGATCTCGTCGATGCGCGCGATGAACGGCACCGCCGCGATGTCGGCCAGTGAGTAGGCACCGCCCACGAGCCAATGCGTTTCCTCGAGCATGGACTCCATGCGGTCGACGAGCTCGACGAGCTTCTGTCGCGCCGCGGCCTTCTCGTCTTCGGTGTACGGGCGGCGCGCAATGCGCACCCAGGCCTCGCGCCGCTCCGCGGTGGGAATGCGGGCGAGCTTTTCCTGCAGCTGCGCATCGGTCCACTGGCTCGCGCCGGGTTGCAGGGCCAGGCTCCAGTTGAGGATCAACAGGTTGGGCAGGCACTTCTCGTCGGTGAAGCGGACGAAGTTGCGCATCACTGCGCGCTCGTAAGGGTCGGCCGGGCGCAGCGGCGGCTCGGGCTGGATGTCGTCGAGGTATTCGCAGATCGTCGAACTCTCGTAGAGCGAGCGGCCCGGTGCCAGCAACAGCGACGGCACCACGCCGTTGGGGTTCATCGCCAGGTATTCGGGCGCGTGCTGCTCCTGCTTGCTCATGTCGATGGCTACGCCGTCGTAGGCGATGCCTTTTTCGGCCAGGCACAGGCGCACGCGGCGCGACGCGCTCGACAACCATCCATGGAAGAGTTTCATGATTCGCGAGGTTCGTTCAAGGAATGAGCACGGGTGCGCCGGAGGTGAGGCGCCCCTCGAGTTCGCGGTGCGCGCGCTGCACGTCGGTGAGCGCGTAGCGGTGGTTCACCTCGAGCTTCACGGCGCCGCTTCGCACCGCTTCGAACAGCCCCTCGGCCGAGCGGCGCAGGTCGTGCGCCGTCGCGATGAAGCTGCGCAGCGTGGGCCGGGCCACGCTCAGCGACCTGGCGTGCAGCAGCTGCAGGTCGAGGCCCTCGACATCGCCTGAAGCCGTGCCGTAGTTGATGGCGATGCCCAGCGTCTTCAGGCAAGCCAGGGAGGGCACGAA